>WNGL01028503.1_pt1 | contig 10965 bp, 9 predicted proteins | sample 5400591 | NCBI WGS metagenome assembly WNGL01 (sample SAMN13153377, study PRJNA577476) | soil metagenome | isolation source: 80 cm soil or saprolite under Garry oak tree replicate 1 | place: USA:California | collected 2016-06-15
AAGATGGCCGTGAGGTTGCAGCGGTGCATCACATGCGCGCCGAGCGCCGCGCCGCGCGTGACGATCTCGCGGAAGTCGGGATGCAGCTCGGGCGCCCCGCCCGTGATGTCGAGCGTCGGGATGCCGGCCCGCTGGACGAAGCCGAGACACGCCTCGATCACGGCGCGCGGCATCACCTCGGTGCGATCCGGGCCCGCGTCGACGTGACAGTGGCGGCAGGTCTGGTTGCAGCGCTTCCCCACGTTGATCTGGAGGATCTCGATCCGGGTCGGGCGGAGCGGGTAGAGGCCCGCCGAGCGCAGCGCGTCCGCGAAGCTCCGGGGGACGGGAGTGTCGGCGAGGCGCGCGCGTTGCGCCGCCCCGTCGGCGAGCGGGGCGCCCTGCTTCTGCAACGTCGGGAGCACGCGCGCCACGAGGGGGGGGGCTACATCCCCAGGTCGTCGACGTGATTCAGCATCTGTACCCCGTGGACCAGCGACGCGCCGCCGCGGATCGCCGCGGCGACGTGCACGGCCTCGGTCATCTGGTCCAGGTTCGAGCCCTTCTCGAGCGCGTCCTTGGAATAGGCGTCGATGCAATAGGGGCACTGGACGGCGTGCGCCACGGCGAGCGCAATGAGCGCCTTCTCGCGCGCGCTGAGCGTACCCTCCGCGAAGACCGCGCCGTACCAGTCGAAGAACTTGCGGGCCAGCTCGGGCGCCCCGCGCTCGATCTCGCCGAAGCGGGGCAGATCATGATGGTGGTAGTAGTGCGGGCGGTCGGGCATGGCAGGGCTCCGCGTCACTAGGGGATACGCCCGGAACGGCCAACCGGGATGTTCGACGCTTCACCTCAAGAATACGTAGGGGCGCAGCCTGCTGCGCCCCTAGCATCGCCCGCGGAGTCCCTCACGGCAGATCGATCAGCAGGACCTCGCTGGGCGCGGCGCCTCGGATCTCGAGCATCGTCTCACCCTCGATCGCGGCGGCGTCGCTCTGACCGAGCGCCTGGCCGTTCACCGCGACGCCGCCCTTCGACACGAACACGTACGCGCGCCGGCCGGGGGCGAGCGTGTGGGTCACACTCTTTCCGGCGTCGAGCTCCGATGCGTACAGCGTGACATCCTGATGGATCCGCAGGGCGCCGTTCGTGTCGCTTCCCGCAACGACCGGCAGCAGCGCGTTGCGGCGCGCCTCGGCGGGGAAGGCCTTTTGGTCGTAGCGGGGCGTGCGGCCGCGCGCGTCGGGCAGAATCCAGATCTGGAGCAGGTGCAGGCGCTTGTCCGATGGATTGTACTCGGAGTGGACGACGCCCTTCCCGGCGGTCATGACCTGGACATCGCCGGCCCGGGTGACTCCCTCACCGCCGGTCGAGTCGCGATGCGCCACGGCGCCCTCGAGCACGATCGTGATGATTTCCATGTCGCGATGCGGGTGCGGAGGAAAGCCCGCGCCCGGGGCGACGAAGTCCTCATTCAGCACGCGGAGCGGGCCGAACTGGACGTGTGCCGGATCGTAATAGCTGTCGAACGAGAAGCTGTGCCACGTATCGAGCCAGCCGTGGTTCGCGTGGCCGCGCTCGGCGGCTCGTCTAATCGTGATCATGGTCTGCCTCCTTGGCCGTGAGCCGCTCGGCCGCGCCCGTGCCCAGCGCGCGCAGCAGCCGGAGGGCGGCGGCCTGCTGCCGCGCCGGCAGCGCGCCCACGGCGCGCCGCATCGCGGCGGCATGCGGCGGAAAGATGCGCGCGATCAGTTGTCTCCCGGCGGGGGTGAGCGCCAGCAAGGTCACCCGGCGGTCGCTGCCGCTCGCACGCCGGCGCACCAGGCCCCGCTGCACGAGCTTGTCGACGACATAGGTCGTGCTGCTCGACTCCACCAGGATGCGCCGCTGCACCTCGCACACCGGGAGCTCGCCCTTGTGATACAGCACCTCGAGCACGCCGAACTCGGTTGTACCGAGCTGGAAACGCGCGATGCTGGCGCGCGAGTGGCGCTCCACGGCATCGAACGCCCGGGCCAGAACGACCCAGAGCTTGAGGGGCACGTCGGTCGGTGCGCCTGACGTTGGGGCTGGTGTTCCTGGGCCACGGGGTCCAGAAGGCGTTCGGCTCGTTCGGCGGGCCGGGCTTCGCCGGCGCGACGGGATTCATCGGGAGCCTCGGCCTGCGGCCGGCGCGCTTCTGGACGGCCCTCGCCGTGGGTGGCGAGCTCCTGGCGGGGCTGCTCTTCCTGCTCGGGCTGCTCACGCCGGTGGCCGGGCTGCTGGTGCTCGCGACGATGGCGGTCGCGATCGCCAAGGTGCACGGGCCGAAGGGGTTCTTCGTGCAGAACGGCGGCTACGAGTACAACCTCGTGCTGATCATCGCGGCCGTCGCGCTGGCGCTGGTCGGGCCGGGGGCGTTCTCGCTCGACCACCTGCTCGGGCTGGTTCGCTAAAAGCATTCGTTAGATTCCCTCCCGCCCAGCAGCGGGAGGGAACTTGGACGCGCTCGTCCCCAAACTCGTTACCACGCTCAAGGGATACACCCGCGACCAGTTCTTCACGGACGTCGTCGCAGGCGTGATCGTCGGCATCGTGGCGCTGCCGCTCGCGATCGCCTTCGCGATCGCGAGCGGCGTCAGCCCCGAGCGTGGCCTCTTCACCGCCATCGTGGCCGGTTTCCTGATCTCCGCGCTCGGCGGCTCGCGCGTGCAGATCGGCGGCCCCACGGGCGCGTTCGTGGTCATCGTGTACGCCATCGTGCAACGGTACGGCGTGGACGGGCTCGCCGCAGCCACCCTGCTCGCGGGCGTCATCCTCGCGGGCTTCGGCCTCGCCCGGCTCGGCGGCGCCATCAAGTTCATCCCGTACCCGGTCACCATCGGGTTCACGAGCGGCATCGCCCTGATCATCTTCTCGGGCGAGGTCAAGGACTTCCTGGGGCTCCGGATGGGGACGGTGCCCCCCGAGTTCGTGGAGAAGTGGCGGGCCTTCGGCGGGCACCTCGCCACGATGAATCCCTGGGCGGTGTCGGTCTCCGTGCTCACCCTGGCCATCATCGTGGCCTGGCCGCGGTTCAACCGCCGCATCCCGAGTCCGTTCGTCGCCCTCATCGTCACAACGGCCCTGGTGCAGCTGCTGCACCTTCCCGTCGAGACGATCGGCACCCGGTTCGGGGTCATCAACGCCGCGCTGCCGCGACCCGCGCTTCCCGCCATCACGCTCGCGCAGCTCCCCGCGCTCATGGGGCCCGCGTTCACGATCGCCCTGCTGGGCGCCGTGGAGTCGCTCCTCTCGGCCGTCGTGTCGGACGGCATGATCGGCGGGCGGCACCGCTCCAACATGGAGCTCGTGGCGCAGGGCGTGGCGAACATCGCGTCGCCACTGTTCGGCGGGATCCCGGCGACCGGTGCGATCGCCCGTACGGCGACGAACGTCAAGAACGGCGGGCGGACGCCCGTGGCCGGCATCACCCACTCGGTGACGCTGTTGCTCATCGCCTTGTTCTTCGGCCGGTGGGCGGGGCTGATCCCCATGGCCACGTTGGCGGGCATCCTCGTCGTCGTGGCCTACAGCATGAGCGAATGGCGCACGTTCGTCAACGAATTCCGCGCGCCGAAGAGCGACGTCGCGGTGCTGCTCACCACGTTCCTGCTGACCGTCTTCTGGGACCTCACCGTTGCCATCGAGGTCGGCATGGTGCTCGCGGCGTTCCTGTTCATGCGGCGGATGGCCGAGGTGACCAACATCAGCGCCCTCACGCACGAATTCCAGGATCCCGTCAACGACTTCGAAACCGATCCCAACGCCGTGCGGCGGCGGGTCGTCCCCGCCGGGGTGGAAGTCTACGAGATCACCGGGCCGTTCTTCTTCGGGGCCGCGGAGACGTTCAAGGATCGGCTGGGGCGGATCGCGGTGCGGCCCAAAGTCCTGATCCTGCGGATGCGCCACGTCCCGGCGATCGACTCGACCGGCCTGCACGCGCTGCGCGACCTGGTACATCGGAGTCGCCACGACGGCTCGCTGGTGATCCTGTCGGACGTGCACGCTCAGCCTGTGGTGGCGCTCGAGCGGTCGGGGATGTACGACGAGCTGGGAGAAGAGAACATCCACGGCAACATCGACGACGCCCTGAACCGCGCGCGGGAGCATCTCGGCTTGCCCGACGTGCCCCGTCCCACGTTCGCGACGCCCACCGTCGCGCGCGAGAAGTAGCCCCCGGGCGACTGACCGACGTGGCCACGCTTCAATTCCTCGGCGCCGCCGGGACGGTGACGGGATCGATGCACCTCGTCGTCGCCGGCGACCGCCGCATCCTGCTCGACTGCGGCCTGTTCCAGGGGTTGAAAGCGCTGCGGCTGCGCAACTGGGAGCCGCGGCTCGCCGATCCCGCACGCCTCGACGCGGTGGTGCTGAGTCACGCGCACATCGACCACTCGGGGTACCTGCCGCTCCTCGTCCGGCAGGGATTCCGCGGGCCCATCTACTGCACGGCGGGCACGGCGGACCTGCTGGGCGTCGTGCTGCCGGACGCCGCGCACCTGCAGCAGGAGGACGCCGAGCGGGCGAACCGCCACGGGTACTCGAAGCACGAGCCGGCGCTGCCGCTGTACACCGTGGATGACGCCCAGGCCGCGCTGCGGCTCGTCCGGCCGGCGGGCTACGACACGACGTTTCCCGTGGCGGACGGCGCGGCGGCGATGCTGCGGCGCGCCGGGCACATTCTGGGCTCGGCGACCGTCGAGCTCGCCGTGGGTGCCGTGCGGCTCGTGTTCTCAGGCGATCTCGGGCGCTACGACCGGCCCATCCTGTGCGATCCGGAGCCCGTCCCCGCCGCCGACGTGCTGCTGCTCGAGGCGACCTACGGTAACCGTCCCCATCCGCCCGCCGCGGAGGACGATCTGGCGCGCATCGTGCGCGACGCGGCGCAGCGCCGCGGCGTGATCGTGGTGCCCGCGTTCGCCGTGGATCGCACGCAGGAGCTGCTGTGGATGCTGCACGGCCTGGAGCGGGCCGGGCGGGTGCCAGCGCTCCCGGTGTACCTCGACAGCCCGATGGCGATCGAAGTGACGGAGATCTACCGACGCCATCCGGAGGACTATGACGCCGAGATGGCCCGGGCGCTCGGGGCCGGCGAGCAGCCGCTCACGCCCGAGCAGCTGCACATCGCGCGGACCGAGCAGGAGTCGCGAGCCATCAACGCGGTGCGCGGGCCGGCGATCATCGTCTCCTCGAGCGGGATGGCCGCGGGGGGCCGGGTCCTGCACCACTTGGCGCAACGCCTGCCCGATTGTGAGGAGATCCTGCGCTGGCTCGGCGGGTTCGCGACCGCGCCCCGCAAGACGTATCTGGTGCACGGTGAGCCGGACGGGTGCGCCGCGCTCGCCGACGCGATCCGGGCGCGATACGGGTGGAGCGTGACGCCGGCAGGGGACGGCGAGACGGTGACGCTGTAGAGCCCCCTGGCCTACGGCTTCCGGCGCGTCACAGTCCACTCCCCCGTCTGCGTGTCGGCGGCGCCCCCCGCCCCCCCGGCGCCGGCGACATGCGTCGTGTAGCCACCCGTGATCGTGTCTCCGGAAATCCGCCCCTCGAACGTCGTGAACAGCTTGGCGCCAGTCTCCGGATCCGCGTAGGGCGCGAGCGTGCCGCTCACCCGCCCGGCGGCCACGCGCACGAAGCTGATGGTCAACACTTGGGAGTGAGGCTGCGCCGGGGCGACGGCCCCGGGGGCCCCTGCGCCCCCCGCTGCCGGAGCGCCGCCCCACGCCTGGAGCGGGCGGCCGAAGCCGCGCGGGATCATCACGACGTCGCCGTAGGCCGAGTCCTCATGTGTAGTGAGCGTGAAGGAAATGCTGCCACTGCGACCGGTCGCAGCGCTCGAGTACGATCCTTCCCATTGACCGGCGAGGGATGCCACGTCTCTGGGGGCGCCGACGACCGGGACAGGCGTCTGCGACGCTGGGCCGCAGGACCACAACAGGGCGCCCAGGGCGCCAAGGGCGGCAGTGCGGATGGTGGTGGGGGCTTGCGTGGGGCCTCCTGGTTCCTTTTCTCCTCAGATACGCGTCGCGGGGGTTTTGGTTGCGCTACCCGTGCGCCGCGGAGGCGCGCTAGCCGGCGGATCGGCCCGCCGTGAATACGATCCGTCCGACTCGAGGGTCCAGGCCGTGGCATCCGCCAGCTCCCGCTCGAGGATGCCGTCGAGGCGCGCGCGCGCCGCAGGATCGCGTACCGGCGTGATCACCTCGACGCGCCGCCGCAGGTTGCGCGGGCGCCAGTCGGCGGATCCGATGTAGTACTCCGGCTCGCCCGCATTCGCGAAGTGATAGATCCGGCCGTGCTCGAGAAACCGTCCCAGCAGGCTCACCACGCGGATCCGCTCGGAGAGTCCGGGGACGCCCGGCCGCAGCATGCACGTGCCGCGCACAACGAGCTCGACGGCCACACCGGCCTGGGAGGCGCGATACAGCGCCCGGATGATGGTCGCGTCGGCGAGGCCGTTGAGTTTCGCGCGGATCCGAGCGCCGCGGCCCTCCCCCCGCCGCGCGTGGTCGGCCTCCCGGGCGATGAGCGCCAGGAACCGGTCCAGCATGTTGGTCGGCGCGACGAGGAGGCGCCGAAAGTCGGCCTGGGGCGGCCGCGCCGAGCCCGTGAGCTCGTTGAAGAGGCGGTGCAGGTCTTCCGCGATGGCGGTGTCGGCCGTGAACAACCCCAGGTCCGTGTACATCCGGGCCGTGTCGGGATTGTAGTTGCCGCTGCCGATGTGCGCGTAGCGGCGGGTACGACCGCCGTCCCCGACCCGCCGCACCACCAGCGCGATTTTCGCGTGCGTCTTCAGGGTCGCGAGTCCCGTGAGGACGTGGATGCCTGCCGCTTCGAGGCTCTGGGCCCAGCCGATGTTGAGCTGCTCGTCGAAGCGCGCCTTCAGCTCGACGAACACCGACACGTCCTTGCCGGCGGCGGCCGCCCGGCGCAGCGCCTCACCGATCGCCGACGGTCCTCCCGGGCGGTACAGCGTGAGCTTGATCGCCGCTACGGCGGGATCGTCCGCCGCCTCGGCGATGAAGCGCTCGAAGCTCGCCGCGAAGGAGTCGTGCGGATGGTGCACCAGGACGTCGCCGCGGTCGATGGCGTCGAACACGGACGGTTCACCGGCGAAGGGATCGCGCGCGATGATGTCAGCATAGTTCGACCCGCTGTGCCCGGGCCACGCGGCGAGCTCGCCGAGCGCGCCGAGGTCGAGCGGCCCAGGGGCTTCGTACACGTCGGACGGTCCGAGCGCGCTCTGGAGGCTGCTCTCTTCGAATCGCAGCTCGCGCTGGAGCAGCTCGCGCAGCGCCGGGGGCATCGTGCGCTCGACCTCGAGGCGCACCACGGGGCCCCACGGTCGCCGCCGCACCTCTTCCGCCACCGCCTGCAGGAAGCTCGCGGTCGCCAGGTCGTCGAGCTGGATGTCCCCGGCGCGCGTGACTCGGAAGGCGTGAGCCTCCACGACGTCCCGGCCGGGGAACAGCGCCGCGAGCCGGGCGCGCACCACGCCCTCGACCAGGATGGCGCCGCCGTCCGCGAGCGGGAGGAAGCGGGGCAGAGCCGGTGGCAGCTCGACAGCCGCGAAGTGCACGGCGCCGTCCGGCGTGTCCCGCAGGGTGACCGCAAGGCTCAGCCGCCGGTCGCCACCGTGCGGAAACGGGTGGCCTGGGGCGCGGGTGAGCGCCTTGGGCGTGAGCAGGGGCGCGATCTCTTCGGAGAAACGGCGGTCGAGCAGCCCCTGCTCCTGCGGCGCGACCTCGCTCCAGTCGCGGATCCGGATCCCGTGCGCCGCGAGGTCGCCCTGCGCGAGGTCGCGGAACGCGCGGTACTGCCGCGCGACGAGCGGGTGGAGGCGGACGGCGATCGCATCGAGCTCCTCGGCGGGCGTGAGCCCGTCCGGAGACCGGTCGCCGATACCCACCGCGACCTCGTGCTTCAGGGCACCCACCTCGACCATGAAGAAGTGGTCGAGGTTGCTGCTGACGATCGCCAGAAACCGGAGGCGCGCGCCGAGCGGTGTACCCGGGTCCTCCGCGAGCGCGAGCACGCGCGCGATGAATTCGAGCGAGCTCAAGTGCGCGTTAATGAACTGCTCCGGCGCCGGGGCAGCGGCCTCGAGGGCGCGCGCCGGCAGCTGGGGCACGCGGAGCTCGCTGAGCGTCAGCCGGCTGCCGTCGTCGCCGGGAACTTGGGCTGACTGCGGCGGCTCGAGCGGCGCCGCGGACCACTCCGGCACGAGCTCGGAGCGCGCCGCCACCGCGAGGGCGGCGAGGGTCACGGGCTCCCGCAGCACCGGCGAACCGACGCGCACGACGATCTCGGCCGGTGGAAACCACTGGATGCCACCCGGCGGCGCCGCGGACAGGTCGCGGCGCAGCCGTCGGGCGAGCCAGACTTCGATGGCCGGCCGGGGGGGGGCCTCCGCCGCGGGCACGACACCCAGGAGCCGGACCTCGGCCTCCGCATGGCCGAACGCGCGGCGCAACGCCCGGCGGCAGGCGTCCTCGCCGCCTCCATCATCCGTGGGGAGCCGCAGCTCGGTGCCGGCGCGGCACAACGCCATGCGCCCGTGCGCGAGCGCCAGCACCGCCACTTGCCGCCCGGCGCCGGGCACGGCTTGATCCGCTCCCTCCGGCGTGTGCCGCAGCCCCGCTGCCCGCTCGGCGCGCGCGACCGACGCCGCGGCGATGCCGTACCGTCGCGCCACTGCCCGGGCGACGGGCGCGAGCGGCAGCAGCGCCCACGGCCGCCGCCACAGCACGAGCTCGTGGAACACCGGCGTCCCGCCCCCGCCGCGCACCGTGACGCTGTCGTACGCGAAGACGAACTGCGAGAGGGGCAGCGCCGGGAAGTGGGCGACGCGCAGCCGCCGGTCCACGTCGAGCTCCACCTGCGGTTCGAGCCGCGACGGATCTGCCAGAGCCCGGAGCCGTCGCGCCGGCTCCGATGCCCCGAGCAGGATGTCCGGCGGCTCTAGCTCCGTGACCCGCGCCTGGCAGTGGACGGCGCCGTCGCGCCCGTCGAGCGCGAGCCAGCGGCGGTCCTCCACGTCGAACCGGATGCAACAGCGCACCCCGCGCCGCCGCAGGTCGCCTTGCGGCGTGTCGCAGTAGAGCTCGCGATGGAAGCTCAGCCGGGGCGGTCCGCTGCGCAGCCCGAGCGGCAGCGAGGACCGGAGCAGCTCCTCCAGGCGTGCGGCGCTCGGAACGTGCCAGCGGAGCTCGCTCAAGACGGTCAGCTTTCGCGGCACCCGTCGATGAGCTCGTGCTTCGCCCGACGGGGCTCATTGATCGTCCGGTAGAACTCATCATAGTAGCTGAGCGCCTGCTCGACCCGCTTCGGCTCGAGGTCCGGCTGGCCGCGGTACAGCGCGTAAATCGAGTCCTTCGCGGCGTTGAACCGCGCGAACAGGGGTGCGAAGTCGTCCGGCGTGCGACACGTGCCGCGGTAGGTCCGGATGCGGACGGTGGCGATGCCGAGGCGGGAATCAGGTCGGGCGTAGGGCGCGGAGATCACGCCGGACCAGTCGAAGTCATAAGGGACTGGATACACGACGCCGGCGCTGTCGCTGATGAGCACGATGTTGTGCAGCGCGGTGAACGCGAAGTCCGTGTTCCCGATCATGTACTGGAACACGGTGACGAGGCCCGTCTGGTCGAAGTTGGTCTCCCCCTGACTGACCCCCTTCTGCTCGAGCACGTGCGTGTGGTTGCGCCGCGCCATGCGGTCGTCGTCCTCGAGGAAGAAGGCGTACCGAGTCGCCGGCGCTTTCTTCCCGCTCGGGTCCACGTAGGCGACGCGCGCGAGGCGCGCGCGGAAGCTCTGGGGCGTCAGCAGGTTGTAGACCCGGTAGATGAGGTACTCCTCGAGCAGGTAATTGGCGTAGGCGCGGCTGCCGCGGCACTGCACCACCAGTTTAAGGCTTCCCTGGTGCGCGAACGGCGTGTGGGCGGCGCCGGTCCGGTCGAACTCGAGCTTGAGCGGCGGGAATTCGCAGGTACGCAGCCGGAAGTGGCCGCGCGTGTGCAGCTGCACGTTCAGCGACACGGTGTCGCCCGCGGGCGACCCGTACGACAGCACGCCGGCGTGGACGCGCTTCTCCGTTCCCCGGTCCTTCGCGACGGCGTCGAAATCGGCGGCGAGCGTGATCTCGATCGGGTCCGCCGAGTCGAACAACCCGCGGGGCGCACGCTCCGCCGTGTCCGCCGGGAGGTGCCAGCGGAACGGCGGTAGCGGCCGCGCACTCGGCCGGGGCGTGAAGCCCAGCGCTGCGAGCGCCGCGACCGTGAGCGGGAGCAGACGCTCCGTCAGGTCGAGGCTCACGCAGCAACTTAGGAAGCGTCAGCGGGGTCGGCTAGGGTCGGTTGCGGCGGTCCCGCTCGTCCAGGGGCCGGAACATCGCCCGCACCACGGCCGTCGCATCCACGGCGATCAGCAAGCCGTCCCGCGGCAGCGTCGCCACGCCCACCACCGTTCCGGCGGGCGGGTTCCGCTCCGGGAAGAAATCAGGCGCAGCGGCGCGGATCAGTTCGACGTCCCCGGGCTTGGCGCTCACGACGTAGACCGTGAGCTTCGCGACGTCGGCGGGCCCGACGCCGGCGATCCGCAGCACGGTGGCCAGGTTCGCGAATGCCTGGGCGGCCTGGGCCTTCACGTCGCCCGGCCCGACGAGCCGGCCCAGGCTGTCGAGGGCGACTTCACCGGACACGTACACGGTCATTCCCACGCGCACCGCGTGGGTGAAGCCCGGGATCGCGGCGAGCGTCCCCGGGTTGATGTAACGCGTGGCGACGGGATCGACACCGCCGGGCGCCTGGCGGAAACCGCCGCCCGGCGGCGGGCACGCGGCCAGCAGGACGGCGCCGACGCTGCCCGCGAAGGCGAAACGCATCCGATGCTCCTTGGGGGTCAGAGTGCCCTTCGTATACTCCCGCCGCTGGTCAGAGTTCATCAGCGCGTCAGCACCCACGCCCC
>WNGL01017079.1_pt1 | contig 10964 bp, 11 predicted proteins | sample 5400591 | NCBI WGS metagenome assembly WNGL01 (sample SAMN13153377, study PRJNA577476) | soil metagenome | isolation source: 80 cm soil or saprolite under Garry oak tree replicate 1 | place: USA:California | collected 2016-06-15
GTCCCTTGAGAGGAGGTTGATCTTGTAACCGAACAATTGAGGACCTGCGTTGCCAAACCACGTGCAGGTGGCTTGATCCTTGTCCCGCGTAGACAGCGGGCAATCCCCAAGCGGTCCATTTGGGCCAACAGTACCCAGTAGGACGACGGTTCCGTCGGCGTGGGCACCGACCTTGACGACGGCCAGGACTGACGCTAGAACCATGATGCCTGCGAGCAACACCCCAAAAGCAAATCTCGGAATCCTCATGGTTTCCCATCCTTTCTGTCACCAGTTCGCCAGAGCGCCTTCCCGCTTTTCCCATACTCGCGGTGTTGCTGCTTCGGGGGTCTCCATACTCGCCACGCGGCGCAGTTCAGCGCCAATCGCCAGATACTCCTTCAACTGCGCCTGGCAGGCTTGGCATGCACCCACGTGTTCTGCTGCGTTGCGCGGAATGGTTTCGCCATCGCAAAGTGCGGAGACAAATTCCGCTGCTTCATTGCACGTCATGCCGACCTCCTTCAGAATCCTTTGGCGTGCTCTGCCAGATGTTTCGCAACGCATTCCGCGCCGCGAATAATCGCGACCGCACTGTGCCGACAGGGATATTCAGAATCCCAGCCAGTTCCGTGTACGACTGTCCTTCCACCTCGCGCAGCCACAATAAGATTCGTTGCTCCTCGGGAAGCCTCCGGAATGCATCCCCGACAATGGAAGATGTCTCTGTCTTGCACGCGCCCGGCTCGTCCTTCGCTTCGGCATCGTATGGCGATTGCTTCCGCCACCATTCCGCAGCCCGTTTTCTCCCGATCCCAAAGACGTACGCGCGAAGTGTTCCGCGTTCCGGTTCGAAGCCATTGGGACGATTCCAGATCTGGGTAAACGTGTCTTGAGCAACATCCTCGGCTGCCTGGGGATTGCCCACAACCTGCCGCAAGAAAGCGTGGAGCCGCGGTGCGTTCTCCCGGTAAAACGCGTCGAATGCTTTTGCGTCGCCCTGAGAAATCCTCTTCCAAACTTCCCGGTCGTCAGCCAATTTGGTTCTCCACCTGCTTATTCGGGCTTTCGGGCAAAAAGGTTCACCCTCTGTGCGCAAAAAGAAGTGCGCCCGGTGAGAGGTTACCCTGCCGGTCGCATATATGCTGCACTGAATTGCTGACTCTCTAGAGCAGTTTCGGAATGCGCGTAGACTTTTTGAGCGCAGTGAAAGGTGGCTTTTTCTTCCACCCCAGCGACCAAGACCCGTCGCCGGGGACCCCGGTGATGAAAAAGCCACTTGAGTGCGTGCTTTCGGTCTATAGCAATTCCGAAACTGCTGTAGTTGGACAGATCCTTCATCTGCTCGAGCGGCTCGGCATTTCGATCCCGCTCGGTTCACCAAATCCCATCTATTGACAAGCGACGCTGGATGAGTTACTTTGCAATGCAAAGTGAATTCCGCAATGAATGACCTGCACAAAGCGCTCGGCGACATCAGCAGTATTCGCAGGCAAATGGCCCGCACCACGGAGTTCCGCGGCTACGGCCCCGCAACCCTGGCCACAACTGGCGCCTTCGCAGCGCTGGCTGCAATGGCGCAGGCAGCGTGGGCGCCGGACCCCGTGCACCATCGCGCGGCCTACCTGGGTATCTGGATTGCCACGGCCCTTCTCTCTGGATCATTGATCGCAGTGCAAACCTACACTCGCACCCGCCGCATGCATTCGGGGATGGCGGATGAAATGATCCACATGGCGATTGAGCAGTTCTTGCCGTCGGCCGGTGCAGGCACGCTCATGACGATTGTGATCGTCCGTTTCGTCCCTGCAGCGCTATGGATGCTCCCCGGCATCTGGCAAGTCATCTTCAGCCTGGGCGTGTTTTCTTCCTGCCGCTTTCTTCCGCGTCCCATGAACACCGCGGGCGCGTGGTACCTGCTGACGGGCCTCACCAATATCTCGCTGGCAGACGGCCGAGCCCTGTCTCCCTGGGCGATGGGCATCCCCTTCGGCGTGGGTCAGTTGCTCGTCGCCGCCATCCTGTTCTTCAGCGCGCATAGGAGCACCGATGAAAGCGAAGAATAATGCGGCTGTGAAGCTGGGTGGCGAAGCGCGCTTCGCGTATGAAGGCCTGGACCGCGTGATCCACGAGCGCGCCCGCCTCAGCGTGCTCACCTCTCTGATCACGAATCCCAAGGGGCTGTCGTTCGGCGACCTCAAGGAATTGTGCGCCCTCACTGACGGCAATTTGAACCGCCATCTGCGCGTGCTCGAGAGAGGCAAGATGGTCGAGATTCTCAAAGGGCACGACCGCAACCGTCCGCAGACGATCTGCCGCATCACAGCCTCAGGCCGCAAGCGCTACGTCGAATACCTCTCCATACTCGAGCAGGTGGTGCGCGACGCCGCCAAAGGAACAAGAGAATATCCCTCGCCCGCGTTGCGCAATCTCGCGCCGTCGCGGGCCTGAAAATTTTTGCGCATTAACTTTGCAATGCAAAGTTAATTTAGAACAGAGGAGCCAACGTGAGCGACCAACCGATGTTTCATTCCATCCAGCAAGCCAGAGTCAACACTCGTTCCATGGGCGTGAAGCTTATTGTCGTCTGCGGACTCGCATTGCTGATGACCATCCCGTCCTTCTTCGTCGGAGGACTGGTGGACGACAGGACCAAGCGCGCCGAAGACGTGATCAAGGAGGTCAGCGGCCATGTGGGCGGCCAGCAGACCTTCCTCGGGCCAACTCTTGTCATCCCGTATTACATTCCTCCGCAATCGCAGGCCGACTTCGCCAAGCACGGCTTGTACCTTGTGTTTCCCGCACACGCGTCAGCCGTGATAAAGACCACAACCGAAGAGCGGCGGCGTTCCCTCTTCAGAGTCCCGGTGTTTCAGGCAGACCTGAAGATGGACGCGACCTTCGACCTCGCGGGAGTTCCCTCTTCAGCTCCGCAAGGCGCCGAACTGGACTGGAGCCGCGCAGAATTCGTCGTCGGAGTGAGCGACGCGCGCGGAGCGCTGGCAGACGCACTGTTGACGGCGGACGGCAAAACTTCAACCCTCGTGCCGGCAGCAGTCTCTCAGGATATTTCCATCGGCGGAGACCAGAACCAACCGGTCAAGCTGACGCTGTTTGGCGCCAGCGCCGATGCCGTCGCAAAACCAAATACGCAATTCAGCGTCACCTCGACTCTGCGATTCTCCGGCGCACAGCGAATTGCACTGTTGGCTTATGGCAAAACGACCCACGTCACAATGCAAGGCGATTGGCCGAGCCCTGGATTCGATGGCGGCTTCCTGCCCGTAAACCGAACCGTCTCCGGGAGCGGCTTCACCGCCGAGTGGTCGGTCCCCTTCATCGCCCGCGGCGTGCGTGCTGAGGGAGCTGGAAGCAGCATGAACGGGCTCGATGCCACGGCGCTCGGCATTTCGTTCATTGAAGTCGCCGACCCTTACCAATCCGTGAACCGCTCGCTCAAATACGCGTTGCTCTTTCTGGGACTGCTCTTCCTCACCTACTTTATTTTCGAAGTCACAACGAGCAAGCGCGTCCACCCGGCGCAGTATGTTCTCGTCGGAGTAGCGCAAATTATCTTCTATCTGCTATTGCTGTCGCTTGCAGAACGAATCGGTTTCGACTTCGCATTTCTGCTTGGGGGCGCAGCCACAGTGATGCTGCTGTCGGCCAATACCGGTTGGATTTTCTCCAGCCGCACTCAGGGAGCAAAGGCCCTGGCTGTCTTCACTTTGCTGTATGCGCTGATCTATCTGCTCCTGCGGCTCGAGGACAACGCTCTGCTCATCGGCGCAATCGCCAGCTTCACTGCAGTAGCAGCGGCCATGTACTTCACTCGCCAAATCGATTGGTACGGCTCACTGCCGGTGGCAGCGTCGGCGGGTCAGGGGCCTGCACCGTCCGCAGGTAGAGACTCAATCTTGAAATAGAATACGGCGCGATCTCTGGCCGGAGACCGCGCCGCTCATCTGCTCTTAGTTGAACAGGTCCTTCATCTTATCGAGCAGGCCAGGGGAGGTGGGCTTGTTCTCCACCGTCATGGATTTGCCCAACTCGGCAATCAACTCGCGCTGAGCGCGGTTGAGCTTTTTGGGAATCTGCACCACGACCTTCACGATCAGATCGCCGCGGCCCTTTTCATTGAGAAACGGAACGCCCCTTCGTGGAATTCGAATCTCCTTGCCGCTCGGCGTGCCCTCGGGAATCTTGACCGTCACAGGGCCATCGACGCCGGCAATTTCGATCTCCGCACCAAGCGACGCCTGCGGAAAGCTGATGGGAATAACGCAGTGCACGTTCTGGCCTTCGCGCTCAAAGAATTCGTGGGCGCGAACCGAAAGCACCACGTAGAGATCGCCGCTCGGACCGCTGCCGCGCCCCGCATCGCCTTCGCCTGTGTAGCGAATTCGGGTTCCTTCCTCAACACCCGGCGGCACTTTGACGGTGATCTTCACTTCTTTGGTCAAGCGCGTCTCGCCGCGGCAAGTCGAGCAAGGGTCGCTGATGATGGAGCCTCTGCCACCGCAGGCGCTGCAGGTGCGTGCCACTGAGAAAAAGCCCTGCTGATAGCGAATCTGCCCACGGCCATGACACTGCGGGCATACGGACGGGCCTCGCCCTGATGCGCTGCCGGAGCCATGACACGTGTCGCAAGCTTCGAGGCGGCGAATCTTTATCTCCGTCTCGGTGCCGAATATTGCGTCCTCGAATTTGATGGTCAGATCAAAGCGCAGATCGTCGCCGCGTTGCTGCCGCGAACTCCGCTGCTGGCCTCCGCCCATGTTGAACATCTCGCCGAACAGGTCGCCGAAGATGTCTCCCAAATCGACGCTGCCACTGAAGCCGCCAAAGCCACTCGGTCCTGCTGAGCCCACGCCTGCGTGTCCGAAGCGGTCGTAGGCGGCGCGCTTGTCCGCGTCGCTCAACACCTGATACGCCTCGCTGGCCTCTTTAAACTTCTCCTCCGCGGCGTTGTCGCCGGGATTGCGGTCAGGGTGGAACTGCATCGCCAACTTGCGATAAGCGCTCTTCAACTCCTGGTCGCTGGCTTCGCGAGAAACGCCCAGTATCTCGTAATAATCTGCTTTGCTCACTCTTGGGTTTGTACTCACTTGTCTGCTTTGATCCTATTCGTTGGTCTGCTTTGGGTTTGAGACTACACGCACCAGCGCTGGCCGCAGTAATTTCTCTCGCAGCCGATAACCACGGCGAATCTCCTCGGCAACGTGCTGGTCGGGCATGTCGAGCCGCTCCACCGAGCCCATGGCTTCGTGGTGTCGCGGATCGAATTCCTCGCCCACGGACACCACCGGGTGCACCTGAAGTTGACGCAAAATGTCTTCCATCTGCTTCACGATCAACTCAACGCCGGAGCGCAACTGCTCCGTCGTGCCGGTGGATTTGAGCGCCAGCTCAAAGTTGTCCAGCACCGGCAGGAACTGCTCCACCACCGAGCCGGTCGCGTAGTCGCGAAACTCGGTGCGCTCACGCTCGGCACGCTTGCGCGCATTCTCGAACTCGGCTTGCAGCCGGGCAAGGCGATCAAGCAACTGATCCCGCTCGCCCTTCAACTGTTCGTATTCCGTCTTGAGCTGGTCAAACTCTGCCCGGCTCACCGGGGGTAATTCCAACTCGGCCTGCGCTTCAACCGCAACGGATCCTGCTTCCTCTGCGGCATTCTCGGGCGATGGCGACTCTGGAGTTTCAAGAGCCGTCGACTCTGCTTTCGTCTCTGACATATTTCTATTGAATCCCCAAATGTTTTTCTTCTTAGTCAATGATAAATTCCCTGGCTCGCGCCAGCCTCTCTTAGATGAATTTAAAGCGGCGCAAGCTTCATCCGCATTGCCACGGAGAGGCTTACGATCAATGCAACTATTTAATCGTTAATCGGCCGGAACTTCCAGGATTCGCTCGGAAAGCCTCGCCACGTAGCGCACCGCCTGAATCATCTCCTGATATTGGATGCGCGTCGGTGCGATGACTGCCACAGTGCCGAGGCTGGCGCCGCCCAGCCGCGCCGGGGCGCCAATCAGAACCAGGTCCTGCATCGCCGGGGAAGCTTCGTCAAGTCCAACTACTACACGGACTTCCTGCTGCCTGCCGTCAACATAGGCGGTCAGTAACTCGACCAGCCTCTGCTTGGCTTCTAGAGCAAAAAGCATCTGGCGCAGGCGCTCGCGATCCACCTCAGCGGCAATCAGGTTCGACATTCCATCGACGTAAATCACGGAGCCCGCTTCGGCTACTGCCAGCGCGCCCTTGCGGCAAAGCTCCTCTACCGCCGTCAGCATCTGGTTGTAGGCGGCTCGCTCCTCTTCTATTCGTCGCGTCACTTCTGCGCGGATGCGTTCGATGGGCCAGCCATGAAAACTCTCATTGAGGTATCGCGCGGCCGTCTCTAACTCCAGATGCGTCATCTCACGGTCGAGGACCAGCACCCGGTCGAGCACCGCGCCCGCCTGCGTTACCAGCACCGCCAGCACGCGTCCGGCGGAAAGCCTTGAAAAATGAATGTGTTCCAGCACCTGCTCTGCGGTGCCGCTGGCGAGAGCCACGCCGAGGCCGCTTGAAATCAGAGCCAGCACATGCGAGGTGCGCTCAAGATATTCGTTGGAACTGTTGACGCCAGAGAAGCTCTCCTCGATCTGTCCGCGGCGCTCTTCGCTCAACGGAATCGCGCCCTTGGTGCTGCTCCCCAGTCCAGTGCCAGCAAGTCGTCCCAGTTGCGTCTCCGGCCGCGTGATCTGCTCAACGTAGTAGCGAAACGCCGATGCTGTGGGGACGCGCCCCGCCGAAGTGTGAGGCTGCTCAAGCAGGCCCGTATCACCCAGAGTCGCCATCACGTTGCGAATTGTGGCTGAGCTGAGCCCCTCTTTGTTGGCAAAATAGTGTGCAACCGCCTGTGATGCCACAGGTTCGCCGGTGGCAATGTAGAGCTCGATGATCGCCGTAAGCACCAACCGCTCTCGCGGACTGACGCGCGCCTCTGGCATCTCTCCCGCTCCCCTGTGCGGCTCTCCGGATAACTGCTCCACGCCCTTGAGAAGTCCGTCTGGATTCGCTAAGCCCTCTTCTATTCGCGACTTACATCGGAAAAATTAGAGAGTTTCCCTATTTAATTGTAGGGAGTGGCAACTGGCACTGTCAAGAAGCCTTAGCCCTCCACTACGGCTCGTCGTAATACCCCGTGTTCGTGCGTACCGTCAGCCCCGGCCGACCCACCTGCACGCGTAAATCGTGATACTCATCGTTATGCTGCGCGACCGGAGGATCGAACGAAATACGGTAGAAGGAATTCGCATATTCGATGCAATGGTTGATCTGGCTCACGAGGTCGTTGTCCGGTCCCATGATCTGGCCACCCGTATGTGTCACGAGCACCTTCAGCGCCAGGTTGCCTGGGTCCGCTTGCTGAGCCGACTGCACGCTCTTCAGAAATTTTTGATACAGGATGGTGAACCTTCCGGCTTCTACCGTCGCGTCGCCCGGCGCCACGCTATAGAGCACGATGCGCGCCTCGCGCAGGTCGTTTGAAAGCTCGACGATGGAATTGAACCAGCGGCGCTGCTCTCGTTCAGAAAACGAATCGGATCGCCGATTGAGCATCGGCCATCCTGGGCCAACCCATATTAGTAGTTTCCGGCCCGGCTTCTTCGCTTCATTCTCAGCAATGACGCTTAGCTGCTTTACTGACACCTGAAAGCGCTCCAGGTAGCCCTCCCCACCCATCGCTGGATTGATCGTGCTGATGTGGGCGTTGATTCCGCTCGCCACCTTGGCTATTGCGTTTCCGTCGAGCGAGGGCCGCGGCTGCACCTTGATGTTGGTCTCAGTCAGCAGAATGAGAGACAAGGGTTGCCGTAGCTTGCCCCCGTACTGGTGAAGGAATCCGTCGATCTCCCCGCGCACAAACGCGACCTGCTGAAAAGGAAGATTCGCGGTGTCGATTACTAAAATTATCTCCACCGGCGGGTCTGGCTTCACAGCGGCGCTATCGAAGGCACTAAAGGAGAGAATTTTGCGCGGTTGATTGTTGTCCAGCAGTTTGAAATCCCAGGGCTGAAGCCCCGTCACTGGCCTGCCTGCGCCGTCCGTCACCACCATGTCGAGGTGAATTTTTCCGTCGCGAACAATAAGGTTCTTCCAGGCGTAGCTGCCCCATGTGGTTCTGACCCTTCCCGACGCTCCGTTCGTAGTCTAATCGGCCCGCGACCGATCATCCTGTGATACAGACGCTTGCGGTCTGAGCAAGGGCCTCATTTAACCTCATTTGCAGGAGCCGCACAGATGACCAGCATCGAAATCTCCAAGCAAGCTCGCGCCGACGCTATCGCATCACTGAAGCGCTTTTTCGAAGAAAACATGCCCGACCGTATCGGCGATCTGCCCGCCGGCTTGTTGCTTAATTTCTTTTTGGAAGAGGTCGGTCCGGTCATCTACAACCAGGCCATCAGCGATGCACAGACACGTTTGCAGCAGCGAGTCGCGGACTTGAGTGGCGAGCTTTACTCCGACGAGTTGCAATACTGGCCGCGCGCCGATGCCAAACGTAAAGCTCGGCGCTGACACCGCGCACTCTCGGCGTGAAGATTCCCGCAATCGTGGGTGCCCAATACAGTTACTCGCAGCGAATGGCTTTCATCGGCTCAACCTTTGCCGCACGCAAAGCCGGCAACAGTGAGGCCGCGCTGGCGATGATAGCCAGCGCAGCAATCGATGCGGCAAACACCCAGGGATCGCGCGACGATGTGCCATAGAGGAAACTGGCGAGCGCGCGTGAGGCCAGCAATGCGGCAATCAATCCTGCGGCTGTACCAGCCATCGCCACTGCGGCATTCTGCCTGAAGACCATCGCCGCCACCTGCGTTCGCCGCGCGCCAAGCGCCATGCGAATGCCGATTTCGTTGGTGCGACGCGCGGTTGCATACGCGAGCGTTCCGTAGAGTCCCACGGCAGTGACCACCAACGCGCAGGCCGCAAAGAAGACAGCGAGTAACGACATGGTCCGTTCCGCACTGAGAGAGTCATCGACGGCAGCCGCCATCGACGTCATTGTGGGAGATGGAATACTCGGATCCACTCTCTTGACCAGATCGCGCGCCGCATCCGCAACAGGGGCAGGCGGGCCGTCGATGCGTACTACGGCGATGTATGACCGCGAGTGATCCACTTCATTCTGAATCATGGGCAGATATGCCGTGGGTGGCGCCTCGGAGCGCAGGTCCTCGTACTTCGCGTCGCCGACTACCCCGATCACCTGAAGCTGCTGGGCGCCGTCTCTTCGTTGCCTGTCGACAACCTGGCCTATCGCATTGCGGTCAGGAAAGAAAAGCTTCACTGCTGCCTGATTGAGGACCACCTTGAGCCCGGTTGCAGTCGTGTCGCTCCACGCAAACCCGCGCCCCGCAAGGATTGGGATGCGCATCGTCTGAAAGTAATCCGGCGCGATATTGTTCTCGTATGTGTTGTAGCTCTTCCCACCGGTTACCAAAAAGTTTTCATCCGACACGAAATGCGAAAAAGGCGATATGCTCGCGAAGCTGACGCTCTTGACGCCGGGTTGTTGGCGCAGGTTCTCGCCTAGTTCGCGGTAGAACTGCAACAGCGCATCACCTTTGAGCGGCTGCTGGTCCATGCTTAGCGCAAGATTGTGCAAGCCGCGCGGATCGAAGCCGGTGCCGGATTTGTACAAGCGCACAAGGCTGGAAGCGAGCAGCCCCGCGGCCACCACCAGCATGAGAGCTAGGCCGACTTCACATGCCATCACGGCACGGGGCAGAATCCGTTGCCGTTCGTGGGCCTGCGTGGTGTGTTGCCCACTCTTGATCTGCTCATTGAGGCTGCCTGATGTTGCCTGCAACGCTGGTACGAGCCCCACAAGAATCGTGGCCACAATCGAAACCAGTGCCGCAAAGGCGAAGACTCGAATATCCAGCGAGGTATCAACGTAAGTTTCAGACAGCCCGCCCAACAGCACCGCGGTAAGCGCCTGGCTCACAAGCGGAGCAATGGCGAGGCCTGCCAGCGTGCCCATAATTGCGATCAGCAGACTTTCGACCAGCAACTGTTGCACGAGCCTGCTGCGCGTCGCGCCCATGGCCAGGCGCGTGGCGAGTTCGTTCTGTCGCGCCGCTCCCCTTGCCATCAACAAGCTCGCGAGGTTCATGCACGCCAGCAGCAGAATTCCGCCGCACATCGCAAACACCACCATCAGCGGCTTGCGAAAGAACAGGCGAACATAGGTGAATCCGGCCGATCCCGATTCCACGATGAAATGAAAATGCCGCTTCTCGATGCGGTCGGCAACCCATCGCTGGTCGGGTACCATTTCGTGGAGAACGGCGCTGCTGCTCGCGGACACCTCGGCGTTGGCCTGTTCAAGAGTGACGTTGGGCTGAAGTCGTCCCATCACTGTGAGCCACCAGGCGTGAGCCCCGGCAGCGACCATGCTGCGTGTGCCATGGAGGACCGGTTCTGTCACGATGGGCACGAACAGTTCCGGACGCTGTAACGGGTCCGCTCCGATAAACCGCTTAGGCATGACACCGACAACCGTGAACGCTGTATTGTCGATTTGCAGTTTTTGACCAATCACATTTGGAGCGCGATTAAACCAGCGCCGCCAGAAACCTTCGCTGATGACTACGCCAAAGCCGGCCGCATCGCCGTCTTTGCGGTCATCGGCGGGCGTGAGGGTCCGCCCCAGCAAAGGCGCCGTCTGTAGTGCAGGAAAGAATTCCCCGCTCACCAGTTGGCCAAGTACTTTTTCTGATCCGTCGCTTCCCCTCACTTGGAATTCGCTGTGATTGAAGGCGAATACATTTGCGAAAGAATGGTGGCTGTGTTCAAGGCCGCGAAAGAGCGGTTCGGAAAGGCTGTAGTTGGTGCGCGGCTGACCCTCCTCGGTTCCGAAGACGGCGAGCCGATCGCTCTCCGGCACCGGCAGAGGCCGCAGGAGCAGCCCGTTGATCATGGAGAAAACGGTG
>WNGL01025495.1_pt1 | contig 10964 bp, 9 predicted proteins | sample 5400591 | NCBI WGS metagenome assembly WNGL01 (sample SAMN13153377, study PRJNA577476) | soil metagenome | isolation source: 80 cm soil or saprolite under Garry oak tree replicate 1 | place: USA:California | collected 2016-06-15
CGCGGTTATCTTCTTCTCTTTCTCTTGAGCCATTGCCGACAGACCTAGTACCGGCACGGCGAAAACCGACAGCACAATTCTATTCATCTTCATTTTTAACTGTTTTTCCTTTCGCGAAGTCTTGAAGCCTACTTATAGCACAGCGCGCAAAACTACGGCACGAGTGGAAGGGATTTTGAACCGCAGAGGACCGGAGAGGTTCGCGCAGAGGAGCGCAGAGAGTGTTGTCCTCGGCGTCCTCTGCGAAAGCCTCCCCGTCCTCTGCGGTGAGATCGTGCTTTATTCCCAAGACGTGCTTGCTTCGCCCTCGTTCATGTCGACATAATTAACCAATGCCAACACGTAAACTCGATCTGCACACACATTACTATCCGCCCGCCTACTTTGAAAAGATTCGCGATTTGCCTTCTGAATTCTCGTTCGACAAAAGTCCGAGTGGGCAAACGATCATCACCTATCGCGGCGCGCGCTTCTTTGGCGTGACGCCGCCGATGACTGACGTCGGCAAACGTCTTGATGACATGGATCGCGTGCGTGTCGATGTGGAAGTTGTCTCGCTCTCGACGCCGAATGTCTTCTTCACGGACGCGCGGCATCAACCGCAAATCGCGCGCCTGGTCAATGATGCCTATGCTGAATTGATTGCGAAGCATCCGGCTCGCTTCAAAGCCTTCGCTTCGATTCCGATGGACGACAGGGACGCGGCTTTGAAAGAGCTGCATCGCGCGATAGACGAATTGAAGATGAATGGCGTGATCCTGCTGAGTAACATCGGCGGCAAGCCGTTGACTTCTCCCGAATATCGCCCATTCTTTGCCGAAGCCAATCGCATGAAGCTTTGTATCCTGCTGCATCCGATGCTGCCCGCCAACACCGATCCCTTTCGCGAATACGTGCTTGGTCCAATCGTCGGATTCATGTTCGACACGACCCTCGCGGTCGCGCGCATGTGCTTTGACGGCATGCTGCGCGAGTTTCCCGACATCCGCTGGATCGTCGCCCATCTCGGCGGGGCCGTGCCTTACCTGATGGAGAGAATGGACAACGGCTGGCGCGATTTTCCCGAGTGCCGCGCCAGGATCGATGAGCTGCCAAGCGTTTATCTCAAGCGCCTCTACTACGACACCGTGAACTTCAATCCGCACATGCTGAAAATGGCTCGCGATATGATCGGCGCCGATCACATGGTAATGGGCAGCGACTATCCACACCTGCTGGGCTCGATCGATCGCGCCGTGTCATCGATTGAAAGTCTCGATATTCCTGACGGAGAGAAGCGCCAGATATTCGAAGGGACGGCGTTGTCGATCCTGAATAATTGCTAGCGAGTCCTTACCCCCGGACCAAAGGTTGAACTGTGGCTTCGCTCGACTCTTAACCGCAACGCGGTTGCGCCCTCCAGCCCAGGGTTGGCCGCTTCGGCTACCCTGGGATTAGGAATGCAAAATCATTCAACCGCAACGCGGTTGCGCCATTTCCTCAACGAAACAAACGGGCGCAACCGCCTTGCGGTTGGGACTTCGAAAACTCGTACCTAGGGTAGCCGAAGCGGCAACCCTAGGCTGGAGGCCGCAACCGCCTTGCGGTTCGGCACCAAGCGAAAGGCCCATCTGCAACGCCTCAATTCAATTTCATGACGACGGAACTGGTAAGAAAAGGATTACTGAATTCGGCTCGGTCTCCGGTCTTTTTTCCGGGAATGAGAAAGAGACGCGCAGAGAGCGGCTTGTGAAGTTTGGTTGAGAGGGCGGCGACATCACGAATCAGTGCGGCGAGTTCTTTAGCTGAGGTATCGCCGGCCAAGGGGACGACGTCCAGGCCAGTGCCACAGACGCTGGAGTAGAGCAGCAGCTCACGGACACTGTATCGTCCTTCGGCGGCGCGTGTGGCCAGCACCGGGTCTTCCAGCACGGGCAGCATCAAACCGGAATAGCCGCAGGTTTTGATCTTCAGGCTTTTCAATACATCTGTAATCGCCGCGCACGCAGCCAGAGTCGAAGCGCTCCCAAATGGAACTCTCGTCAACGCCTCGATGGCAGCGCCGATGCTGGCGTCTTTCGATGGCGCCGGCGAGACATCGATTCCCAGGTATTCACGATGTTCGCTGCGAGCGATTCCTTGAGCCAGCTTCTCGACTGGCCCAAGTTCAGATTCTAGTAGAGCTTTGAGTTTTGCTTTTCCCTCGTCGATATCTTTACTTTGGGCAAATGCTTCTTGCAACAAACCGGGCGTCTCAAGACCGATGCTGAATGCGGCGGGACCTCGATGAAAAGCCACCGGAAAGAATGGCGTGCCGGCAAGACAATTTGCCGCCGCCGTGAAACGGAAGTTGCCTTCGCCACCGGGACTAACTTTGCTGATCGCTACGATTGCTTCGGCGGCAGTAAGCGCTGATTGACTGTGAACTCCTCGCTCAGGTGAGGCGACGGCAACGCTGAAGTTGATGTTCTTCGTTTCCTTTACAAGTTGAGCGGCCCACGATGGGAACTCCGCGTCATGACGATCGTCGGTGATGACGGGCCCAATACTGAGCAGCACATTCCTGGCAGAGACGAGCGTGTCAATCTTCTTTAGATCCGCAAGCGCTTCTCCTCTGGACTTGCCATTGAGATATTCAGGCAAGGGCTGAGTGGCAATGCGCAGAGTCTGAATCTCGTAGCCTTCAGCCTCGAATTTCTTTCTGGCCCGCAGAAGAAATTCTGTTGATGATTCGATAGCTGCAAGATCATTAGTGCTCTTCAGATTAACGCCGGCAGTGATGGTGCGGATTTTGAACCGATGCGACTTATCGGAGAGAATTATCCTTGAAACGAGCGGCGAATTGCTGGTTGTTGCTGATGGATATTGATCGATTCTTGGGTACGCGCCGCGGACAACTGAGGCACAAAGAGTGAGCAAAAGAAACCTGAGCATCGGGCGCTGCACCCAGGAACCTTGATCGCGAGTGAGTTTCCGAATCTTCCTGGTCATTGCCTCGTTCGCGAAAGAACTCCTTCGATCGCGTCTCGTTTCTTCGCTGGCAGCATCTTCTCTTTTGAGGAGAACGGCGATAGGTTACGAGATTCTCCAGAAAAAGTCACCAGATGCTAGACGCCCTCTCCCTTTGGGAGAGGGTTGGGGTGAGGGATCAGCGATCACAGGAAACACCCGCACACCTTTTTCTTTTTTTCTACGCTTCGCGCCCTCACCCTGGCCCTATCCCAGAGGGAGAGGGAATAAGGGACCTGCTTACCGACAATTTCTTAGGTGATCTATTTCACGATTGCCAAGATAATATTGCATCTGTAGATTACGTTGGTCTGAGGCGCGAAGAGAATGAAAATTGGCGACGCCATCACCTGGGAACGGACGTTTACTGAAGAGGACATCCGCCTTTTCAATCAGGTCTCGGGCGATGAAGGCATTCATCATATTATGCCCGATGAGCAAGGCCACTTGATGGTCCATGGTCTGCTCACCGCGACAATACCGACGAAGATCGGCGGCGATATGAACTTCATCGCTCGCGAAATGCGATTTCAATTTCATCGTCCCGTGTTCGCCGGCGACACTGTCAAGTGTGAAGCTGTCATCGTAGAATTTGAGCCGGGCGAAGAATACATCAACGTGCGAACGGAGTTTGTCTGTCGCAATCAACACGGCAAAGAAGTGATGACCGGACACGCACAGGGAATTGTTCGGCGGGAGGGCAAAAAGCAAAGAGCCAAGGGCAAAGAGCACAAGTCAAAGAGCTAAGGGGGCTAATCTCTCGAGCCTTAGATCTCTTGGCACTTGCCCTTGGCTCTTAGCTCTTTGCGCGTACCGGACGCCAACGCGAAATTTGGCTGCGCGACAGGGACGGATATGTAGTCGTGCTGGCGGGCCGAGAGGGTGATATCGGTGATAGAATTCCGCTGTGAGGATCCACGAATTTGTCTGGGCCGAGGATAGAATTGATCACGTTGCCCGCCATGGTGTTATGCCTGAGGAAGTCGAAGAGGTATGCTTTGGTCATTCGTTGGTTCAACGAGCGAAGTCAGAAGGCAAGAATCCGGTGTACTATGTCCTCGGGCAAACAAATGAAGGGCGATACCTGTTAACGGTCATCATTCGTTTTCCTGACGGTAGAGGATACCCAGTGACGGCGAGGCCCATGACCGACAAAGAGGAGCGCCGATACCGGCGATGGAACGAACGATGAAGACTCAACGCCTACCACAAACCGATTCGATTCAGGAGTTGGCCCTTTTTTGGGACACGCACGATTTGACGGACTTTGAAGACGAGTTGGAGGAAACCTCTGAGCCGATCTTTGAACCAGCGACGGTGATTCCTCTAAATCTCGAATCAGAGGAGGCGGAGGCCGTAAGACAGATCGCTGAAGCCAAAGGGATCCCTGACGCCGAACTAATCCGTGGGTGGGTTCGAGAGAAGATACACGCCCGCTGAAGATGGTAGCGACCCTGCCCCGTTAGAGCGAATAGAGATATGGAAAGTATGTGTTCTAAGTAAGGATTATGAGAAGAAGGATACCGAAATCGGCGCGCCATTTTATTTAGAGCAGGGAGTCAAGGATGTCATCCTTTTCAACCCTCGTACAAGGGAGGTGATGCACCGCCGCCGCGACGGAGACAGATTACTTAAGTCACCCGTCACCATAGAGCTTGCTTAAGTCACCCGTCACCATAGAGCTTGAGTGCGGCTGTCAAATCACCGTCTGACTGCGAATTGCGTTTTATCCGCTCCGCAATCGATTTCAATTGATCGGCTGATAGGAGTCGAGGGTCTTCATGTAGTTTGCGCGCTCGAATGCTGCGGGCTCGGCGCAGTTTTTCTGGCTCATGCTGCCGATCATTTGGGCCACTGACTCGTACTCGCGTTCGTCCATCCACTGTTCGATTTCATTGAGTATCTCTTTGATTCGGCGCACGCCATTCTGTAACAACTCTGAAGCCATCATCGTGACCTTGGCGCCCGCCATCAGGCCTTTCAAAACGTCTTCTGAAGTATGAATGCCGCTGGTAATCGCGAGATCTGCCAGCAGCCGTCCGTAAAGAATCGCCACCCAACGCAGTGGCAGCCGCAGCTCGTTAGAGTTACTGAGCACCAGACGCGGCGCTACTTCGAGGTTCTCGAGATCGAAATCCGGTTGATAAAAGCGATTGAAAAAGACGAGACCGCTCGCGCCCTCGTCGACCAGACGCTTGGACATGTGGGCAATTGAACTAAAAAATGGACTGAGCTTCATGGCGAGTGGGAGCGTGACCGCTTCCTTCACCTGATTGAGCATGTCGAGATAGATGTTTTCGACTTCCCGGCCAGACAGTTCGACACTAGTCGGCAGGTAGTAAACATTCAACTCGAGCGCGTCGGCGCCCGCGTCTTCGATCAGGCCCGCGTAATTTGTCCAACCGCCGATCGAGACTCCATTCAAGCTGCCAATGATTGGAATATCAACCGACTCTTTCGCGCGTCGAATCAAATTCAGGTACTCGTCAGGCCAGACGTTGTAATTGTCCATTTCCGGAAAGTAACTCAGCGATTCGGCGTAGCTGTTAGTGTTGTTGCGGAGGTAATAATCGACGTAGAAGCTGTCGAAAGTGATCTGCTCTTCAAAGAGCGAATACATTACGACCGCGCTACAGCCGGAATCTTCTAAACGGCGAATGCTGTCGACGGTGTGCGATAGCGGGCACGACGAAACCACTAAAGGGTTCTTCAGCACGAGGCCAAGATAGTTTGTGGTTAGACTCATGATGTCTCTCAGTTTAAGTAACTGCCCGCTACGGCTCCGGGTTCTGTAACGCTAACTGCTTATATTGCCTCCAGCGATGATTCACTGATTGCTGAGCATGCGCCAACAGAACTTTCGCGCCTTCAGGATCACTGCGCTGCAGCATGCGATAACGGCCCTCGGTGTAGATGTAATCCTGAAGCGGAATCTTCGGATCGTGTGAATCGAGCACAAAGGGATTCTTGCCTTCATTCTCGAGCTTCGGGTTGAAGCGATAGAGCGGCCAGTGACCACTCTCAACCGCCAGCTTTTGCTGATGCATTCCCTTCGCCATGTCGATGCCGTGCGCGATGCACTGGCTGTAGGCGATAATCAGCGATGGCCCGGGATGAGCTTCCGCTTCGAGAAAAGCCTTGAGGGTCTGAGTGTCGCTCGCGCCCATCGCTACCTGTGCGATGTAAACGTCGCCGTAGCGCATCGCGGTCATGCCGAGATCCTTTTTGATAGTTGGCTTGCCGCCGGCGGCAAATTTCGCGACCGCACCGAGCGGGGTGGCTTTCGACGCCTGGCCGCCGGTGTTTGAATATACTTCGGTATCGAGCACGAGAATGTTCACGTCCTGACCGCTCGCCAGAACGTGATCGAGACCGCCGTAGCCGATATCGTAAGCCCAGCCGTCGCCGCCCACGATCCAGACACTCTTTTTTACTAATGCATCAGCGACACTCAGGAGGTCGCGCGCCCCGGACTCGGCGCAGACGGCGAGTTTTGCCTTGAGTTCGGCGACCACTTCGCGCTTCGCGATAATTGCCGCGGCACTATTTTGATCGCCGTTGAGAAGCCCGTCGCAGAGCGTGTCGCCAACGAGACCGCGAAGCTTTTCAACCAGTTGTCTGGCGTAAGCGTTCTGATGATCGATAGCGAGCCGCATGCCCAATCCGAATTCAGCGTTGTCTTCGAATAGCGAATTGCTCCACGCGGGACCGCGGCCCTCGCGGTTGATCGTGTAAGGAGTGGTGGGCAAGTTGCCGCCATAGATGCTGGAGCATCCCGTCGCGTTCGCGATGATCGCGCGGTCGCCGAAAAGCTGTGTCATCAGCTTGATGTAAGCAGTCTCGCCGCATCCTGAGCACGCGCCCGAAAATTCAAAGAGCGGTTGCAGCAGTTGCACGTCCTTTACGGAAGTGAACGTGAGTTTGCAGTTGCGATGAATGTCGGGCAGCTTCAGGAAGTATTCCCAGTTCACGCGCTCGCTGTCTCGCAGAGGCAACTGCGGATGCATGTTAAGAGCTTTACGTGAAACATTGCTCTTATCTTTCGCGGGACAGACTTCCACGCAGAGCTGGCAGCCGGTGCAGTCTTCAACTGCAACCTGGATCGTGTAGAGCTGATCGGGAAGCTCGCGCCACTTTGCCGGCATCGTCTTGAAACCTTCCGGCGCGCTTGTTAGATCGCTCTGCTGGACAACCTTGGCACGAATCGTCGAATGCGGACAGACCAGAACGCACTTACCGCACTCAATGCACAGATCGGTCTCCCATACAGGAACTTCCAGCGCGATGTTGCGCTTCTCCCACTGTGCGGTGGCCACGGGATATGTGCCGTCGACCGGGAAAGCACTGACCGGCAGCAGGTCGCCGCGGCCGCTCATAATTTCAAGCGTAACGTTGCGAACAAAGTCGGGCATTTCGCCCTCTCCCTTTGGGAGAGGGTTGGGTGAGGGCTTAGTTGCGCTAAGCTCCGCACCCTCACCCCTAACCCCTCTCCCATTGGGAGAGGGGATCACCACCTCATACAGATGTGCCAGCGCCGCATCGACGGCCGCGAAGTTTTGGCGGACGACCGGCTCGCCGCGCTTGCCGTAGGTTTTTCGGATCGACTCTTTGATTTTCACGATCGCTTCATCGCGCGGCAGCACGCCGCTGATCGCGAAAAAGCACGTCTGCATGATCGTGTTGATGCGATTGCCGAGCTGATTGTCTTTAGCAACCGCGTAGGCGTTAATTGAATAAACCTTGATCTTTCGGGCGATGATCATTTTTTGCACGGAACGCGCGAGGTGTTCCCAGACTTGATCAGCTTCGTAAGGACTGTTCAAAAGAAGCGTCGCGCCTTCTTCGGCGGCATCGAGAATCTGATAACGATCCAGGAAATTGAACTGATGAACGGCGATGAAGTTCGCGCGCTGAATCAAGTAGGTGCTCTTGATGGGTTGCGGGCCAAAGCGCAGGTGCGAAACAGTCATGGCGCCCGCTTTCTTTGAATCGTAGACAAAGTAGCCTTGGGCGTAATTCGGCGTTTCTTCTCCGATGATCTTGATTGAGTTTTTATTCGCGCTCACCGTGCCGTCCGCGCCCAATCCCCAAAACAGCGCTCGTACTTGACCGGCGGGCTCAGTCTTGAAATCCTGATCGAATGGCAGGCTCGCAAAAGTGACGTCATCGATGATACCAACACTAAAATGATTTCCGGGCTGGGGCTTGATCATCTCGTCGAACACGCTCTTGACCATCGCCGGGGTGAATTCCTTCGAACCCAGGCCGTAACGCCCGCCGATGATCCGCGGCATAGTGTCAGAAGCCCGACCGTTAGGGAGGGCATGTAGCCCTTGCTTACGCGCGGGCTTCTGACACGCTTCGCTGATCGCGGTGACGACATCCTGATACAGCGGTTCTCCGGCGCTCCCTGGTTCTTTCGTTCGATCCAGAACGGCGATCGTTTGGATCGACAAGGGCAGGGCTGAGACGAATCGATCCACTGAAAAGGGACGGTACAGCCGAACTTTCAGCAGGCCGACTTTTTCTCCGCGCGCACAGAGTGTCTCGACGGTTTCTTCCGCAGCCTCGCAACCCGAACCCATCATCACGATGACCCGTTCGGCATCACTGGCCCCGACGTAATCGAAAAGACGATATTGCCGCCCGGTGAGATCGGCAAACTTCTTCATGACGCCTTCGACGATTGCCGGCGTGTCGAGATAGAAAGAATTCGCCCGCTCGCGTGACTGAAAGAATATATCCGGGTTTTGGGCGGTACCGCGCATCACCGGACGATCGGGAGTCAACGCCCGCGCTCGATGCGCCTGCACCAATGGCTCATCGATCATTGCGCGAATCTGTTCATCAGACAGTTCTTGGATCTTCATCACTTCGTGCGAGCTGCGAAAGCCGTCGAAGATGTGCAGAAATGGTACGCGTGTTTCCAATGTCGCGGCCTGAGAAATCAACGCGAAATCCATAATCTCCTGGATCGAGTTGGCGAAGAGCATTGCCCAACCCGTCGAACGGGTGGCCATCACGTCGCTGTGATCTCCGAAGATCGAAAGCGCGTGCGTTGCCACTGAGCGCGCTGCGATATGAAAGACGGTGCTGGTTTGCTCGCCCGCAATTTTGAACATGTTGGGAATCATCAGGAGCAAGCCCTGGCTCGCGGTGAACGTAGTAGTGAGGGCGCCGGTTTGCAGGCTCCCATGTACCGTTCCCGCTGCCCCGCCCTCGGATTGCAGCTCGCGCACAATCGGCGTCATGCCCCAAATATTCTTTTGATTTTTTGCGGACCATTCATCGGCAAACTCACCCATCGGCGAAGATGGCGTGATTGGATAAATTGCTATTACTTCATTGGTTTTGTGAGCAACGTAAGCCGCGGCCTCGTTGCCATCGATTGTCACGGGCTTGTTAGTCATTATTCTTTAATCAACTCCTGTTTACGGGCCTGCTGGCTGCGTCTCCCTCTCCTTTTGGGAGCGGGTCGGGGTGAGGGCCTAGCTTGGAGCCCACCGATCTAACTCCGTTCCTCTCTCATTCGAGCGGGTCCGGAGAAAAAGGAAGAGAGTGTTCTTAATCCCTCCCTAGGCCCTCACCCCTGCCCTCTCCCAAAGGGAGAGGGAGTTCTATTTACAACTTCGCCGCAGGCGGCCCCCGACCGGACCGCCTGCGGCGCAGACAAGGAAGCTTCTTATTATGACAGCAGACGATCTGTCAGTGGACCTTCACACTGATCTGCTTAGGTCTTGCTTCCTCGTTTTTCGGCAGCGTCACGGTGAGTACGCCGTCACGGAATTCGGCGTCGATCTTCACAGCGTTCACATACAGGGGAACATTGAAGCTGCGTATGAACTCACCATAACGCCGCTCGACGCGGTGATGCATCAGTCGACGTTCTGCCAAAAGCTGGTTGCGCGCTTTGCTTCCAGCTCGTTAATTCGAGCTTGCAACCAGCCCTTGAGCCGGGCCTCCAATTCTGGCTGATTATCCTTTTGCTCCAGATCTTCAATGGTCTCGCCCGACTCATTCAAAGGAATGAAGTGGCAAGGCACTACCTCAGAGCGATGCTCCGGTGCGACGAAATCGAGCAAGTGACATTCGTTGCACGGATGAGCGCGATACGGATAACCATAATTAAGGCAGGTCAGAGAGTCCTGAAAGGACGACTTCGGTAACCACGGCGTGCGGACCGAGCGTCCATATCCACCCTTCTGGATGAAAGCTAATTCATCTTTAAGTAGTTCAAGAATGTCCCGGTCGTCTTTAGTCATGGCGTCTTCCTCCAATCCTCTCTGACGCTGCATCTTTGAGCAGCAAGCCGCTGCTCCCGCTCGAGCTTGGGTATGCCCGTCATCAGGCGAAGCAATGGACATGCCGTCAAAAAATCCATGATGAGTCGGCGAAAATTCGTGCCGGCCCTCCAGGTTCTGAGTAAACTTCCGCAATGGCCTGAGAGAAAACTCCCACAGAGCAGGGCGCGATCGACAGACTGAACGAATAAACAAGCGATCCGAAAAAATGGTTTTCCTCTGCGTAGTCTCGGTATCCTCTACATCTGTGCGCGTCTTTGCGCGGAAAAACAGTTCACCGCTGAGACGCCGGCGTCGCAGAGGATTGGAGAGTGCGTTTCCGGTCGGAAGTCGGCACAAGGCTTGCACGCCCAAGTCGCTCAATGGGCGCGCGAAATCCGCGCGAGGAGCTTAAGGGAAAGCAGATCGAGAGGACGAATGGATGCCGAGCATGGCCAGGGCAGTTGAAGTCGAAGACACTCGCAACGGTCGCGCGCTAAGGACTAATTATATTGGCTCGCCACTGCGCGCGGTTCCCAAATCTGAACCGGTTGCCCTCGGCAAGCTTTATCCCCGCAATGCAGTTCTCTTTTCCGAAGGAGATACCGCGCGCGGTGCTTATGTGCTTCGCACCGGGGGCGCAAAGATCTCGATCTCTTCGGCCGACGGTAAAAAGTTGATTATGCGCATCGCTCG
>WNGL01011179.1_pt1 | contig 10963 bp, 9 predicted proteins | sample 5400591 | NCBI WGS metagenome assembly WNGL01 (sample SAMN13153377, study PRJNA577476) | soil metagenome | isolation source: 80 cm soil or saprolite under Garry oak tree replicate 1 | place: USA:California | collected 2016-06-15
TCCGGCGGCCGGCTGGAAGCCGTCGACGTGGTCGTACACCACGGATTCGAAGTGCTCGCGCCGGAACTGCCCGTCCCCGACGGCCGAGAGGGTCAGCCGGCGTTGCAGGTGTACCGCAGCGATGACCGCCTGTTCCTCGGCCGCCGCCAGTGCCCCGGGGTCCCCGCTGGCGCGTGCGGCCAGCAGCTCTGGCGGCCTGACCAGGCTCCCGTGATGGTCAATGTGGTAGCGGAAGTCGTCGGCCATGGTGCCTCCGTAGCGTGTCGCTAGCTCTGCTGTTGAGTTCCGGCCAAGATCAGGTCAATGCGGCCGGGCTCCTGCCCACTGGGGAAAGTCAAGCTCGAAACCGGATGCCCGCAGCACGTGCTCACAGATCTGCTGATCCTCGTCCGGGCTGCCACCGGAGATCCCGATTCCGCCCAGGATGGCGCCGTCGCGCTTGAGGGTGTAGCCACCCTTGGTGGCGACGATGGGGCGCTGGCCCATCCGGCCGACCTGAGTGAAGAAGACCGGATCGGAGTCGCGCCAGTTCTCCAGCATCTCCGTAGGCCGCTGCATGACAGCCGCCGAGTAGGCCTTGGACAGGGCGATGTCTGGAGTCATCGCGCGCGGGCATCGTCGGCGAGGATGCGGGCTTCCTGGAACGGCAGAGTCATGCCAGCCACCCCGCGGTTGACTGATCCCCGGCGTGCCTGCGGTCAGGAAACAGGCCGGCCGCGGGGGCGAGCGGTCCTTTCCCGCGCTCCGTGCCGGGTTGGCTACGCATGATCGTCACCGTGACCGTGCTCCTCACGTGCACATACGAGGCCCCGCCGCCTCGGGAGGTGTGGTCAGCGTATGGCGGGCAGGAAAGGAGGATCAACGGTTCGAGCGTGCGGTCGGCGAACTCTAATGATTCGCCGGCCGGATCCAGCCCGGCGAGCGGAGGTTGGCTGGATGTCGCCTGCCAGCAGCGCGCACCGCGATCTTGGGCACAGCTATGCCTTGCTCGGCTCCCTCGCGGACGCTGACGCCCACCAGACAACGAGGGCCGGTCTCGCTAATGGTGGAAGCCGGTTCCCGACACCTGGTCGTGGACCGGGGATGGCTGTTTCTCCAGCCGTGGGATCAGCCGTTTCATATCGTGGACGAGTTGGTCGGCCATGTCGTGGGTGAAGCCGCGCCGCACGACGACGCGCAGCGCGGCGAGGTCCTCCCGGTTCTTCGGGAATGTGTACGCCGGGAGCAGCCAGCCGGACTCGCGGAGCGCATTCGACACGTCGAAGACCGTGAAGTTGCTGATGCTGTCGCGCAGCTTGAAGGCCAAGACCGGCAGCTCGTCGCCCCTGGTGAGCATCTCGAAGGGCTCAAGCTCGGCGATCTGGGCGGACAGGGTGGTCGCGACGTCGCGGGCGTACTGCTGCACCCGCTGGTAGCCGTCGAACCCCAGGCGCAGGAAGTTGTAGTACTGGGTAACGACCTGGGCGCCGGGCCGGGAGAAGTTGAGGGCAAAGGTCGGCATGTTGTCGCCGAGGTAGTTGACCCAGAAGATCAGGTCTTCCGGTAGCGCATCCGCGTCGCGCCATATCGCCCACCCCACCCCGGGATACACCAGCCCGTATTTGTGCCCTGACGCGTTGATCGAAGCCACGCGGGGGAGCCGGAAGTCCCAGACCAGGTCTGGATCGAGGAACGGGGCTATGAATGCGCCCGACGCGCCGTCCACGTGAACCGGGACATCGATCCCGGTACGGGACTGGAAGGCATCCAGCGCCGCGCAGATTTCCCCGACGGGTTCATAAGACCCGTCGAAGGTCGATCCGAGGACGGCGACCACCCCGATCGTGTTTTCGTCGCAGGCCCTCACCGCCTCATCCGCGGACAGATGGAAGCGGTTTCCCTCCATCGGGACCAGGCGCATCTCCACGTCCCAGTAGTTGGCGAACTTCTCCCAGCAGACCTGGACGTTTATCCCCATCACGATGTTGGGATGGGCAGTCGGCTGGCCCGCCGCCGCGCGTGCCTTCTGCCACCGCCGCTTGAGGGCCAGACCGCCAAGCATCGCTGCCTCGCTCGACCCGGTGGTCGAGCACCCGGTCGCCTGAGCCGCGTCGGGTGCGTGCCACAGGCTGCTCAGCATGCTGACGCACCGCACCTCCAGTTCGGCCGTGTACGGGTACTCGTCCTTGTCGATCATGTTCTTGTCCTGGCACAGAGCCATGAGCAACTCGGCCTGCGGCTCCGCCCAGGTCGTGACGAATGTGGCCAGATTCAGCCTGGCGTTCCCGTCCAGCATCAACTCGTCGCGGACGATCTGGGATGCCACCTCGGGCGCCATCTCGCCCTGGGGCAGGCTGTGGCGGGGAATAGTTCCAGGCTCCAGCCCGAACAGCGGGGCCGCGGCATGATCGCGGCTCGGCCTGCCTGGTGCTCGAGGGTGTTTCAACGCCATCGCCGCGCTCCTTGCTCTACATGGCCGGCTTATCGTCACCGAAACCCCCAGACGCCACGCCGGCATCAGGAGGGTGGTCGGCAGGAGCATCTCCCGGCGACGTCCTCGTCGCCTCACCCACTACGAGTGGCTCCAGCAGGCATTGGGCAGTGAGCTCAGAGGACCTGGCCGGCCTGCACGACTTGCCGCCGGGTCGCTGAAGACCACAGTATGGCTGGCTCATCAACGGGATTGCCGTCAACGATGAGCAGATCGGCCACGCAGCCTTCCTGGACCCGGCCGAGATCGGGGCGGCGAATCAGGTCGGCATTGACTGACGTGGCCGAGCGGAGCGCGGTGACGGCGCCGTCCAGTTCCACCTGCAGGCGCAGGCCGTTCAGCTGCTCATCCTCAAGCGGGCCCATCAGGTCGGTGCCGAAGCCGACGCGGACCCCGGCCGCCCTGGCCAGCTCGACGGCGGTGCGCCCGGCCTCGAGGACCTTCCGGTTCTTCTGGCGGGAGACCGGTGCCATGCCGAGCTGGGCGCCGCGGCGCTCTATGGCGTCATACGCGGCCAGCGTGGGCACGAGGAAGGCGCCCGCTGTGGCCATCGCCGCAGCGGTGTCAGCGTCGAGCAGGTTGCCGTGCTCGATGCTGCGCACGCCGTTGTCGATCGAGTGCCGGATCGCCTCGGGGGAGTAGGCGTGCGCGGCGACGTAACTGCCGCGGCGCTCCGCTTCAGCGGTGACAGCGCGGACCTCTTCCGCTGAGTACTGCGGGACGCGTATCGGGTCGGTCAGCGACATGACGCCTCCTGACGTCATGATCTTGATCGCGTGTGCGCCGCGGCGGAACCGCTCGCGGACGGCCCGGCGCAAGGGGTCGACGCCGTCGACCACCTCCGCGGTGTGCGCGAAGCAGGGGCACGCCTCGCTGTCGGCGGCGCGCGCATCACCGTGGCCGCCGGTCTGGCTGAGCGCCGGCCCGGTCCACAGGTAGCGGGGAGCCGGGATCAGGCCCTCGGCGATGGCCCTGGCCAGGCCGGCGTCGCCGCCAGCCGGGTCACGTACCGTGGTGAACCCGCGGGCCAGCGCGGCGGCGAGCCGGCGGGCCCCGGCCAGCGCAACGTAGCTCAGCGGCCGTGACTCCACTGCCATCATGTCCAGACCGATGCCGTAGGCGTGGCAGTGCGCGTCGATCAGGCCGGGAAGCACCGTGCCGCCGCGTGCGTCGATGACCTGGTCGGCGGGCTGCGCCGGGCCGCCTACCGCCACGATGCGGCCATCGGCCACGTGGACCGGGCCATCGGCCAGCGCATCTGACACGCCGTCGAAGACGACGGCATTGATGATCGACAGCGTGCTCATGTCAGCGCCTCAGAGGCCGGGCCGGCGTGATGAGGTGAGGGCAGCGAATACCACAATGGAACTGAGGTAGTGACCGGTGGCGCAGTCGAAAGCGCCGCCGCACGTTATCAGGCGCAGAGCCGCGTAGTTGGTCGCGCCGTAAATGGTTTTCGCGGGGAAATTGGATTTGGGGTACTCGCGTACGCCGGTGACGCGGAAAACAGCGGTGACCCCGTCGGCGAGCGTCACGTCGACGCGGTCCCCGGCGCGCAGAGCCCCCAGGCGGAAGAAGACGGCAGGCCCGTGATAACTGTCGAGGTGACCTTCGATGACCGACGAACCGATCTGGCCGGGCGTCGCCGAGTACTTGTACCAGGCCGCCTCGCTTGCCTCTGTGTAAATCGACGGTACCTGGATCATGCCATCGGCGGTGACTCCCAGGTGCAGCACTCTCGAGTTCACGCCAATGGCCGGGATATCGACGGACACCGGCACTGAGCGCCGCAACCATGGCCCGTGGGCCTTTGGCCCGATAGCGCCCGCTGCCGCCAGGGCAGGCTGCGGCGCATGCACCTGGGCCACGAGCGCGACGCCGGCCGCGGCGGCCCCGCCCATGATGAGAGCGACCCCGGCCACCCCGGCCACCAGGGCGCGGAGGCTTCTTGGCGTCCTGGGCGGGGGTGCGTACCCGCTCTGCGGCCAGGACATGACCACGCGAAACCCGGCTATACGCCGCCACTCCACCTCCCCCAATACCGTCGTCCCTCCCTCCATCTTCCCCAGCGGGTTCTGCTCGCGTAGCCTGATATTTCAGTGATGAACAGGCCATTGCATGCCGGCGCCGTTATGGGCTTTACTTTATGGCCCCCGGCGCTTTCGGGGACTTGCCTTCAGCCGGCCCGGGCAGCGACCGGGCCGGCCACGCGTTTCCCCTTCCCATGGCGGTTTCTGATGCGGGACCTGGAAACGGGGCCGCCACCTGCCGGACGCATGAGGAGGTTCCATGAAGGTGCACACCATCAGGGCGGGGACGGGGCTCAGTGCGTGGCTGGGCGCCGTCGGCTGCGGCATCTTGGCCATACTCGTCTCCGCGGCAATCTCGGCCTGCACGTCGTCCTCGCCCTCAGCAGCACTGCCTTCATCCTCACCCGCAACAAGTGCTTCGGCAACAGCGACTGCGTCGGCTAGCGATTCGGCTAGTGCCAGCCCGTCGGCCACGCCGTCGGCCACCCCGTCGGCCACCCCGTCGGCCACGCCGTCTGTGACCCCGTCGGCCACGCCGTCTGTGACCCCGTCGGCCACGCCGTCAGTCACGCCGAGCCCGACGCCCAGCGCCGTCCCCACCATCGCCCCGCCCACCGGCGGCGGTGGCACCGCCGGATTCCAGCACACCCTGCTGCTCGGGCTCGGCGCAGCGGCGATACTGGCCGGCGCCGGAAGCATCGCCTACCGCAGAAGGATCATCAGGAACCGCTAGGGCCGTCCCTCGCGGTCATGCTGGATCTCGGCTGCGTCTGCCGGGCCGCAGCGCGCGAGCGCCGGACCACCCTGGGCGGGTGATGCTCGCGCGCCGGGGCCTGGACCACACTTGGCCGGCTAGGACTCTTTGCCGCCTGTCACACCAGTGGAGCCAGAGTGAGCGAGTCGTCCAGAAGCAGAGGTGATTGTGGTGTCTGAGGATCCGCCTCCGCGTGTCACCCCCGATGCGTCGTCCCGCCCGGATGCCGATTTCAGCCGTTTCCGGCTTACTGACGGAGCGCGGGTCACCGGCACTGTCGTTGGCCACCTTGCTGACCAGGCGCGCAGCACGGCCAGCGCCGCGAGGGCCGGACGGGTAATGAATGCCGGCGGCGAGCCGGGATTGCTTGACCTGACGCCAATGCGCGAGCTGCTGTCCGATTTGGTGGAGGAACTGGAGAAGGTGAGGCTGCGGGACCGGATAGCCGCCGCCTTGCGGCAAGCCGCCGACATCATCGATACGCAGACGCCGAACCGCTGAGATCACCCATCCGCCTCTGAACCGTCCCGCTATGGCGTACGTAGAAGGGGTGTGGGGCCATTTGGGCAGTTGCCCATCTAGAGGGGGATCTCTATGTTTCGCTCGACGCTGCCTGTCGCAGCCGCGGCGGTCGCCGCACCGATTCTCGAAACCAGGCCAGTACTGGCCGTGACCTGGACCGGCGTCCCGCCCCCGCTGGTCGATCAGGAAGCCAGCTTCACCGAGAACTGGAACGACTCGGCCTGGACGACCATGTCCGGCCCTGTCGCCGTGACCAAGCTGACGTCCGCATCTACCCCGCTCGGCGCCGCGATCGTCCGGGCGGCCGGATCCACCGGCCCCCGTACCGCGACGAACCTGCTCACCCCGGTCACTCTGCTGGACCACTAGCCGGTGAGCCCTCGGGGCCTGGCGCATTCATCTGGATGATGCGCGGTCCCTGTGCGGGCGTAGTTCTTCTGACCTAATGCGGAGGCCAGCATGCCTGTCATATCCGTTCCCCAGGCATTCAATGAGGATGAGCTCTATGTCGACCTTCGGTCGATCATTGGGCGCTCGCTGTTCCTGAAGTGCGAGGGCTTCAACTTCGCGGGCTCGATCAAGCTGAAGGCCGCGACCGAGATGGTCGAGGCCGCCGACCGGGATGGAGTCCTGACCCCGGCGTCGATCCTGGTCGAATCCTCGTCCGGAAACCTGGGCGTGGCGCTGAGCATGATCGCGGCAAGCAAGGGCTACCGGTTCCTGTGCGTGACCGACTCCCGCTGCAACCTGTCGACCAGGATGCTGATGGAGGCGCTGGGCAGCCAGGTGCACATCATCGCCGACCCGGATGCCAGCGGCGGCTTTCTCGGCGCGCGGATCGACTACGTCCGCACTCTGTGCGCCTCTGACGACCGGTACGTGTGGCTCAATCAGTACACCAATCCGGGCAACTGGAGGTCGCACTACCGCACCACGGCGCCGGAGATCGCTCGCCAGTTCCCGCGTCTGGACGTGCTGTTCGTCGGGGCCGGCACCACCGGGACCCTGATGGGCTGCGCGCGCTACTTCCGGGAATGGCACCGGCGGGTGCGGGTCGTCGCCGTGGACAGCGTGGGCTCGGTGGCTTTCGGGGGTGCGCCGGGCCGCCGGATGATACCCGGCTTAGGCACGAGCATCCGTCCGCCGCTGCTCGATGAGTGCTACGTGGACGATGTGATCACCGTCGAGGAGGCGGACACCATCCGGGCCTGCCATCGCCTGGCCAGGCGCGGATTCCTGTTCGGCGGCTCCACCGGCACGGTGGTCAGCGGCGCGATGGGCTGGCTGGCCCGCCGTGACGCGCATGAACTCACCGCGGTGGCCATCGCCCCTGACCTCGGCGAGCGCTACCTCGACACCATCTACCACACCAACTGGCTCCAGGATCTCTACGGCGAGGACGTCCTGAGCTCCGACGAGTTCACCGCCGGCTCCAAGGGGCTCACATGACGGGGCAAACGGCCGGGGTCTTGACCGCTGACCTGGCTGAGGCGCCAACCATCCAGCTTCGGCCCTCCGTCGCGACGGCCAGCATCGAGGGGACGCTCGCCGGGGTGCTGGCTGACATCATGCACGTCGAGCAGGTGCCGGTCGACAGCCACTTCTTTGATGACCTGGGCGCTGACTCGCTGGTGATGGCCCATTTCTGCGCCCGGGTCAGGAAGCGGCCGGACCTGCCGTCGGCGTCGATGAAGGACATCTACCGGCATCCGACGATCAGGAGCCTGGCGACTGCCCTCGGGGACGCCGCACCCGCCCCGGCCGAGTCTCCGGCCCGGGCACCGGCCGAGGTGGTGGGCCCGGCCAGCACGCGACAGTACGTTCTGTGCGGAACGCTGCAGTTCCTGTTCTTCCTCGGATATGCCTGGGCGGTCGCGCTGGTCGGTGCCCGGGCCTATGAGTGGATCTCCGCAGGCTCAGGCCTGGCCGACATCTACCTGCGCTCGGTGGTATTCGGCGGCGCGGGCTTCCTTGTGCTGTGCACCGTTCCGATCCTGGCGAAGTGGCTGCTCATCGGACGGTGGAAGCCCCAGGAGATCCGCATCTGGAGCCTGGCGTACGTCCGCTTCTGGATCGTCAAGATTCTGGTCCGGTCGAACCCGCTGGCTTTCCTGTCCGTCGGTTCCCCGCTTTACGTCCTCTACCTGAGGGCGCTGGGCGCCAAGATCGGGCCCGGCGTCGCGATCTTCTCCCAGCAGGTGCCAGTGTGCACCGACCTGCTCACCATCGGCGCGGGCACGGTGATCCGCAAAGACTCGTTCTTCCTCTGCTACCGGGCGCACGCAGGCTCGATCCAGACCGGTCCGGTCACCCTGGGCCGGAACGTCTTCATCGGCGAGAAGAGCGTGCTCGACATCAACACGTCGATGGGTCACGTTTCGCAGCTCGGTCACGCCTCCGCGCTGTACAGCGGCCAGGCGGTACCCGTCGGCCAGCGCTGGCACGGATCTCCGGCCCAGCGCACCGAGCTCAACTACGCCAGGGTCACGCCGGCGCGCTGCGGCACGCTGCGCCGGGTCAGGTTCTGCACCGTCACCTTGCTCTGCGTGCTCTTCCTGTACCTGCCGCTGGCCGAAGGAGGCGGGTTCCTGCTGCTGACCGCCGTGCCGCGGCTGGGCAGGGTGCTGAACCCGAGCATGGACGCGCTCACATCGCGGGCGCTCTACGTCGACGCGCTGTACCTCTCCCTGGTGTTCTTCTTCGGCCTCTTGCTCGCCGGCCTTCTCTTCGTGGTCACCGTCCCCCGCGTGCTTGGCCTGTTCGTCAAGCCGAGCGTGGTTTATCCCCTGTACGGCTTCCACGACCGGGTGCACCGGGCGATCACGCGGATGACCAGCGTGAAGTTCTTCACGCATCTCTTCGGCGACAGCTCATACATCGTCTACTACCTGCGCTGCATCGGGTACAACCTTTCCCGCGTCGAGCAGACCGGGTCGAACTTCGGCACGGAGGTGGGGCACGAGACCCCGTACATGAGCACGATCGGCAGCGGGACGATGGTCGCCGACGGTCTGTCGATCATGAACGCCGACTTCTCGAGCACGTCCTTCCGGGTGTCCCCGGTGTCGATCGGGCCGAACAATTTCATCGGGAACAACATCGCCTATCCGGCCGGCGGCAGGACGGGCGGGAACTGCCTCCTCGCCACGAAGGCGATGATCCCGCTCGACGGGAAGATCCGCGAAGGCGTGGGCCTGCTCGGCTCGCCGTCCTTTGAGATCCCGCGATCGGTGGAGCGCGACCTCCGCTTCGATGATCTCCGGACCGGGGACGAGCTGCGCCGGCGCCTGGCCGCGAAGAACCGCCACAACCTCCGGACCATGGGTGTGTTCCTGATCGGCCGGTGGCTGCACGTATTCCTGGTCACCGTCTTCGCCCTGGCGGCCTTTGATGCTTACGGCGGGTTCGCGCAGGCGGAAATGGCCGCACTGCTCGCGCTCAGCATCCTGATCAGCCCGGTCTACTTCGTGCTGGTGGAGCGCGGCATCAAGGGATTCCGCCGGCTGCAGCCGAAGTACTGCTCGATCTACGACCCGTACTTCTGGCGGCACGAACGCCTCTGGAAGGTACCCGGCGAGGCGTACCTGCACATGTTCGACGGCACCCCGTTCAAGAGCCTGATCTGGCGCGGGCTGGGGGTCGAGATCGGCAAGCGGGTCTTCGACGACGGCTGCTACCTGACCGAGCGGACCCTGGTCACGATCGGCGACGACTGCACGCTCAATGCGGGAACCAAGGTCCAGTGCCACTCGCAGGAAGACGGCACGTTCAAATCCGACCGCTCCGCGATCGGTGCCGGCTGCACCCTCGGGGTCGGCGCAATGGTCCATTACGGCGTGACCATGGGCGACGGCTCAGAGCTCGCCGCCGACTCCTTTCTCATGAAAGGCGAGGAGATCCCGCGGCACTCACGGTGGGGGGGAAACCCGGCCAGGGAGATGTGACATGACCACTATTAGCCTGCGTGACACAGCGACCCCGATGGAGACCAGCACCAGCAGCAGCACCGCGGAGGCCAGCCGGGCGTTCTGGCACGGTGTGCTGCTTGCTGGCGGGTTGACCGCCATCCCGCGGTGGACCCTCGACCCGGTGCCTGGCTTCGGCGAGCACGAGGCGGTGATCCCCGACGCCCTCGTGACGGCGCTCTACCGGGTCGCGCAAGAAATGGCGGTGCCGTTCAGGTCGGTGCTGCTGGCCGCCCACGCCAAGGTGCTCGCCGCGCTGTCGGGCGAGCCCGAGGTCGCGGCCGGATATGTCACCGGCCAGGGCGGCCAGCCGCTGCCCTGCCGGCTGACGGCGGGGCCCGGCTCGTGGCGGACGCTGCTGCTGGATGCCCACCGGGCCGAGTCGCGGCTGCGGGCGCACCAGGATTTCCCGGTCGGTGATCTGAAGCGCGAGCTCGGCCACACCGGGCCGTCGTTCGAGACCGTCTTCGATCCGACCGGCGACGACGGCGGCCCGGGCGAGCTCGCCGGAGGCATCGCGGCGTGGGTGGGGATCTTGCCGCACGACGGCCGCCTCGTGCTGCGGCTGCGGTACCGGACCGACGTGCTCGACGCTGACTGCGCGGCCAGGATCGCCGGCTATCACCTCACCGCTCTCGTGCGGATCGCCGCCGACCCGGATGCCGAGCACGGGCGGCAGAGCCTGCTGGGCGCCGAGGAACTCCACTTCCAGATCGAAGGGCTCGCCGGACCGCGCCGGGAGCTGCCGGACCACCGGTTCCACGAGCTGTTCGAGCAGGAGGCGGCGGCGCACCCGGGCGCCGTCGCGGCCGTGCGCGGCGACCAGCAGTGGACCTACGCCGAGCTCAACGCCCGGGCCAACCGGCTGGGGCGGGCTCTGCTGGCCCGGGGGCTGCGCCGCGAGGGTGTCGTGGCGGTGGTGACCGAGCGCAACCTGGACTGGATGGCCGCCGTCCTCGCGGTCTTCAAGGCCGGTGGTGTGTACCTGCCCATCGAGCCGCATTTCCCGGCTGATCGCATCGCGACCACGCTCTCTCGTGCCGAGTGCAGGCTCGTGCTGACCGAATCCGAACGACCTGCAGATCGGCGCGGGGCAGGTGGTCGCCCAGACCGCGCCCCAGTGCTTCGACATCTCGCTGTGGCAGCTGGTGTCCGCGCTCCTGGTCGGCGGGCGGACCCTGCTGGTCGAGCAGGAGGTGATCCTGGACGTGCAGCGGTTCGT
>WNGL01013309.1_pt1 | contig 10963 bp, 8 predicted proteins | sample 5400591 | NCBI WGS metagenome assembly WNGL01 (sample SAMN13153377, study PRJNA577476) | soil metagenome | isolation source: 80 cm soil or saprolite under Garry oak tree replicate 1 | place: USA:California | collected 2016-06-15
CATGCCGAGCGTAGCCGCGGCAAGGTTGCCGCCATCCAGGGCCACCCCTCCGATGGCCGCGGCGACAGCCGCCGTCGCCAGCGTCACGACCCCGACGATCACCGTAGCGGTGGCAAGGGCGGCGAAGCGGCCGAGGAGCACCGCGTGCCGCGACTGCGGGGTCGAAAGCACGATCTCCAGCCGGCCCTCGTCCTCGTCCGCCGACCAGCGGTTGACCTGCGTGACCGCGAACGCCATGAGGAGCACCGGCATGAGCTCGAACATGGCCCCGAGGAGAAGCCCGTTCAGCTGGGTGGAGCTCCCACCGATGTTCTTCAAGACTGACATTGCCAGCGAGCCCTGAGCGCCCGCCAGCAGTGCATTCATCTTGTCCGCGAGCTGGTGGACCGCAACGATCATCCACGCGGCGAACGCAGCGAAGCCGAGCGTCCACCAGAACGTCGGCACGGCGATCATGCCCAGGCTGCGCATGTAGACCGATCGCAGCGACCAGTCGCTGACCGGCAGTGACGTGCTCGGTGCGGCGGGACGCGCGATGCGATCCAACCAGGGGATCTTCACGACGTCACCGACGTCCCTGCGCACAAACAACCAGACCCCGGCAGCGGTGAGGAGGATCGCGATCGCGAGCATCGCGAGCATCCCGCCGGCGCTGGTGCCGTAGCTGGTGATCAGGGGCTTGCTGAGGTTGTAGTAGTAGATCGGCGACAGACGCGAGAACCACTCGGTGCCGGGGATGACCCGATGCACCATGTCGACGACGATGAAAACGACGAGCAGGGCTCCGGTGGCCCCCGCGGCGGGCCCGCGCTCGTGGGTGAACTGCGAGATCAGCAGCGCCACGCCGCCGAAGACCATGCAGATGAGCGCCAGGTCGAGCCCCCACATCAGGCCGTCGGCCAGCGTGAAGTCCCCCTTGAACGCCCGTCCGCCCAGGTAGGCGATCACGCCTGAGATCAGACCGATCACGAGCAGCGCGCTCCACATCGCGGCGACCTTCTGGAGCGCGATGCTCACGCGCGTGCGAGGCGCCGAAAGCAGAACGTCCAGCGAGCCCCGATCCTCTTCGCCACGCAGCATCCGGCTCGCGGCCAGAAGCGGCCATATGCATGCGATGAACGCGAAGACGCCGATCTTGAAGGTGGCATAGCCGCCGATCGTGTCGGCCTTGACCGGATCGGCGTTCCACGCCAACTGCGCGGCAATGCTCGCAAGCGCGGCGCGCTGCGCGGGCGTGCTGATGAGCGCCGCGACGCTGGCCATGGGCGAAACGATGGTGAGGCCCATGCCGACGCCCCAGCCGATGATCGCGATGCGGTAGTCGCGAAGCGTCTTCAGAAAGACGTTCCTAAACCACATTGCCGGCGACCTCCTTGGCCGGCCGGCCGTCGCTCTCGTAGTAGCGGAGGAACACGTCCTCCAGGCTCGGCTCGTAGCTGGTCAGCGAGATGACCGGGTAGTGGGCAGCGGCCTTGATCACGGCGTCCGCCGAACCCTGCATGGCGAGCCGGACCGCGCGACCATCGTTCAGCCTCTCGACGTCGGTCACGCCTTCGAGCTGCGCGAACGCCTCGAGCGGCACCGGCTGCGCGAACGAGATCGTTATCTCGTAGCGCTTGATGTCCTTCAGGTCGTGCACGCCGCCGATCTTCACGATGCGGCCTTCGCGGATGATGGCGACCCGCGTGCATGTCTTCTCCACCTCGCTGAGCACATGCGACGAAAGGAAGACGGTGCGGCCCTCTTCCCGGGCATCGCGCACCATGCCGTCGAACTCCTGCTGGTTAAGGGGGTCGAGACCTTGTGCATGAAGGCCTGGATCAGCACGACCTTGCGCTTGCTGCCTGTCGAGTACTGGCGGAACTTGCGGCCGGTGTCGAGGTCGAGACGCTCCACGAGCTGTTTCAGGTACTTCTGATCGACGCCACCCCGGAGATTCGCGAAGTACCCGAGGATCTGCCCGCCTGTGAGGTTGCCATCGAGCGACGGCTCGCCCGGCACATAGCCGATAGAACGCTTGATGTCGACCGACCTGTCCCAGCAATCGAGGCCGGTGATCTTCGCGGAGCCCGAGTCGGCGCGGATGAGCGCCATCAGGACGCGGATGGTCGTGGTCTTGCCGGCGCCGTTCGGGCCGAGGAATCCGAACACCTCGCCTTCGCCCACCTGGAACGACACGTCGGCGATGCCGCGCCGGCGGCCGTAGCTCTTCGTGAGCTTTTCGACTTCGATGATGGCTGTCATGAGGCCTCCTTGGTACCCACTACCCGAACCACTCGCGAAGAATGGACTCGTCGATCAACCTGACTGAGCCGGGCGAAGCGCCCAGGATGCGCTCGAACGCGTCGAGGTAGCTGGCAAAATAGCGCTCGGCGTCCTCGTACGTGACCTTGTTCGCCTGCCTGGCGATGAAGAGCTCGAGCGCGCGGTTCTGGAAACCTTCGATCAGCATCACCAGGACCATGGCGGTGTCTTGCGCGGAGCGCGACGTGAAGGTGCCTTCGGCCACACCCTGCTGGACGATCTGCGTGAGCAGCGGGACCAGACGGGTCGTGAGCCGCTGGCGGATCTTCTCGCGAAAGATCGCGTTCTCGTCCGACATCCAGACTTCCATGAGCGACAGGACCAGCGCCCTGCGCTCCGTCTTCCAGCGCCCGATGTCCGAGAAGACTCGTGTCAGCTTGTCAGACGCGGACAGGCTTGCGTCGTCTATGACGGGCGCGGCGCTTGCCAGCGCGGCGTCGGTGATCCGGTCGACCACCGCCTCGAGCAAGGCCTGCTTCGAGTCGAAGTAGTGGTAGAAGGCACCTCGCGAGGCGCCGAGCTCCTCGAGCAGGTCCTGGATGCTCATCGCCTCGTAGCCCTTGGTCTGGAGCAGGCGCTGGGCGGCCTCCACGAAGGCCTCCTTGCGGACCGTGTGCTTCTCCAGGTCCAGCGTCCTGGCCATGGCCGAATAATAGCAGACCGACAGTCGGTCTATTAATCCTGCGGCTCTCGCCGGCCGGGTCTGAGGTGCATAATCCCGCCACCACGATGGCCCGAGGTCCCCTGCTCCCCTACGCCGCCCAGACCACCTATCGAGACCAGTACCGCGCCGCCCGGCCGGGCTGGATGTCGAGCGGCGACCAGTTCGACCTGGTGGTGCAGAAGCACCTCACGCGTGAGAGCACCGTGCTCGACCTCGGCTGCGGCCGCACCGGTGGCATCGAGCGTTTCTGGCGCCAGGCTCGCGTGGCCGTCGGCGTCGACCCCGACCTCGGGTCTCTTGTCGCACGCGGCCATGGGATGTCCGTGCTGCAGGGCGGCGGCGAGCACCTGCCCTTCGCGGACGCGTCCTTCCACGTGGTCGTGAGCGTGTGGGTGCTCGAGCATCTCGAGACCCCGGAGAACGTGTTCGCCGAGGTCGTACGCGTGCTCAAGCCCGGCGGTCACTTCATCTTCCTCACGCCCAACGCACTGAATCCGCTGGTGTTGGGCAACCGCGTCGGACAGCTCGCGCCGTGGCTGCAGAAGCAGCTCGTTTCGAATGTCTACGGACGTGATGGCTCGGACACGTTCGCCGTGCGCTATCGCGCCAACACCAGCTCGCGCATCAGGGAGATGGCCGCTGCAACGGGATTCGACGTGGCCGAGCTGAAGGTGATCGCCGACCCGACCTACGTCGCTTTCAACGCGCTCATGTTCAAAGCGGCGATGCTTAGCGACCGCATGCTGCCGGCAGGACTTGGCGTTCACCTCCTTGGGGATCTGCAGAAGCGCACGTAGAAGCCCTCACCCCGACCCTGCGCGCCAGGCGCGACCAGGACGCGTGACTCGCGCTCAGCCTGTGCTCCCAGAGGGAGAGGGATACTCGGGCCGGTACTCTTAAGGATCCATTGCCCGCCACGAATTCGGTTCGAGAACGGCTGGACAAGCTGTTCCGGCAGCGCATCGTCATCTTCGACGGGTCCGTCGGCGTGCTCATCCAGCGCAAGGACCTGACCGAAGAGGACTTCCGCGGCGAGCGCTTCAAGAATCATCCGCGGCCGCTGCGCAACGACGTCGACGTGCTGTGCCTCACGCGGCCCGACATCGTCGCGCAGGTGCATCGCGACTACCTCGAGGCGGGCGCCGACCTCATCACCACCAACACCTTCACCGCAACGCCGATCTCGCAGGCCGACTACGGGCTCGAGAGCTTCGTGTACGAGATGAACCGCCGCGGCGCGGAGATCGCGCGCGGGGAGGCGGACAAGTTCGACAACCGGTTTGTCGCCGGATCACTTGGGCCTACCAACGTCACGCTCTCGCTGTCGCCCAAGGTCGACGATCCGTCGTTCCGCGAAATCACATTCGACCAGCTGCGTGACGGATACGCCGAGGCCGCCCGCGGCCTGCGCGACGGCGGCGCGGACTTCCTGCTGATTGAAACCATCTTCGACACGCTCAACGGCAAGGCGGCCATCGCCGCGGCCAGGGAGGTCGCGCCCGAGCTGCCGATCTTCATCTCGGTCACCATCGTCGACCGCGCCGGCCGCAACCTGTCCGGCCAGACGGTCGAGGCGTTCTGGACCTCGGTCGAGCACGCCGAGCCATTCGCTGCGGGGGTCAACTGCTCGCTCGGCGCGACCGAGATGCGCCCTTACATCGCGGACATGTCGCGCGTCGCGCCCGTCTACGTCTACTGCTATCCGAACGCCGGGCTGCCCAACGCGATGGGCGGTTACGACGAGAAGCCGAACATGACGAGCCGGCTGCTGCGCGAGTTCGCCGAGAGCGGATTCCTCAACGCCGCCGGCGGCTGCTGCGGAACCACGCCCGACCACATCAGGCAGATCAAGGCGGTGATGGCGGACCTCGCTCCGCGTGAGCTGCCGGCACCGGCTCCGCACACTCGCTTCAGCGGGCTCGAGCCGTTCGAGATCACGCCCGACAGCGGATTCGTCACCATCGGCGAGCGCACCAACATCACGGGTTCACAGCGATTCCGCCGCCTCATCGAGTCGGGCGACTTCAGCGGCGCCGTGCAGGTCGCGCTCGACCAGGTGCGCGGCGGCGCCAACCTGCTGGACGTGAACATGGACGCCGACCTTCTCGACTCAGAGGCGGCGATGGTCAAGTTCCTGAACTTCATCGCGACCGAGCCTGAGATCGCGCGCATCCCGATCATGGTCGACAGCTCGAAGTGGACCGTGCTCGCGGCCGGCCTCAAGTGCCTGCAGGGCAAGGGCGTCTGCAACTCGATCAGCCTCAAGGAAGGCGAGGACGCATTCCTCGAGAAGGCGCTCAGGGTGCGCGAGCTTGGGGCCACGGCCGTCGTGATGGCCTTCGACGAGAAGGGCCAGGCCGACACGCTGAAGCGCAAGGTCGACATCTGCGCGCGTGCGTATGAGCTGCTGACGGAGAAGGCGGGCTACCGGCCCGAGGACATCATCTTCGACCCCAACATCCTCGCCATCGCGACAGGCATCGAGGAGCATGCCGCTTACGCCAAGTTCTTCATCGAAGCCACGCGAGAGATCAAGCGGCGCTTCCCTGGCGTGCGCATCTCGGGCGGCGTTTCGAACCTTTCGTTCTCGTTCCGCGGCAACGACCGCGTGCGCGAGGCGATGCACTCGGCGTTTCTCTATCACGCGATCCGCGCGGGCCTCGACATGGCCATCGTCAACGCCGGCCAGCTCGCGGTGTACGAGGACATCCCGAAGGACCTGCTGGAGCTGGTCGAGGACGTCATCTTCGACCGGCGACCCGACGCCACCGAGCGCATGGTCGAGTTCGCCAAGACCGTGTCTGGCGGCGGCGCGAAGCGAGAGGTCGACCTCCGCTGGCGCGAAGGGACAGTCGAGGAGCGCCTTGCCTTTGCAGTGCTGCACGGCGAGGTGGGGTACATCGAGGCCGACGCCGAAGAGGCGAGGCAGAAGCTCGGCAAGCCGCTCCAGGTCATCGAAGGTCCGCTGATGGACGGAATGCGCGTGGTGGGCGATCTCTTCGGCGCGGGCAAGATGTTCCTGCCGCAGGTGGTGAAGAGCGCGCGGGCGATGAAGCGCGCGGTCGCGTACCTCGAGCCGTTCATGCTCGCGGAGAAGGAGGCGACCGGGGCGCGGCACGCGCGGGGCAAGCTCGTGCTCGCGACCGTCAAAGGCGACGTTCACGATATCGGCAAGAACATCGTCGGCGTCGTGCTGGGATGCAACAACTACGAGGTGCACGACCTCGGCGTGATGGTGCCCGCAGACCGCATCCTCGACACCGCCCTCGAGCTCGGCGCTGACGCGGTGGGACTTTCGGGTCTCATCACACCATCGCTGGATGAGATGGTCGACGTCGCCAAAGAGATGACGCGGCGCGGGATGGAGATCCCGCTGCTCATCGGAGGTGCGACAACCTCAAAGCAGCACACCGCGGTGCGCATCGCCCCCGCGTACACCGGCTCGACCGTGCACGTGCTCGACGCATCTCGCGTCATCGGCGTCGTCTCCGACCTCCTCGACGCGGGCCGGCGCCCCAGGTTCGACAGCGACAACCGCGCTCTGCAGGAGAAGCTGCGCGCGCAGCACACGTCGGCCCAGCGCGAGCTGCTGCCGCTCGACGCTGCCAGAGAGAGCCGGTGGCGGCTTGATTTCGACGCGCTACCAAAGCCGCCGTTCACCGGCGCCCGCACCATCGAGCCGGATCTCAAGACGCTGCGCGAGTACATCGACTGGACGTTCTTCTTTCACGCGTGGGAGCTCAAGGGCAAGTACCCGGCAATCCTCGAAAGCCCGTCGCATGGCGCCGCGGCACGCGAGCTGTTCGGTCATGCGCAGGAGCTGCTGGGCGAGATCGAGTCGCAGGGCCTGCTGCACGCGCGTGGCGTGTACGGCTTCTGGCCGGCGCGTACTGACGGAGACGACGTCGTGCTCGAAAACGGGGTGCGCTTCCCGATGCTGCGCCAGCAGGTCGACCACGGCGACGACAAGCCGTATCTCTCGCTGGCCGACTTCGTAGCTCCGGCCGGCGACCACGTCGGCGCTTTCGCGGTCACAGCCGGCCTGGGTGTCGATGAGCTGGCCGCCAGGTTCTCCGCCGAGCACGACGACTACCGCGCGATCATGGCCAAGGCTCTCGCCGACCGCCTGGCCGAGGCCTTCGCCGAGTACCTGCATGAGAAGGTGAGGCGCGACTGGTACGAGACCGGGCCGAAGATGTCGAGCGAGGACCTCATCCGCGAGCGATACCGCGGCATCAGGCCGGCGTTCGGCTACCCCGCGTGCCCCGACCACACCGAGAAGCGCACGCTCTTCGACCTCTTGGGCGCGCGCTCGATCGGAATGGAGCTGACCGAGACTTGCGCGATGACACCGACCGCAGCGGTGGCCGGTCTGTACTTCGGGCATCCGCAGTCGCGCTATTTCATGGTCGGCAAGATCGGGCGTGACCAGGTATCCGACTACGCTCGCCGCAAGGGCATGACGGTCGCCGAGATGGAGCGGTGGCTGCGCCCGAACCTGGGCTACGAGTCGTAACACCCCAGGTCCCCGGTCGTTAGAACGAGTGATGGTCTGCCGACTGCTCGCGGTCGCGCTCGTGGCCACCGCCGCGTGCTCGAGCTCCGCCGGCCACGCGTCCAGGCCCACGGCCTCACCCTCCGCGACCCCAAGCGCAACCGTGACGGTCCTGCCGACGGCGACGCCGGGTGGCAATTCGGATCTGCCCGTCACCCGGGTCGGGTTCACGTGCAGCCTACCGGCCGTCGTCACGGCGGGCGGCGGCGATTTCGTGAGCTACAACGGCGGCTTCATCAGCTTCCCGGGCGGGACGTACGCGCAGGATCCGAACGGCCTGATCACCACAGGGTCATCGCAACAGGAGGTCCAGACCAAAGCGACGCCCGTGCTCACCGGCGTTCCCCAGGACGGCCCGACCTTCTACGACGCGGGCGTCCATCGCTGGGTGCCAGTCAGCGCCGCGCAGTCATCGCCTGACGGCTCCTCCTACGCCTATGCGACGACCGGCGCTTCTTCGAGCGAGGGCGCGACGTTCCACATCGTCAATGCATCCACCGCAACGCAGAAGACATTCACCGTCGCGGTGCCCAACGTCGGGGCGGCCAACGGAGTCCAGGTCATGGAGTACGACGGCAGCGGGGTGTACTTCGTGGTCACGCAGGTCGAGGCCTATCCCGTCGGCGTCTGGCGATTGGACGCGCGCACCGGCCAGGTCACAGCTCTCGCTCGCGTGGCCAACGTCATGGCCGTGCGGGGAGGCTTCGCATGGGGAGGCGCGGTCGACACGCACGACCCCAGCCCGCCCAAGGTGGCCGCAAGCCGGGTGCTGTTCAACAGCATCGTGCAGGTCAATCTTTCCAACGGCGCGCAGACCGCCTGGTTCTACTCGCCCGGGCGCAGCGAGACCCTGCTCGGCCTGGCAGCGGGCCGGCCCGTGATAAACATTGGCGACGGCCCCGACTTTCCGCCGTTTGGCGGGGAGATCCGGCTGCTCGATCATCCGTCGAGCGGCGCCGAGGACACCGGGCAGCTCGTATACGGCCGTGGCGTGGCGTTGCGCGACCCGCAGGGCGACGGCGACCGCGTGTGGTTCGGGAGCGATCGTGGCATCTACCTCTACACGGCGGATGGCGGCCTGCAGAAGGTGTACGCGATCTCAACGAGCCAGGATGGCTCGATCACGACCATCGCACCTGCCGGCATCTGCCGCTGACTTGCGCTGACGCGCTCATGCGGATAATCTCGAAGGACTGGTAGCCATGGCCCGCGGGCAAGCCAGCGGAAGGGGGGTGGCGGGCGCGCTTTGCCAAGGGGGTGCTGCATTGCACGTTTCACGTCTCAAGCGCAGGCTCGGACGTTTCGCCGTGGGCGTATTGAGCGCGGCCGTAGCGTTGCCGGGGCCGTCTAGCGTCGCGGCAGCGGCGGCGGTGGTCATGCACCCGACCGTCAGCGACTACGTGCAGATCAACAGCAGCACGACGCCACCCACGCAGGCGCAGTGCAACTCGGTGGGTCGGCGTTGCTTCTCGCCGCAGGCCATCCAGGCCGCGTACAACCTGGGACCACTTTACGCAGCCGGACTCAACGGACACGGCATGACCATCGCGATCGTCGACTCGTACGGCAGCGACACCATCGCGCACGACCTGCACGTCTTCGACCAGGCGTTCGGCATCGCGCCGATATGCGGCGAGGAAGGCGTCACGTGCACGGCCGGCATGCCGACCTTCAGCCAGCTGCACCTGCAGGGTGCGCCGGCCACCACGGCCCCGCCTTCGACGTCCAACGCACCGGGGCAGGAAAACAAGTCGGCCTGGGCGCTCGAGGTCTCGCTCGACGTCGAGACAGCCCACGCGATGGCGCCAGGCGCGAACATTCTGCTCGTCACCACGCCCACCGCCGAGACCCTCGGCGTCCAGGGCTTCCCGGACATGATGAACGCCGAGCAGTACGTCGTCGATCATCACCTCGCCAACGTGATCTCGCAGAGCTTCGCCTCGACTGAGCAGGCATTCGGCAGCGCGCAGTCGCTGTTGAACCTGCGGCACGCTTTCGTCTCGGCCGCGGCAAACGGCGTCACCGTCCTGGGCTCGTCCGGCGACTTCGGGTCGGCCGGTGTGCTCAAGACGCCCGTCGGCCAGGGCGGCACCCTGATGTCCACCCCAGCCGTCTGGTGGCCGTCCAGCGACCCGCTGGTGACCGGCGTTGGCGGCACCTACCTGTGCACCGACGCGACCAATACCGTCGCTCGTGTTGTGGACAGCGTCAGCCCGCCCGCAGCCTGCCAGGTCCACCCCGGCGTAGCGGAGGTCGGCTGGATCGACGCGGGCGGCGGCTTCAGCTCCGTCTTCTCGAAGCCCGCGTACCAGAACACGCTGCCCGCCGGCAGCACGCCCATCGGTTCCATGCGCGGAGTTCCTGACATCGGCCTGCAGGCCAGCTCGCGCACCGGAGCGCTCGTCTACATCTCACTGCCGCCTGACGGCCAGAGCGGCCTGAACTGCAACGGCACCCCGTGCAGCGCCGGCTGGTTCGACATCGGCGGCACGTCGCTTAGCTGCCCGCAGTGGGCGGCCCTGGTCGCACTCGCCGACCAGGTCAACGGCGGCGGGCTGGGTCTCATCAACCCGGCGCTGTACGCGCTGGGCGCGGACCCGACCCGGTACGCCAACGACTTCTTCGACGTCACCACCGGCAACAACACTGCCGTATCGGGTGTCCCCGGATACCCCGCCACCACTGGCTGGGACCCGGTCACTGGACTTGGCACACCTAATGCGGCCAACCTGGTGCCCGACCTCGTCCTAGCGGTTCACGGGCACTAACGACCAGGCACTTCTTTCTCGAGGGGCTCCCGCCGAGGGAGCCCCTCAGCTTTTCCCGGCGGACCCGCGATGGCGGCGGCCAGCACTGACGAAGCAGCCGGGACCCAGGGTGCTAGCCCGACCGTGAACGAGAGGATCAACAGGCCCAACACGAGCGTTGCGACAACCGAGGGCGCTCGCGACCTCGTCCTTGCGGAAAGGATCGGCGCCAGCGAGAGCACGGTCACCACTACGACCACCGCCACCCCCATCACGTCCAGGTCGGCGATGTAGGCCGAGCCGTTCGGACCGCCGGCAAAGAGCCCGTAAACGAGGACGCCGGCCGAGTAAACCGCGGCCGGCCACACGAGCACCTGCCGTACTCGACGGAATGAGGCTCCCAGCATCCCGGCGATGACGCCGAGAACCGGAAAGCCGGCCATCCATACAGCGAACAGGGTCACTGGCCGGTTGACCGCGCTTTCTGGATCGCCTCCCAAACGCGCATCGGATGCAGCGGCATGTCGAGATGGCGCACGCCGAGATGCGACAGCGCGTCGATGACCGCGTTCTGCACCGCGGGCGTGGACCCGATGGTGCCCGACTCACCGACGCCCTTCGCGCCCAGCGGGTTCAGAGGCGTCGGCGTCTCCATCGTCACCGTCTCGACCAGCGGGATCTCGCCGATCGAGG
>WNGL01011126.1_pt1 | contig 10962 bp, 9 predicted proteins | sample 5400591 | NCBI WGS metagenome assembly WNGL01 (sample SAMN13153377, study PRJNA577476) | soil metagenome | isolation source: 80 cm soil or saprolite under Garry oak tree replicate 1 | place: USA:California | collected 2016-06-15
CGTTGCATGCGTTCCCGTCTGAGCACGAGGTCCCTGCTGGCAACGGGGTGTGGACGATCCCAAATACTGGGTCGCAACTGTCGGCGGTGCATGGGTTGCCATCGCTCAGGTCAGGTGGAGTGCCTGCGACACAGGCGCCGGCCGAATTGCACACCTCGAGGCCATTGCAAAATTGTCCGTCGGAGCAAGACGTGCCGGCCGGAACAGGGACGTGACGTACCCCCGCGACGGGATCGCAGCTGTCGATCGTGCAGGGGTTGCCGTCGTCTGTTTGGAGTGGCGTTCCGGCATAGCACCAGCCAGAGGAGCAATACTCCGCTCCGTTGCAGACGTTGCCGTCGGAGCACGATGTTCCGTTCGCAACCGGCGTGTGGGTGATCCCGGTCTTTGGGCCGCAAGCGTCTACCGTGCAAGGGTTCCCATCGTCGACGTTCGCGGGCGTCGAGACGCATGCGGTGCCCGACCACGTGTCGGTGGTGCAGGGGTTTCCGTCGTCGCACTGCGAGCAGACGCACGGCCCCCACGTGCGGTCGGAGAGGCACACCTGGTTCGCAGCCGCGCAGTTCATGATGCGGCAGGTGCGGGTGCTGCCCGTGGTGCAGATTCCCTGCGACAGGGTGAGCACCAACGTTAGGACAGGTGTGAGCACGTAGATCCCCCTCGCCAGCTTGGCCGCGATCCCGGACCAATGGCCTGGTGAGCACCAACGTTAGGACAGGTGTGAGCACGTAGATCCCCCTCGCCAGCTTGGCCGCGATCCCGGACCAATGGCCTGTTTCACGCGTCGGAAATGCCTGTACTCGACAGACTCGCGACCGGGGTGGCGCGCACCTCGTCAACCTCGATTTTGCGCACGCACTATTTCACCGTCCGTGTTTTTGACTATAAGCAGAGTCGCACACTGCAGTCAAGTGTCCGCGGACGCCCGACAACACTCACAGGAAAACGACTGAAGGTTCAGCTCCTTACAATATGCGCCGTAGATACCGCCGCGGCCGGGTTGGGATGCACCCTCCCCGCCGGCTCCGTATCTTGGTACAGAGCGGCCTGTCGTTCGCCAGAACCGCGTCCGCGCTGGAACCATTGACGATTCGCCCGGGGACTGATTCTGGGGTGGGCGAGAGCCTCGCCATCGTCCAGCCGGATACGGTCGTGCGCTGGCACCGCGCCGGCTTCCGGAGCTACTGGAACTGGCTGTCCAGGCGTCTCCCGCTACCTGCGCTCACTGCCTCGCACTCCGAGAGCCCGGCAGACCTGGACGACCTTCCTCCTCAGCGCCCCCGCAATCCCATCACCAGCTGCAGCGCGTCCGCCTGCCCGCGCTCGAGGTCGAGCACGTGCTCAGCCTCCGCGAGCGCCTCGGCGTCGCGGCCGAGCCCTGCCAGCGCCCGCGCGCGCAGCAGCCGGCCCTGCCAGCGCGCCGGCTCGGCCGCCACCGCGCGTGCGAGGAGCGGCTCGGCGGCCGCCGCGTCTCCCGCCGCGAGCGCCTCCGCTCCGGCGTTCTCGGCGTAGGCGGCGAGCCGCGCCGGGGCGGCCTCCGGGCCCCGCTCAGCCACCACCCGCCAGGCGAGCGGCTCGCCCCCGACGAGGAGCGGCGGTGCGCTGCCCGTGGAGGCGAGCACCGGGTGCGGGCGCCCCCGCACGGCGGCGGGCGCACCCCCGGGCGCCGCACGCACGGCCCGCGCGCGCAGGGCGTCGGCGGCAGCCGCGTCCCCGCTCAGCCGGCACAGCTCCGCCACGCGTAGCAGCTGCGGACGATCCCACCCCAGCCGCTCGGGCGCAGCCCCGAGCTGGTCGAGGATGGCGACCGCTTGCGCCGACCCGCCGGCGAGGCTGCGCTCCAGCGCTGCCAGCGCGCCCTCAGGATCCGACGCGAGCAGCGCCACCTCAGCCAGGCGCGCCGCGCTCCACGCGGCCGCCGCCGGGCCTCCGCTTCGCGCCACCACCTCGAAGGCGGCGCGCGCGCGGGTGAGGTCGCCCTCGTGCAGGTGCCGCTCGCCCAGGGCGAGCCAGGCGTCCGGCACGAGCGGACTCTCCGGATGGCGCCGTACCAGCGCGCCGAACAACCGCAGCGCGTCGCGGCTGCGGCCGATCCGGTCTGCGTCGAGGCCTGCCACGAGGAGCGCCTCGGGCGCACGCGCGAACCCCTCACCCTCGTCGAGCGCCCGACCGGCCAGGCGGACCGCCTCGGCTCGGCGGGCGTCTGCGCGCGGGGTCGCGAGGGCCGGCCTCGGCCCGCCTCGCGCAGCCCGCCAGCGCGCCAGCGCCTCGGCGTGCGCTCGCTGCTCCTCCGCCTCGAGCGCCTGCGCCTCCGCATGGCGGGAGAGCGCCAGATCGAGGAAGAGCCCGGGTCGGCTCGGATCGCCCTCGGGGAGCGCCTCCACCTCGGCCTCGCGCAAGGGAGCGGAGGCGATCGGAAGGGATGGCGCGGGCGGCGGCGGGCGCGCGTCCTGACCGGCGGCCAGCGAGGCCATCAGGGCGAGCCCGGACGCGATGCCCCACCTCGTCATCCCAGGCCCTCCCAAACGACGACGCGCCGCCCCCGGTGAGGAGCGGCGCGCGCACCGGTGAAGAAGCTGCAGCGGAGCTAGACCTTCGGCTTCGCGCGGGTACGCTCCTCCTGCTTCGCCTTCGCCCTGGGCTGGCCCTTCCGCGCCGTGTTGACGAAGACGAGCCCGTCGTTGTGGCCCGGGATGGCGCCGGTGACGAGCAGGACGTTCGTGGCCGCCTCGACGCCGGCGACGAAGAGGTTCTGGACGGTCACCTGATCGGTCCCGTAGTGACCGGGGAGGTGCTTGCCCTTCCACACCTTGCCCGGCGTCTTGCGCTGCCCGATGGCGCCGATATGGCGGTGGTGCTCGTGCGCGGTCGAGCTGTCGCGGGCGGCGCCCTTCATGCCCCACTTCTTGAACACGCCCTGGAAGCCGCGGCCCTTCGTGATGCCGGTCACGTCGATGCGCTGGCTCGGCTTGAAGACCTTGTCGACGGTGAGGACGTCGCCGGCCTTGAGGTCGCCCAGCAGCTTCGCGTCCTTGACCCGCACCTCCTGGAGATGACGGAAGATCGGGGTGCCGGCCTTCTTGAAGACGCCCAGCTCCGGCTTGGAGAGGCGGTAGGCGTGCTTCTCCTCGACCGTGCCGAAGCCCAGGACGACGGCGTCATAGCCGTCCTTCTCGGCCGTCTTGCGGCGGACGACGGTGCACGGACCGCACTCGAGCACGGTGACCGGGATGCAGTCGCCGGCGGCGTTGAAGATCTGAGTCATGCCGACCTTCTTCGCCAAGAGACCTGTAGCCATGGAGACCTCGCAGTGGTCCGCCCCGCGGCTTGCTGGCCGGGGAGGACGTGCCATTCGGAGAAAAGGCCCGCCGTGAGGACGAGCCGGGGAGCGGTGCTTCTAGCCGACCCGGCGGAGCCTGTCAAGGCAGGAAGGCCGCGTTCCGACGGCGGAATTCTAGGGACCGGCGCTCAGCGCGGGCGGCTCGCGGTCACCGCCGCAACCTCCGCCAACAAGGCGTCGATGTCGAACGGCTTGGCGAGGAACCCGCGCGCCCCCACCGAGGCAGCCCGCTGCGGGTTCCCGTCGGCGGAGATGACGACGATGGGGATCTCGTGGTCGGCGTACTGGGCTCGGAGCACCTGCGCAAAGGTGAGGCCGTCCATGATCGGCATCATGAGGTCGAGCAGGACGATCGCGGGCCGCTCCTCCGCCACGCGCTCCAGAGCCTCCTGTCCGTGGCGAGCGCGGGCGACGCGGTAGCGCTCGCCCTCCAGGATGTCGCACACCGCGTCGAGGATGTCGGGATCATCGTCGACGACCAGCACGAGGGGCAGGCCGCCGGCGCCAGGCATCCCGTTCACTGATTGCCCAGGGGAGGAGCGGAGGAGGCGAGCGGGAGGTCGAGCAGGTATTCCTCGGAGGTGGCGGACAGCGAGGCTCCAAGGGCGCGCGCGACGCCCGCCACCATATAAAGAGCCAGGGCACGCCCGGTCGGATCCGACGGGGTACCCTTCTGAGGGGTCGCGAAGGCATCGGCGGGCGGCGGTGCACCCTTCACCCGGACGCGCACGTGATCGCCGTACCGCGCGCCCTCCACGCGAACTGGAGACTTACCCCTGGCCGCGCTGGCGAGGAGGCCGTCGAGGGCACGCTCGAGAAGCCCACGGTCGGCGCGGACCGTGACGCCCTCCTCGATGAGGACTGTCAAGTCTGCCAGCGCGGCCTTGGCGGCCACGGCGTCGAGGGCCTCGCGCAGCACCACATCATCCACTTTGAAAGGAATACCGCCCACCTCGAGGCGCTCGGCCAGGAAGTGATCCTCGATGAGCAGCCTCAGCCGCTGCAGCGCACGCAGGGACATCCCAGTGAGCTTCTCGCCGCGTGGACCCGCTCGCTCCTCGGGCGCCAGGCGGACAAGGAGCTCGGCGCTCCAGAGCGCGGTGGAGAGCGGGTTGCGCATCTCATGGGCAACGAACCCGAGAAACCCGCCCCTCGCCTCGCTTTTCTTGAGCTGCTGGCCTGCGCCTTCCGGTGCGGCTCCGGGGGCGTCTTGCCGGTCGGACACGGCTTCACCCGCTCGTGAAGGGGACGCCGGATTCAGCCACGAACGGCAGGGCGCCACAATGAAAAGCTACCCACACACCCCAAGCATCCCAACATGCGCACGAGCCGGCAACGCGGCAAGGGTTCCGTTTGTAAAATATACTGGCAAAAACCCCAAGGGGGACGCTACCGCAAGCGCCTGCCTGTAACTATTCCGGCATCGCCAGGGCAGGTGCCCGCTCGGCCTCTCGCTAAACCACTGATATTGTGAAGGTGCACACCTGGACCCACTGTTGGCACCTCCATTGCTAATCAGAGCAGCATTCGTCGGCGGTCGGCGGTGTTCAACCGGAGACTTCATGAAGCGAGAGACCCTTCCCAGCGCGGCCAGCTCCCTTGAGCTCTACCTGTCGGAGATCAATCAGTTTCCCCTCCTGACGGTGGAAGAGGAGCAGAGCCTGGCGCGCACCTACCGGCGGAAGGGCGACACGCGCGCGGCCCACCGGCTCGTCACGGCGAACCTCCGCTTCGTCGTGAAGGTTGCCTACGAGTACCGCTCCTACGGCTTCAAGATGGCCGACCTCATCCAGGAGGGGAACATCGGCCTCATGAAGGCGGTCCAGAAGTTCGATCCGGACAAGGGCATCCGCCTCATCTCATACGCCGTGTGGTGGATCCGCGCCTACATCCAGAACTACATCCTCAAGTCCTGGTCGCTCGTGAAGCTCGGGACCACTCAGGCACAGCGCAAGCTCTTCTTCTCCCTCGCCCGCACCAAGCGCGAGCTCGACAAGATGAGCGCCGAGCACGGCTTCGACTCGGACGGCGAGGACGCCTCCAAGATCGCCAAGAAGCTGAAGGTGAAGCCGGGCGAGGTGCTGGAGATGACTCAGCGCATGGAGGGGCGCGATCTCTCCCTCGATGCGCCCATGGGTGACGACGGCGGCTACACCCACGTCGACTTCGTGGTCGGTCACGGCCCGTCGCAGGACCACGAGCTGTCGAACCACCAGGAGCAGACGATGGTGCAGAGCCGCATCGGCGAGGCGCTCGCCCGGCTCGACCAGCGCGAGCGCTACATCATCGAGCAGCGGGTGATGAGCGACAAGCCGATGACGCTGAAGGAGCTCGGCGAGCACTTCGGGTTCAGCCGCGAGCGCGCCCGCCAGCTCGAGATCCGGGCCAAGGAGAAGCTGAAGCAGGAGCTGCACGCCCTGGCGGTCGAGATCGATTGGCCCACCGACGGCCAGCCGGTCGACATCGACGAGCGCGCCCTGGCCTAGCCGACCTTCAGGATGAGGCTGCCTTCGGGCCGCCTGCTGCGTGCGACGCCCACCGTCTCCCCCGGTGGGCGTTGCTTTTTGAATGGGGCGTGGCCGAGCGTACAGACGCGTTGGTCTTGTCTTGCGGCGGGGGATGAACCCCCGCCCTACTTCGGTGCCTGCGTTGGGCTGGGCTCGTCCCCGGCCGTAGGCGGGGGATGAACCCCCGCCCTTCGAGCCAACGTGGGGCGGGGGCTTGTCCCGCGCCGCAGCCCCCGGTGAACTTCGGTGCACCGGCTACCCCATGTTGTGCTTCTTCAAACGGTAGCGGAGCGTGTCGCGGCTCACGCCGAGGAGACGAGCGGCCTTCGACTGGTTGCCGTTCGCGCGCTCCATCGCCTCCGTGATGAGCTTCTTCTCCACGTCCTCCAGCACGAGCCCCTGCTCCGGCACGGGCGGGACGAGCTTCTCCTGCTTCCTCTGCGGCACCACCTTGCGCAGCTCGGGGGCGAGGTGCTCGGGGCGGATCTCGTCGGAGTGCGCGTGCAGGATGAACGCCCGCTCGATGACGTTGCGCAGCTCGCGCACGTTCCCCGGCCAGTGGTAGGCGGCGAGGACGTCGATCGCGGCGGTCGAGACGCCCTTCACGTCCCGCTTCATCTCCTGGTTGAACTTGGCGATGAAGTGCGCCGCCAGGATGGAGATGTCCTCGGTGTGATCGCGCAGCGCCGGCATCAGGATCCGCACGACGTTGAGGCGGAAGAAGAGGTCGGCCCGGAAGCGGCCCTCGGCCACCCGCTCCTCTATGTTCACGTTGGTTGCGGCGAGCACGCGCACGTCGGCGCGCAGCTCCTGGACGCCGCCCACCCGGCGAAAGGTCTTGTTCTCGAGGAGGCGCAGCAGCTTCGCCTGGCCGCCCGGCGGCAGGTCCCCGATCTCGTCCAGCAAGACCGAGCCACCCTCGGCGCTCTCGAAGAGGCCACGCTTCTGGACGTGCGCGTCCGTGAAGGCCCCCCGCTCGTGGCCGAAGAGCTCGGACTCCAGGAGTTGCTCGGGCAAGGCGGCGCAGTTCACCTGCATGAAGGGCTTCTCGGCGCGGGCGCTCTCGAAGTGGATGGCGCGCGCCGCCACCTCCTTGCCCGCTCCGCTCTCCCCCTCGATGAGGACGGTGGTGGCGTCGGAGGCCGCCAGCCGCGACACCATGCTGCGGACCCCCTCCATGGACGAGGAGCTCCCTACCAGCGCCCCCAGCGCTGCCGCACCGGTCCTTCGCTCGGAGGTCAAGGCGGCGATCTGCCGGCGGGTGCGGGCCGTCTGCAGCGCGCGCTGTACCGCCGCATCGAGCGACTGGAACGGGAACGGCTTCACCAGGAAGTCGATGGCCCCGTGCTTCATCGCCTCCACCGCGATGTCCACGGTGGAGTGGGCCGACATCATGAGGACGGTGACGTCGGGGTAGATCGCGAGCGCCCGCTGCAGCGTGGTGAGGCCGTCGATGCCCGGCAGGCGGACGTCGAGCAGCATGAGGTCGGGTGCGTTCGCGCCGACCAGGTCGAGCGCCTGCTCACCTGACTCGGCCGACAGCACCTCGTAGCCGTCGCGCTGCAGCCGCTCGCCCACCGACCAGCGGATGAGCTTCTCGTCGTCTACCACCAGGATCTTGGCCGGGCTGCTGGTCGTCATGCCGCGTGCTCCGAGGTGCTGCGCTCCGCGGCCGGGTGGGCGCGCTGCAAGGTGACGGCGAAGACGGTGCCGCCCGAGGGCGGGCACCGGTAACCGATGTGGCCGCCGTGCTCCGCCACGATTCGCGCCGAGATGGCGAGGCCGAGGCCGTTCCCCTCCCGCTTGGTGGTGAAGAACGGCTTGAAGATGTGGGCGCGGACGTCGGCCGGGATGCCGGGGCCGTCGTCCTCGATCTCGACCAGGACGCGCCCCTCGACCTCGACGGTGCGAAGGTGGAGCTCGCCCTTCCCGCCCATCGCCTGGCAGGCGTTGAGGCAGATGTTGAGGAACACCTGCTCGAGCTGGTTGGGATCGGCCAGCACCGGCGGCAGGTCCTTCCCCGCCTCGAAGCTGACGTCGACCGTGGACGCCCGCCGCTGCTGCCGCACGAGGAAGAGCACCTTCTCGAGGGTGGCGTTCACGTCGGTGGTGCGCAGCCGCGCCTTGGGGGGGCGGGCGAAGCTGAGCAGACTCTCCATGGTGTTGCCGAGGCGCGAGACCTGGTGCCGCATCTCGCCGACCACCTCGGCCTGGCGGGGCGAGCCGGCGAGATCCTCCGCCAGGAGCTCGAGGGCGCCGGAGAGGCCGGCCAGCGGGTTCTTGATCTCATGGGCGAGGCCGGTGGCGAGCTCCCCCACCGCCGCGAACCGGTCGGCCCGCACCATCCGCTCGCGGTAGAACGCCTCGAGCTCGGTCTGGCTGCGGCGGAGCGCGGTCAGCATGGCGTCGAAGCCGCGCGCCGCCACCCCCAGCTCGTCGGCCCGGCCCTCGTCGGCGCGCACGGAGAGGTCGCCCGACTCGGCCCGCTTCATCGAGGTCACCAGCCGCGTCAGCGGCACGATCGCCTCCCGGCGCAGCAGCCACCACGCGATGGTCATCAGGCACACGAAGGCGAAGCTGGCGGAGGTGATGAGGGTATGGGTGAGCCGGGTCTGCTGCATCACCGAGGTCTTGCGGTTGAAGCGCAGGTCGAGCCAGCCGTTGAAGCGCTGCGCGCTGCCGTGGCAGGCGGCGCAGCCGGCCGCGTTGGCGATGGGGTGGATGACGGCGTACTCGGCCTGGTTCCCGCCGGGCGAGGTGATGACGGTGGGCGAGCCGAAGCGGCCCAGGTTTCCCCACGGGCGAGTGCCGAGGAGCTCGGGTCGAGACGAGCTCTGCACCTCCCCGTTCGGCTTGATGAGGCTGATCGATTCGATGTCGGTGCGGTGCGCCATGACGAGCGCCAGCACCTCGGGGAGCTGCTCGGGCTTGCCCTGCAGCATGGTGTTCGTGACGCCGTTCGCCACCATGCCGGCGAAGATCTCGGCCTTCTCGTGCTGCCCGCTCTCCATGTCGGCAGCGTAGAAGCCGACCGCGGACGCCACCATGAGCCCGAGCGTGGCCGCAAAGAGGAGCGCCGTCGGCAGCAGGATGCGCGCCGGCAGGCTCCGGTCGGCGCGGCGCCAGATGTTTCGCAGCTCTCGCAGGGATCTGTTCATTGGGCGACCGCACCCATCCATCGCAAAGAACGGACCAGAATTGCGCGAATTCCCCCAGCATCGGGGTAAAAGCACCGAACGCCGCGAAGTCCTGACGCCTCCAAGGTGGGAGGACGTACGCTCACTCACCCGTGCCATCGAACGTCGGACGTGAGAGTTGCGTTATCTCACCCATGGCCGCTCTCGCGACGCAACTGTTGCGGGGCAATGCCGATACAGGACAGGCGCCCGATTCAGCGGGCTGCGGGCGGTGAACCGTCCACGGGCAAGCCGAAGATCTCGATCGCAGCGGCCATGAGGTGCTCGCCGGCGGCCTCGTCGGCACCCGCCTGGCGCAGGCGCGTGCTGGGCGCGTGCAGCAGCTTCGAGACGAGCGCGTTCGCCATCGCTTCGAGCCGGCGCGCGATCTCGGGATCGTCGGCGCCGAGGCGCTTCACCGTCCGGTCGACCTCCGCGCGCGCGATGGCGCTGGCTCGCTGGCGCATGGCTTGGATGATGGGTGCCGCCTTGCGCTCTGCCTGATGGCGCCTGAAGCGGCCGAGTTCGTCGGCGATGATCAGCTCCGCGTCGACGACCGCCTGCGTGCGTTCGGCCAGCGCTCGCTCGGCGAGCCGAGCCAGATCGTCCACGTCGCACAGCCACACGCCGTCGAGGTCGCCCGCCGCAGGCGGGATGGCGCGCGGCATGGCGAGGTCGACTATGACGAGGTCCTTGCGCCGCCGCCCCTTCATGGTGGCGGCGAGCGCGGCCGGGGCGAACGCTGGCGGCGCAGCGGGCGCGGCCGAGACGACGATGTCGGCCCGCATGAGCTCCTCCTCGAGTGCCTCCATCGGCCGCGCGGTGCCACCCACCTCGGCTGCCAACGCCTCGGCGTTGGCGAAAGTGCGGTTCACCACCACCACCTCGGAGCCCTGCTCGCGCAGGTGCTGGGCGGACAGGCGCGCGATCTCTCCGGCGCCCAGCACGAGCACGCGTCGGCCGGACACGGTGCCGAGCACCTTCTCGGCCAGGGTGGCCGCCGCGTTACCCCAGGAGACGCCCGCCCGTCCAATGGCGGTCTCGGTCCGGACCCGCTTTGCCGCCTCGTAGACGCGGTTCAGGACACCGCTCAGCTCCTTACCCACCACGCCGGCGTCGGCCGCGCGCTGATGAGCCTCCTTCACCTGCCCCAGGATCTGCGGCTCACCCAGCACCGCCGACTCGAGGCTGGCGGCGACCCGGACGAGGTGCTGGAAGGCGTCCTCTCCGTGCAGCTCGAAGAGCGGGACAGCGGCACCGCCGGCGCGCTCCGTCAGCGCCTGCCTCAGCGCGATGGCAGCGGCGGCGGGGCAGCGGCTGGCGGCGTAGATCTCGATCCGGTAGCAGGTGGAGACGAAGACGAGCTCGTCCACCCCGCCCAACGCGGCGTAGCCCCGGATGACGTGCGACATCTCCTCGGCGCGGACTGCGAGGCGCTCCCGGTCGGCGACGGTGGCACCCTTCTGATTGAGGCCCACGGCGATGAGCACGTCGGCGCTCCTTTCAAACGCTCGTCCGAGATGGTGGTAGCGGGTGCGAGCTGAGCAATCCGCGTGCCCCGCCGACGGCAAGGATTGCAGGGGGTTGCGAGAACTCGCGCGCAAGAGTTGCGCCTCCTGCGCGGCCGTGCCTCAGCCAGGCGAAACGGCTGCGGCCACGGTGACTTTGTGGGGGAGACGGCGACAGCGGCTACCTGGCGTCGGGTCGGCCAGTGGTTGAACCCCGGAGGGGCGAGCCCTAAGGGTAGGGGGCACCGCTCAGCTGATACGGATCACGCCCAGCTTGAGGGCGAGGCGCACGAGCTCGGTCCGGTTGTGCAGGTCGAGCTTCTCCATCACGTGCTCGCGGTGCGACATGGCGGTCTTCACGCTGATGCCGAGGTCGTCCGCGACCTCCTTGTTGCTCCGCCCCTCCGCGACGAGCCGGAACACCTGCTTCT
>WNGL01010026.1_pt1 | contig 10961 bp, 7 predicted proteins | sample 5400591 | NCBI WGS metagenome assembly WNGL01 (sample SAMN13153377, study PRJNA577476) | soil metagenome | isolation source: 80 cm soil or saprolite under Garry oak tree replicate 1 | place: USA:California | collected 2016-06-15
CCCATCGCGGGCATCCGCTTGACCCGGCGGCTCATCCCCGGCCTTCGATCCGACAAATCAGACTTCAACTTCCCCGCCCCGGGGCCGCTGAATCGCTCCTTGACCCGTCTGTTCGGAATGGAATCCGGCCTGGTCGCCCGCACGAACCTGCCCTTCGGTGTTTCGATTCTCTGCCTCGCGCAGCGGCCGCCCCGCAACCAGTAGAACCAGCCAGACGATCTCCCAAAGCAGAGTCGGCAGCGGCAAGCCGATGGCCATCGTCTGCACGGCAAGCGCTCCGGGCAGAAGCCAGAAGCGAGCCGCGGCCGAGGTCGGAGTGGCCAGCACCAGCCAGGCTGCAAGCAGCACCATGCAGTAGTCGGATTCGTGTGCGTGTACCGCTGACATCACCGATCCGAGCAGGCCCAGCGCGATCACCAGCTTGAGTCGCGAGCGGTGGCGCCACGCGCCGTAGAGGGCGAGCGCGGCGGAACCGCCTTCGAGCGCGTATGCGGGCAGGCCCGGGCCGAACAGCGAGGCCAGCGTCATGATCTTGTGCCCCGGGTAGCTCTCGACCACGACCGTTGTGTTCCAGAAGTCGACGACGCCTTGAACACCGAGCGACGCGAAGAAGATCAGCCCCAGCACGACGCAGCCGCCGGCCCACCACGCGAACACTCGCGCACGCCCCGTCAGCAACAGCGCGACAGGGACCAGGATCACGTCCTGCGGCTTCAGGCCTGTTGCCAGCGCGAGGGCGATTCCCGCCAACGCCACGCGATCCCGCTCCAGGAACCACCACGCTGCCGCTACCAGTGCGATGACCTCCGGCGTCGGCTGGCCGAAGATCAGGGAATAGTGCACGGGCCAGATGGCTACCGCGGTCAGCAACAACGCGACGCGCGCGAGCCCGCTGAAGGGAGCTGCGATCGCCCACGCGACCACGATCGATGCCAGCCCGACCAGCGACCAGATCGCATAAGCCGGCCCGAACGGCAGAAGGGTGAGTGGGGCGATCATCCACGCAAGTAGGGGCGGATTGGGAAAGGTGTGGCCTCCATCGATCACCGCCAGCTGGCCGGTGAAGTGCCTGGCCATCACGGCCCGCAATGCGTCCTGGTTGTAGATCTGGTTCCAGCCCTGCTCGATTCCTAGCCGAGCGGTGTAGTAGTAGACGCGGAAGTCGTCTACGGCCTGGTCAGACCGGTAGTGATCCACCCAGCGCGTGACGGAGAAGACCGCGCCCCAAAAGGATGCGGTCGCGCCCGCCACCAGCAATGCGCGCGGCCACGACCTGCCCGCCCGCGCTCGTACGGAGTCCACCGCCGTCGCATCCTATCCTTCGGCCGCGGCTAAACGGCCCTCGTGGCTTAGGGTGACGCAGATGGGCGCCGCGATCCGAGTCATGGTTGAGCGGGGCAGGAAGAAGCCAGTCGCCGTCGCCTCTGCGTTCGATTGGCCCGGCTGGGACAGGAGCGGCAAGTCCGAGGAGGAGGCGCTCCAGGTGCTCGCCGCCTACCGCCCGCGATACGCGAAGATCGCCGAGCTTGCCGGCCTCGCCGACGAGTTCCGCGCAGCTGGAAAGTTGGCGGTCGTGGAGCGGCTCGAAGGCGTGGGTATGACCGACTTCTACGGCCTTTCGTACAGGTCGGCGAGACTGGAACACGCGCCGATGAGCGAGGCCGCCTGCGAAAGGAAGATCGCCCTGCTTCGGGCGAGCTGGACCTATTTCGACGACGTCGCCTCACGCGTATCCGCCGAGCTCCGGAAGGGTCCGCGCGGCGGCGGGCGCGATCGCGACAAGATCGTCAGCCACGCGAACGGCGCCGAGATCCAGGAGTTCGCGCAAAAGGTAGGGGTCATCACGCCACACGACGCCTGGCGACGCCCCCAAGATCTCCGCGCCCACCGCGAGGCGTTCTGCGCGGCGATCCGCGACTACAACGCCCGCGGGGTGCCGGCGAGGACCTGGACGGTCCAGTTCGTGATCCGGCACAGCGCCTACCACATGCTCGACCACGCATGGGAGATGGAGGACCGGGATCTGTCTGCCGAATCCGCTGCAGGTGGTTCCCGATGACCGCATGGAGATTGTCATGACCAGCGTCTACATCGCGACCGGCCCAGCGGGTCTCGCCCGCGCCGAGCTGCCAGGCGCGGACGTGGAGAAGGTGGCCGCTGGATTTGACGTGCGATGCGTGGCCGCCGATCCGCGGGCAGAGAACAACGTCTATGCAGGAACCCAGGGCGACGGTGTGTTGCGGAGTGATGACGGAGGCCGGACCTGGCGTCCTTCAGGACTCGATGGTTGGGTCGTGAAGTCGCTCGCGATCAGCGCAGCCGCTCCGGGGCGCGTTTACGCCGGGACCAAGCCCGCGTGCTTGTTCGTGAGCGAAGACCGCGGCGAGACATGGCGCGAGCTCACCGGGTTCCGGCGCATCTTCTCGCGGCGGTTCTGGTTTTCTCCCGCCGAGCTGCCCTTCAAGGCCTACGTGCAGGGGATCGCGCTCTCGCCGAAGGATCCGAACCTCATCGTCGCCGGAATCGAGGCGGGGGCGGTGGTTCGCTCGGCGGACGCGGGGCGTACGTGGCAGGACCACCGTCGCGGCGCGATGCGCGACTGCCATCACCTGGTGGCACATGCCACCGTCGACGGTCGGTTCTACGAGGGTGGACACGGCGGCGGCGCCTGCTCCACGGACGCGGGGGAGACATGGGGGCGTCCGGCCGGCCTGGACAGGAAATACGGATGGGCGGTGGCGGCGGACCCGGCGAATCCGGATTGCTGGTACGTGTCGGTCGCACCCGGCATCCAGGCGCACTCCGACCACGCCCAGGCGGCCATCTTCCGAAGTGATGGAGGTGACTGGCGGCGCGTCAGCGGCGGCCTACCGGAGCCGCTCGATTTCATGCCCTACGCGCTGATATCGGGGCCGGCTCCCGGGCAGCTGCTGGCCGGCCTGGCCTCCGGCGAGATGTGGGAGAGTCAGGATCACGGGGACCGCTGGACAAGGTTGGATGTGCGGATGCCATCGATCGAGCGCTGCCTCGTGCGCCTGCAAATCGCATGACTCAGGCGGAGTCGATTTGCCCGAATGGGACGTCAGTATGCTGGGTCAGTGGAAGCTGAACTCGACCGAATTCCACGACTGCAGCTCGCCACGCTGCCCACGCCGCTTCAGGAGGCGCCACGCCTCGCGGCCGCCATAGGCCTGGACCGACTCCTGATCAAGCGTGACGACAACACGGGCCTCGCATTCGGTGGCAACAAGGCGCGAAAGCTCGAGTATCTGGTTGCCGATGCGATGCGCGCAGGTGCAGACGTGCTGGTGACCCTCGGCGCGCCACAGTCGAATCACTGCCGGATGACCGCAGCCGCCGCGCGCGTGGCCGGCATGGAGTGCCGGCTGGTGTTTGCAGGGCATCCGATCGAGCAGGTCCAGGGCAACATGTGGCTCGACCAGTTTTTTGGCGCGACGTGGACCTTCGCCGGTGATCGACCGGCTCCCGAGTGCATGTCGCGCGTGGCGGACGAGCTGCGCGCAAGCGGCCGCAATCCTTACGTCATACCGGGCGGCGGCAGCAACGGCCTCGGCGCGCTCGGATACGTGAGCTGCGCCTTCGAGCTCGCTGAGCAGCTCCACGAGCGGGGCGAGCGCGCCCGGTACGTCGTATGCGCGGGCGGATCGTGCGGGACTCTGTCCGGTCTGACCCTGGGGGTGGCGTTGTCCGGAATCGACGCGGAAGTCGTCGGTGTCAGCATCTCGCGCTCCGTGCCCGATCGGGTCGCGAAAGTCCGCCAGATCGTGTCCGAATCCTGCGGGCACCTGGACCTGCCGGTGCCAGACGCCTCGCCCACGGTATGGGGTGGCTACATCGGCCGTGGCTACGGGATGGCGACCGAGCTGTCGAAACGGGCTCTGGAGACCGTCGCGTTCAGCGAGGGCATCCTCCTCGACCCGGTCTACACGGCCAAGGCATTTGGGGGGCTGATGGGCGAGATCGAAGCGGGCCGCGTGCAGCGCTCAGACCTCGTCGTCTTCGTTCACACCGGCGGCACTCCCGCGCTCTTCGCCGACCCGGCGATCTACTGGCACCCCGACTAGCGCGTCTTTACGTCCATATAAGGAGACGCGAGGATCACGCGCCGCGACGCTGGCGCCAGACAACGGCGACCGTCCCGGCCGCGACCGCCACGATGACAAGGATGGCGATCAAAACGCCGATGGAGAGACCGCCAGGCGTCGCGACCGCCGCAGGAGAGGGCGACTCTGACGGACCGGGCGAGACCGGGGACGAGGGCTGCGAAATTGGGCTCGCGCTGGGCGTGCCCCGAGGTGTCTGCTTTGGAGTCGGTGTGGGTGCCGGCGGCGGATTGCCCGTCGGAGCGGCGGTGCTGGGCGTCACGTCGAACGTCGTCTGCGTCACGAGCACGCCCTGCTGATAGGCGTTGATGGCGTTCGTCCCCGCCTGCGCACCGCCGGGAACCATGAACGAGGTCTGGAACGAGCCGTCCGAGGCCACGATGGTGCCGCGCTTCACCGGCGTGGCGCCGAAGTCGATCTCGACAACGCCGCAGGAGACGCAAAAGCCGCTGCCTGAGAGCGAAACGATGGTGCCTCCGGGCCCGTGGTTGGGGATGGCCACCAACTTTGGCGTGGCCGCGGCAACGGCCACCACCGCGAGTGCACAGAAAGCGCCGGCAAGGCACGCGGGCAGATATGTGAATCGAGGTCGAATCATGGGCCGCATGACGATAGTTGCAACGGCGGGGACCTCGTAGGCGTAACACCCTAGGGAGATGCCCGGGGCCCGGCTATACGGCCGGACCCCGGGCCCCTGTCAATCCGTCACTTCACCGTGACGACGCGGGTGGAACTGTTGTTGGTGCTGACCGGGTCCGTCGTGCTAGATGACACGGTCGCGGTGCTGGTGATGGTGCCCTTGTTGCCGGTGATGAAGAAGTTCACCTGGAAGGTGATCGTTGCACCGGCCGGCACGGTCGCAAGGGCCGGTATCGCCGGGGCCTGGCAGGTCAGGACGTTACCGACAGGCGGTGGGCAGCCGAGCGTGTTGGAAATGTACTTGCCCTGCTTGACGTTCGGCAGCGCCTGTGTGATGACGACGTTCTGCGCGTCCGACGGCCCGTTGTTCGTGACCGTGATCGTGTAGTGGATCGTCGTCGACGGCTTGTATACGTCGGCGTCTGAGGTCAGCGCGATCGACAGGTCGGCCGCCGTGACGATGGTCGTGGTAACGCTCGCCGTGGCGGTGGGGCTGCCGTTGGCGATCGCGGAGGCCGTGTTGGTCATCGGACCGGGCAGGGTCGAAGCCTTGACGATCGTGTAGATGAACACCGATTCCTGCTGGCCCGGGTCGAGGTTCGGAAGCTGGCAGCTGACGGTGTTGGTGTTGGACTGGAAGCCACACACCCCCGCCCCGCCGGTTGAGGTAAAGAAGACACCGCTGGGCAGCGGATCGACGAGAGTGATCCCGGTTGCGGTCGAGGGGCCGGTGTTGCCAACCGTGAGCTGGTAGCTCAGCGGCGTTCCGGCCGTGACCGGGTTCGGCGCCGTCTTGGTGAGAGTCAGGTTCGAGGTCACGCTGACGGTCGTGTCAGTGTGCGCGAGGTCGTTGGCGCTGTTGTTGTCGAAGGTCGCGCTCGAGACCCGGGCGTCGTTGTGCAGGATGCCCGTGGTCTGCGGGTTCACGGTGGCGTTGATCGTCATCGTCGAGGAGGTCGCGCCGGCCGCCAGAGTGCCCGCCGCGCAGGTCGTCGGGTGGGTCGGGTCGCCAGGTACGCCCACCTGGCAGGTCGCGCCCGGCATGGAGACGCTGGTGATCGTGACCCCGGCCGGGACGGTGTCGGTGATCAGGACGTTGGTGGCCGCGGACGGGCCCGAGTTGTGGACGCTCAGCGTCCAGCTGATCGACGTTCCCGCGACGGCCGTGGCCGGTGCGCTCTTGGCCAGCGCCAGGTCCGCGAGCGAGGTGACAGTCAGGTTCACTTCGGCCTGGTTGTTGGTCGCGTCGGGATCCGGCGTGTCGCTGCGCGCGGAAGCGATGTCGTCTATGTCCTGGCCCTCGTTGGCGGTCAGCGTGTAGGTCAGGGTGACTCGGCCTGTTTGCGTGGTGGACGCGTTGGCCAGGTTGCCGACGTTGCACGAGATCTTCTGCCCGCCCGTGATGGCGGAAACCGTGCAGTTCGTGGGACCGGGCGACACCGCAACGTTGCTGATCGTCACGTTGCCGCTCGAGAGGATTGCATCGTCGATGACGACGTTGCGGGCGTAAGACGGTCCGTGGTTGTCGACGAAGACGGTGCACACGATCGGCGTCCCCGCGTAGACCGTGGTGTCCGGTTTGCAGAGCTTGCTGACTGAGAGGTCGGCGAGGTCGTTCACCACGGCCGTGTCCTCAGCTGTGTTGTTGGCGAGGTTGGGGTCGTTGGCGCCGCTTGAAGATACTGTGGCGTTGTCGGTGATCTTGGTCGGGCCGCCGGCGAGGGCGACCGTGTTGGAGTCGACCAGCGTGACGATCTGGAACGTCACCGTCTGACCAGCCGCGAGGTCACCCAGGCTGCAGGTCACGGTCTGGCCCACGGCCGAGCAGCCGGCCGGCGGGTTGAGGTTGTTGGTCAGGTAGGTGTCGTGCGCCGGCAGAACGTCCTTGACCGTGACGTTGGGTGCCGCGTCGGGCCCGTTGTTGGTGACCGTCAGCGTCCACGTCAGCTCGGTCCCCGCCACCACCGGGTCAGGCGAGTGCGTCTTGGTGATCGCGAGGTCGGCCTGCGGCACGTGGATCTTCCACGCGCCACGTCCCTGGCTGCCGACGTACACAGTGCCCTGGTTGCGGGTGTCGAAGAAGAAGTTGAGGACGCGCGGCACCTGCTGCGAGCCGGGCAACTGGCTCCAAGAAGCGCCTCCGTCGAACGAGGCGAAGATGCCGGCGAACAGCGTCCCGGCCATGATCGTCTGGGAGGCTGGGTCGAAGCCGAACGAGTTGATGTTCGGGCCGGCGGCGCTGATGAACGGGTACACGCCGCCCAGTGTCGACGCGGTGGTGAGCCCGTTGTCGTTGGTCCACGACTGCCCGCCGTCAGTGCTGAACTTGACCTTTTGCGGTCCGCGGTCGACGGTGTAGAGCAGCAGCGGGTTCGCCGGGTTGACGTTGTACGTGTAGGGGTTGGCCAGCCCGTTGCTTGCCGCCGTCAGCGTCGCGGTGCTGTTGAGCGGTCCCTGCAGCCGGTAGATGGTGGGCGTGCCGCCGACAGTCAGCTCGAGATAGAAGACGGGTGCGGCCGCAGGCCCGGACGCCTTGATCGCCTGCTCGCCGTTCGGAAGTCCGCTGGTCGCGCCGGGAAGGTTCGGCCCCATCTGCGGCCAGGTCGTGCCGGCGTTGGTCGTCACCCGCACCGAGTACACCGCGGGTGTCGAGCCGTCGTGGATGATGAAGGCGAAGCTGGACGGCCCGAAACCGACCGCGGCATCGATGCCCCCTCCGGCGGGGACCGGTGGCGAGGTCCAGGCCGTGGCCGTCGTGCCGTCCTCCTGGTAGAGCTGGAAGCCATTGTTCTGGTTCTTCAGCACAGTGACCGGAGGACCGGTCTGCGGCGAGATCGTGTTGAAGACGTCGGCGCCGCCACAGTTGTGGAAGGTGACTGCGTCGTCGTTCGAGCAGACCTGTCCGTTGTCCTGCATGCCGTAGTAGACGTCGGTGCGCGACAGCGACGGCACCGCCGTCCCGGCCAACTGGTAGAGCCACAACGCGTGCAGACCTGTGTTGGCCTGTGTGAAAGTCGCAAAGCTCGGACTGCCGACATTGCAGCCGTCGGTCGCGTTCGCGGTCTTGAAGATGCCGCCGTCGCCGCCCTGCAGGAAGGGACAGCCGACGTTCGGGTCGAACGCGATGTCGCCGGGGTCGGTTGCGCAGTGAGGGATTGTGCCGTCCCACTGGTCCCAGCTTCCGCTCTTGCCTTCACCGGGCGGCGGGCTGCAGGTCGCCGTGTTGGCTCCCGTGCCGTCGCTGCACCGCTGGGCGTTGTTGGTGTCGCAGGTCTGGTGCATGATCACCTGGTCGGTGAGGAAGAAGACCTCGAAGTGGTTGGCCACACCGTCGAAGGCCGGGAACGTCAGCGCACTCGGATCACGGCCGTTGCCGTCGATCGAGACCTGGAGGTCGTGCCAGTTGACGCCGCCGTCGTCGCTTTCGAACTGGTAGGTCTCACCGATCTTGTCGCCGGGGTTGGCAACCGGGCTTCGCGTCGCCATGAACACCGTGTTCGGATCCTGCGGGACCGTGGCGACGCGGCAGGGGTCAAACGGATTGCGCGGAGTTGGCGGAGACCCGAGCGACGGGTGCGGGAAGGTTGCCGCGGTCCAGTCGGTCTCGGTCGGCCACGTGGAGCCACCGTCCGTTGAGCGCACGTAGCCGCCGTCGCCACAGGCGTCGACCTGTAGATTGCCGCCGCCCAGCTTGCGGATCTTGACATCCCAGATCTGGAAGTTGCCGGGCGGGTTCACGAGCGCCCACGAGGCGCCGGAGTTGGTGCTCTTGGCGATGCCGCAGTCCATGCCGACCATGACCACAAGACTGCCGGGGCTGCCCGGAGCGATCGCGATTTCGCGGCCGTTGTTCTGCGCCAGAGTTCCGCAGACGTCTGAGCCCCCCGGCGCCTTGGCCCACGTGTTGCCGCCATCGGTGCTGCGCCAGATGCCGCCGCCCCGGTTGTCGATGCTCCCGTCGTAGGCGCCTGACGCGATCACGAGGTTCACGTCGCTCGACGCGATCTTCACGTCTTCCATCGCGGTCAATGGAACCTGGTCGACGTGCGACCAGGTGGATCCGTGGTCATTGCTCCTCCACAGTCCGCCGAACTCAGTGGCTGCGAACACGACCTGCGTGTTGATCGGGTTCACTGCGAAGTTCACCGTGCGCCCGCCCATCAGGGTGCCCGCGGTCAGCGAGTTGGGGTTCACGTCGGAGACCGCCGAAGGCGCGGTGAAGCCATGGGCTACCAGCGGCGCCGCCGCTTGCTGAAAGGCAAGTGTGCCGAGGGCCATTGAGGCGCCGGCGAGCGTAGCTCCCAGGCGGCGCAGCCTTGTGCGCAGGGCCGACGTCTCCCCTGGAGTGGTGTGGGCGCGCGCAAGACGACCTGTGGACCTGGCCATGACCCTTCCTCTCGTTCACAAAAAGCCGGACGACACCCCAGGTCCGCCCTCAGAGCGCTGGGCGCGACAGACCATAAGGCCGGCGGTGCAGGCCGTCAATAGGGATTTGCGCGGCAGCCACCATAGACAAGAGGAGCGCCTCGCGCGCCGTCGAATGAACGCCGTCAGCTCCCACGACCAGTCTCGCGAGACTCTCCCAGAACGTCGCAGGAGCGATGATCGTCCTCGGCGGAAAGCCCCCACGCCGACCACCGCCACATGGGAGGAATAAGAGTTGGCCGTCTATCTCGTTGCCGACATCGACGTGCACGACGTCGAGACCTACGCCGAGTACAGCCGCCTCGCCCAGGCCACGTTTGAAGGTTACGGCGAGGTCACCTACCTGGTGCGCGGGGGCGATGTCGAGGTGCTGGAGGGTGACTGGCAGCCCAAGAGGTTCTTCATCATCCGCTTCGAAGACCGCGAGAAGGCGATGACCTGGTACTACTCGCAGCCCTACCGAGAGGTCATGAAGCTTCGCCTCGCCAGCTCGACCTCGAACCTCTTGATCGTCGCCGGCGATGGCTGACCAGCGGCAACGCGCTTCCCGATGAGATTCGAGAGCTTCCGTCTTCGACTGCTGAGTGGCTAGGTCTCAGACCGGCGCGCCTTCCCGGCCGTAGGCGAAAAATCGGTACCAGATTCCGGTACCCGCCCCGGTACTTGTACCGATGACGCCGAATGCTTCGAGGCCCCACCCTCGAGTTGGCGGCCGAGAGAATGCCCGTTTCCCGGGCTATGGGTCGCCGTAGAGCATGAACTTGAAATCAGGTGTGAAGAGTGGGAGGTCAGACGTGAAACGTCTACGAGGCAGGCTCCTTAACCTGGCCGCCGGCGCGAGCATTGTCGCCGCCGCTCTTGCCGCCGGCCCACCGGTGACGGCGAGCGCAGCGGACGGAACCGGCGGCTGCCAGCTCAATTCGGCTCACCAGCAGATCCAGCACGTCATTCACATCCAGTTCGACAACGTCCACTTCATCCGCGACAACCCCAACGTGCCCTCGGACCTCGAGCAGATGCCCAACCTCCTCAACTTCATCGAGGGCAACGGCGTGCTGCTGGCCAACCACCACACACCCCTGGTTGCGCACGACGCCACCGACATCCTGACTTCCTTCACCGGCCTGTACCCCGACCAGACGGGCGTGCCGATCGGCACGACCTATCGCTACTTCAACCCCGACGGCACGACCAACAACGCTGTGGCCTTTGCGTACTGGACGGACCCGATCATCGACCCTAGCGGGCACCCGACCGACACGAAGTTCAACATCCTCGGCGGCGACGGGAAGAACGCGCCCGCCCCCTGGGTGCCGTTCACGCGGGCGGGCTGCAACGTCGGCCAGGTGGCCACCGTCAACACGGTGCTCGAGAACACCGGCTCCGACATCACGAGCGTCTTCGGCGCCGGATCGCCGGAGGCGATAGAGGCGGCGAGCAACCCAGGTCAGGCTGCCGCTGATTTCGTGGGTATCGCGGTGCACTGCGCGCAGGCGAACTCGATGTGCGGTGCGGGCAACGACGGCCGCCCCGACCTGCTGCCCGACGAGCCAGGTGGCTACACCGGCTTCATGGGCCTTTTCGGCCACAAGTACGTGGCGCCACAGATCGGCGGAACCGGCCCGGGAGGAGTTGGGCTTGCGGACCTGAACGGCGATCCGATCCAGGACCCGTCAGGCCGGTTCGGCTTCCCCGGATTCCCTGGGACTCAGGCCAAGGTCTCGCTTGCCTACGTCGCCGACATGCAGGAGCACGGAATCCCCATCACATACG
>WNGL01016914.1_pt1 | contig 10961 bp, 12 predicted proteins | sample 5400591 | NCBI WGS metagenome assembly WNGL01 (sample SAMN13153377, study PRJNA577476) | soil metagenome | isolation source: 80 cm soil or saprolite under Garry oak tree replicate 1 | place: USA:California | collected 2016-06-15
GTGGAGCTGAGGGGATTTGAACCCCTGACCCCCTCGATGCGAACGAGGTGCGCTACCGGACTGCGCTACAGCCCCAAGAACGGCTGTCAGCGTAGCAAATCCAGCGGCCTGTTTGCGCCGCCTGTGTCACCCGCCTGCCTGCGAGACCGCCGGGCCTCAGTCTCCTACGGCTCGTTCGGCAGCGTCGGAGTACTGGTCGTAGACCTGGTCCCGCATCCGGCCTGAGATGTCGATGATCTCCGCGCTCGGTGTCCAGTCGGGCGCCGCGGCCGCCACCCACCCAGGCTCCGCCGCCACCCACCCACGCTCCGCCCCCACCCATCCAGGCTCCGCTTGCTCCCACTCCGGTTCCGCGCTCGGCCCTTGCGCTGGCCTGGCGCTGCGCGCGGCGTTCGGCGCTGATGCCGCGTCCTGCGTTTGGGCGGCGTGCCGTCCCGTGTCGGCCTCCTGGCCAGTCCCGGTACCGGCGGTGGCGTGAGCGGAATGAGCCATCCGTTTGGCATCAATGCGGGCGGCACCGCGCAAGAGCATCAGGAATCCTGCGAGCATAACCGCGGGCGGGATGATGACCCACGTCGCAGCCAAGTGCGCCACGGCGATTGCTACCGCTCCCGCGGTGAGGAGGACCAGGGTTGCGAGCTTGCGGCGGCGGGCCTGCAGGACGTGGGCGTGCCGATCGGCGGGGGAGGGATGCACTGGCGCACGGCGCTGGTCCGGCTGCGCACGCGGCTGGTCCGGCTGTGCTTGCGGCTGTTCCGGCTGCGCACGCGGCTGGCCCGCGTATGACCGAGCCGCGCTGTACCGCGCCTCGTGCCCCGTCTGGGTGCGTTCACCGGGCGGTTCAAGGTCCTCGTGGTGGCTCGGGTCCGCCACTTGTTCGGTGTCAGCCGTCCGTGAAGCGTGCGGACGCAGCCACCGGGGCACAAGCACGCCGGCCCAGATGGCGACGATCGCGAGGTACAGAATCGCGCTACTCAACGCCGGCCCTCGCGACGCGTCCGGGCAGGCCGATGGGACCTGACGGGCACGCAAACCAGACCTGCGAGGGCGGCTGACCGGGCCTGCCCCGCAGGCGCTGGTGCGGTAAACGCAGGCATGCCCACGTGACGCACCGTAGGGGTCAGCGGGGGCGTTGACGAGCATTCGGCTCGGTGTGTCGTGAGATCGGACAAGCTGGGCGGCTCAACGGTGTACCCGTGCCGGGGGAAATGGCGCCCCAGGCGTTCAGCTGGCCGTGCCCGAACGCGTTGAGGCCAGGGTGCTGCGCCAGCGGGCCAGCAGCCCGCCGGGGACTTCCTCAGCGGTCAGCGCGTAACACAGATGGTCTCGCCACGCCCCGTCGATGTGGAGGTACCGATGGCGTAGCCCCTCCTCCCGAAACCCCAGTTTTTCCACAACGCGGCGACTGGCGTGATTCTCAGGCCGGATGCTGGCCTCCACCCGGTGCAGCCCAACCACGAGGAAGCAGTGGTCGATCGCCATCGCCAGCGCGGTCGGGATGACGCCGTGGCCAGCCGCGGCCTGGTCGATCCAGTAGCCAACCTGCCCTGAGCGTGCCGAGCCCCACATGATGCTGCCGACCGTCAGCTGGCCGGCGAACTGTCCGCCATACAGAACGACCCACGGCAGGGCCAGGCCCTGCCGTGCCTCCCGGCGCATGGTGCGGGCCATGGCCACGTATGGGCCGAGGCTGGACCGGTAGAGCGGGGTTTCCGGGTTGGTTGGTTCCCACGGTCGCAGCCAGGCGGCGTTGCGCACGCGGGTGTCCCGCCAGATGCGGGCATCCGTCACCCTGACCGGGCGAAGAACGAGCGGCGCGGGCAGCAGGGACGGCTCGGTAAGCGTGATTGGCCAACCGCGCATGCGTCCCATGGAGCAATCATTCCCTGCCCCGGCTTCCAACGCACGGCCTCGGGCGATCCCGGTGTACGCGCTTATCCTGCTGTGTGCCCCGCTTAGCCCGTTGGCTGGCCGTTGCTGCTGTGTGCCCCGCTTAGCCCGTTGGCTGGCCGCCTGAGCCGGGTCGCGGATGATCCCCGCCCCGGGCCTGGTTCACCGCGTGGCCGATGATCGGGGCGAGCACTGCCATACCGTCCCTGACCCCGCCGGAGGAACCGGGCAGGTTGACGATGAGGACGCCTCCCGCGAGGCCCGCGACCCCGCGCGACAGCATCGCCGAAGGAACACCAGCCGCAACACCAGCCGCCCTGATCGCCTCGGCGATGCCGGGAACCTCCCGGTCAAGCACCCGGTGTGTCATCTCCGGCGTGAGGTCGCCGGGCGTCAGGCCGGTTCCTCCGGTGGTCACGACAACGTCGTAGCCCACGGCCACCGCATCCCGCAACGCCACCTCGACCGGCTCGCCGTCCGGAACCACCCGCGGCCCGTCCACCGAGCATCCCGCCTCGGCAAGGAGCCGGGCCAGCACCGGCCCGGAACGATCCTCGTAAACCCCGGCGGCCGCTCGATTCGAAACGGTGATCGCGAGTGCCCGGATCACCCCACCACCCCCGCAACGGCCCGGATCAGGAGCCGGCCCGGTGCGCCGGTCACGGCCGCCGCGCCGGTCACGGGCGCCGCCAGGTGCCGGTCTTGCCCCCGGTCTTCTCCTCGACCCTGACGTCACTGATCACCGCGGCAGGGTCGATCGCCTTCACCATGTCGATGAGGGCCAGTCCAGCGACCGTCACCGCCGTCAGCGCCTCCATCTCGACCCCGGTCCGGTCCGCCGTGCGGACAGTGGCCATGATCCCCACGGCATCGTCGCCCACCGAGAGGTCCACAGCGACCGAGTGCAGGGCGATCGGATGGCACAGCGGCACCAGGTCTGGGGTGCGTTTGGCGCCTTGAATCCCGGCGATACGGGCAACCGCGAGGGCGTCTCCCTTGGGCACCTGCCCGGCGCGCAGCGCGGCGAGGGCCTCCGCCGACAACAGCACCCGCCCGGACGCGCGCGCCTCGCGGACGGTCACATCCTTGCCCGAAACGTCGACCATCCGGGCGTGCCCAGCCTCGTCAAGGTGTGTGAGGCGACCTGCCTGCGTCATGGCAGCGACATTACGTCGGCAACGTCGCCGGCTTCCATCCGGACCACCTTTTCCGGCACAACGATCAGTGCGTTGGCCCGTGCCAGCACGCCCAGTTGGTGTGAGCCCTGACCGGTCAGGGGCGTCACTGTCCCAGAGCTGGGGTCGAGCAGGCCGCGCAGGTGCGACCGCTTGCCCTCGGGCGAGCGCACGGACGCGGTGAGCGCCGCGCGGACAGTCGGCAGTGACCGGCTGCCCGGGTTCTGCAGCACGCCCGGGCTCTGCGTGGCGCCCGGGCTCTGCGTGGCGCCCGGGCTCTGCGTGGCGTCCGGGCTCTGCGCGCCGTCCGGGCCCCGGGCGGGGCCAAGGCCCTGCAGCGCGTCCATGGCTGGACGCACGAACAGGTGAAACGACACGAACGCACTCACCGGGTTGCCCGGCAGCGTGAAGATCGGTGTCCGGCCGGGGCCGGCCACCCCGAACCCCTGCGGCATCCCAGGCTGCATCGCGACCTTGCGAAACGTCACCGCCGTGTTCCGGTCACGCGCCCAGCCCAGCCCGGCACCCCCGCTCAGGGCCGCCTTGACGACGTCGTGCTCACCCCCCATGCTGACCCCACCGCTGGTGATCAGCAGGTCGGACAACCGAGCCTGCCGCTCGATCTCGGCCAGCACCAAACCCGGCTCATCGGTCACGCAACACCGTTCTGCGACGCCGCCTGCCTGCCGGACCGCGGCGGCCAGCATGTAGCTGTTGGAGTCCCAGATCCGGCCGGGAGCCAGCGGCGACCCCGGCTCGGTGAGCTCGTTGCCGGTCGCGAGCACCGCGACCCGCGGCGGACGGCGGGCCAGCACAGACCCGTGCCCGCCCGCAGCGAGCAGCCCGATCTGCGCGGGCCCGAGCCGGGTACCCGCGGTCAGCAGCACCTCGCCCTCCGCGACATCGCCGCCAAGGCGCCTGATCGCGTTCCCGGCCGGCGCCGGCCGGGAAAACACTGCCCGGTCCCTGCCCCCATCGGTCCACTCCACCGGAACGACCGCGTCCGCGCCGCCCGGCATCAGCGCCCCGGTCATGATCCGCATGCATGTGCCTGGGGCCACCGACAGAGTCCGGGTGTCGCCAGCCGGGATCTCGTCCGTGACCGGCAAGGAGACGGGCGCCTCGGGCGAGGCCCCAACGACGTCGGACGCATGCACCGCGTACCCGTCCATCGCCGAGTTGTCGAACGAGGGCAGCGCGCACAAAGCCACAGCGTCCTCGGCGAGCACAGCCCCCTCGGCGGCCTCCAGCCCGAGCGGGGACGGCGGCAGCGGCCGGATCGCGGCGAGCACCTCGGCGAGGTGCACCTCGACGGAATCCATGCCAGCGGTCATGCCGCGGTCCATGCCGGCGGTCATGCCAGGCCGTCGACGTACTTACGCAGCCACGGCACGAAGTCGGCGGCAACCTCGGGCCGTTCGCACGCGAACTGCACCGTGGTGCGCAGGAAGTCGAGCCGGTTGCCGGTGTCATAACGGCGGCCACGGAACAGCACCCCGTGCACACCGCCACCATCGGCGGGCGGCATGTGGGCCAGCGTCATGAGCGCGTCGGTGAGCTGAATTTCGCCCCCGCGCCCTGGCGGCGTCTGCCGCAACACGCCAAACGCGGCCGGGTCGCACACGTAGCGCCCGATCACGATCCAGTTGCTGGGCGCGTCGGCCGGAGCGGGCTTCTCGACCAGGTCGGTCACTGCCACAACGTCGTCGCTGCCGGTGGGCTCTATGGCGACGCTGCCATACAGGGACACCTGCGACCTTTCGACCTCCATCAGCGCGACCACCGTCCCGCCGTACCGCGCGCGCACCTCCAGCATGCGCTGCAGCAACGGGTCGTGGGGATGGATGAAGTCATCACCAAGCAGCACGGCGAACGGCTGGTCGCCCACGTGTTCCGCCGCGCACAGCACGGCATGCCCGAGGCCGGCGGCGGTGCCCTGCCGGACCGAGTGGATCTTGGCGATCTCGGTTGGTTCCTGAATCAGGGCCAGCCGTCCGGAGTCACCCTTGCCCTGCAGAACCTGCTCAAGCTCGTGGGCCCGGTCGAAGTAATCTTCGATGGCCTCCTTGCCACGCCCCGTGACGAACAGGACGTCGCATATCCCCGCAGCGGCTGCTTCCTCGACCACGTACTGAATGGTCGGCCTGTCGACGACCGGCAGCATCTCTTTGGGGATCGATTTGGTCGCCGGGAGGAACCGCGTTCCGAGACCCGCGACCGGGATGACCGCCTTGGTCACGACTGTGGTGTCAGCCATGCCGATACCCTAGCCGGGAGTGACTGTCGGCCATCCCATGACCCCGCGAAGCCTTGACAACACGCCGCGGCCCGGGCGAGCCGCGCCGGGGAGGGACCAAATGAGCGGGGAACTCGACCAGGCCCGGGCACTGGCCGCCGCGAAAGCGGCCCTGCGGGCACGGCTGCTGGCGGGCCGCGCCCGGCTCACCCCGGAGCAGCGCTCGCCGGCGGGGCGCGCGCTGCGCGACGCGATCCTGGCCCTCCCGGAGACCCAGATGGCGGGCACGGTCGCCGCCTACTACTCCCTCGCCAGCGAGCCGGATACTCACGCGCTGGTGTTCGCGCTCTGGAAACGCGGCAGCTACGTGCTGCTCCCGGTGCTTCGCCCCGACCTGGACCTGGACTGGGCATCCTACGAAGGCCCGGACTCGCTGCGCCCCGGGCCGCGCGGGCTGACCGAGCCCACCGAGCCGCCACGAGGCGCTGATGCGGTGGCCCGCGCCGATCTCGTGATTGTCCCGGCGCTGGCGGTGGACCGCCGCGGCGTCCGGCTCGGCCGGGGGGGTGGAAGTTACGACCGTGCGCTGGCCAGGGTGGGAAGGGAAGTGCCAACCGTTTCGTTGCTATATGACAACGAGTTGCTGGACGAAGTGCCTGCCGGCCCGCATGACCAGCGGGTACGGCTGGTGGCGCAGCCAACACACGGGATCACCCGCCTGCTATGAGCTACCATTTAGCAGTCTGAGGCCATGAGTGCCAGCGTCGTGCCGAGGAGGAACGAGTGCCGACGTACCAGTATGCGTGCACCGCATGTGACGAGCGCCTTGAGGTCGTCCAGAAGTTCACCGATGACCCGCTGAGCGAGTGCGACGTCTGCGGCGGCAGGCTGCGGAAGCTCTTCTCGCCGGTTGGCATCGTTTTCAAGGGGTCGGGTTTCTACCGTACGGACAGCCGCAACGGTTCCGGGGCGAACGGTCATAAGGACAAGGCGCCAAACGGCGCTGCCAAGGACTCCGCGCCCGCAGGCGAGAAGTCCGCTGATGGTGACTCAGGAGCCAAGTCGGGGAAGTCGAAGCCAGAGAAGAAGGCCGATGCGGGGACCAGCAAGCCTTCCTCCGCCGGCGGGAAGGCCGCCTGATCGCTGTGGCCGCCCAGCCCAGCGGCGGGGCCGGCGCCAGCGCCGGAGATAACCCAGCCGACGTGGCCAGCGCCACCATCGGCGTCATCGGCGGGTCAGGGTTCTACGAACTGCTCGACTCGGGTGACGAGATCACGGTCGACACGCCGTTCGGGCCACCCAGCGACCCGATCGTGGTCGGTGACGTGGCGGGCCGGCGGGTGGCGTTCCTGCCCCGGCACGGCCGGGACCACCGTTTCCCGCCCCACCGGATCCCGTACCGGGCGAATCTCTGGGCGCTGCGTTCGCTGGGTGTGCGCCAGGTGCTTGCCCCCAGCGCGGTCGGCTCGCTGACGCCGGCCTGCCAGGCCGGGACCCTGATCATCCCCGACCAGATCGTGGACCGGACAACCGGCCGTATGCAGACGTATTACGACGCGGGCGGCCCGGTGCATGTGGCTTTCGCCGATCCCTACTGCCCGCGCGGCCGGGCCAGTGCGATCGCTGCTGCCCGGACGGCCGGCTGGCCGATGGCGGACGCGGGCACGCTGGTGGTGATCGAGGGACCGCGTTTCTCCACCCGGGCCGAGTCACAGTGGTACGCCGCACAGGGCTGGACCCTGATCGGCATGACGGGTCACCCCGAGGCCGTGCTGGCGCGCGAACTTGCCCTGTGTTATGTCCCGCTCGCGCTGGTCACCGATACCGACGCTGGTGTGGCGGAGGGCGAGGGGGTCACCCAGGAAGAAGTGTTTCGCGCGTTCGGCCGCAACGTCGCAAGGCTGCGTGATCTTGTCCTAACCCTGGTCAAGGATCTGGGCGAGGAACGCACATGTCCCTGCCCCACCGCGCTAGACGGCATCAAGCTCCCGTTCGAACTCCCCTAAGAACCTCGTCGTGCGCTGACCCCTCGTCATTGGCCAGCCGCGTCGTGGGCCACTGTGAATCAATCAGCAGTTCAGTTCTTGGACGCTCCAGCAGCCAAGAACTGAACTGTTAATCGTTGTCCACAGGATTCAGTCGAGATCGCCGTGCTCGATGCGGGCGAGGCGCCGGGCGCGCACCAGTTGATCAAGGTCGTGGTCGACGGGGACGTCAGCGTGCCCGAGCGAGGCGAAGATCCCGGTGATGTCGCGCATGCTGATCATGCCCAGCACCCGTCCGCCCTCCACGACCGGCAGGTGCCTGATCCAGCGGGTTGCCATTTGCGCTGCGGCGTCGCGCAGCGACATGTCCGGGGAAACCGTGAGTACCTCGGTCGTCATCACCTTCTCAACGCTGGTGGTCGCCGGGTCTTCGCCGCGTGCCACAGCCCGGAGAAGATCTCGTTCGGTGATAATGCCGGCTAGCCGGTCGCTCTCCATGACGAGCAGTGACCCGGTCTGCTGCCGCCACATGCGTTCCGCGGCCGACCGGAGGGTGTCTGCCGCGGAATCTGTGACCGGCGCGTCCGTCATGACATCTCGTACCTGCACCGCGGTGTGCTCCTGTTCTTGGTGCCCCCAGACCTGCCCACTACCCTAGGCCCCGCTCTCTGATCGTGCGTACGGGCGTTTCCCAGCGCGGTGTCTTTGGGTTAGCCGCTAGGCTGGGTCAGGCTCGGCCGGCCGGCCCGGCGACCGTGTCGGCCCCGATAGCTCAGTGGATAGAGCAACTGCCTCCTAAGCAGTAGGCCGCGCGTTCGAATCGCGCTCGGGGCGCAAAGGTACCTCCGACCAGGAACTTGACAGCCGTAGAGGCTAGGCCGTCGTAACCCCAAATAACTGTGGTGGCGTTTTTAGCCGACCCTCCCGAGGGGCTTGACGGAGAACTGACCGCGGCATCGAAGACGCGCCACCGATCACACGCGCGCGGGACGTGAGGGCGGCCCATGTCCGCCTGTTCATCACCTACCTGCACGCCAGCGGGCGGAAGCCTTCCACGGTCAACAACCGGTACCGCGACCTTCAGCAGTGGTTCCGCTGGATGACGCTAGAGGAGGAAATCGAGTACTCACCTATGTCCAAGCTGAGCCCGCCACAGGTGCCAGACGCCCCCGTCCCGCTCGTGTCGCGTGAGGAAATCAAGGCCGTGCTACGCACCTGCAAGGAGCGCAGCTTCATCAACCTGCGGCCGGGCAGAAGGCAGTCCGGGCGATCGACGGCGAACAAGTACCGCACGTGGACCTCGACCAGCAGATCATCTGGGTACTCGGCAAGGGCCGCCGCTGGCGGGGCATCTCGGGCGGTGGACACCATGGCGCTGCGTGTGCAGGTCGGCGCCATGGCCGCGATCGTGGACGCACGGGTGCAGTCCGCGCTGACGCGCGAGTTCGGCGTCTCCTGGGTGGCGCGCGCCGACGGGAGGGGGCATGAGATCGCCGGGATTGCGCAACAGACGCTGGACGCGTTTTCGACGCGTGCGCACACCGTGACGCAGACGCAGGTGCGCCTGGCGCGGCAATGGGCCCAACGCCACGGGCCGGCGCCGAATGCGCGGGAGATGGTGTACCTGGGCCTGGCGGCGAACAAGATCACCCGCAAGGGTAAAGAGGAACAGATCGACTGGGACAAGCTGACCGCCGGATGGGATGCCACGATCGGCGGGGAGCTGGCGGCCATCGCCGGGCAGGTCTGCGACCTTGACGCCCAGCCGGACGGCCCGGCGCCGCCGCGCGAGGTCCAGCAGCGGGCCATCCAGGCTGCGCTGGCCAGCGTGCAGGCCAAGCACAGCAACTGGACCCGCGCCGACTTGATGAAGAACCTGGCCTGGTCGATGGGCCAGAGTTCGCCCACCTGGCACCCGAGGCCCGCCAAGAGCTGCTGGAGCAGATGACCGGCCAAGCGCTGGGCGTGGACTTCGTTGTCGTCTGCCTGCGGGCGCCGGAGTGGCCGCGGGTGCCGCGGTCGCTGATCCGGGACTTGGATAGGGCAGCGTCTACACCCGGCCCGGCGTCACCGAATACGCAACGCGCGGGCAACTGGCGATGGAAGAGCGCATGTGCCAGCAGGCGCAACGCCACGGCGCACCCGCACTGACGCCAGAGTTTTGCGCGGCGCAACTGGGCGCAGACACAGACACCCTCGATGCGCAACTTGGCGCACGCGCGCAAGACGCAACCCAGATGACGCAAACCGGGCCGCGCCTCGACCAGGCCCCATTGATCTACGAAGGGCTCACCTCCACACGCCACGTATCGATCGGCGTTGGCCCGGCCGGCTCAGGCGAGACGCACACCGTCGCCGCAGGCGCCAAAGCGTGGGAAGCCAACGGGGGCGAGGTGATCGGCCTAACCTGTGCGCAATCCGCCAGGGACGTGCTGGCCGCAGCCGGAATTAGGGACAGCTACAACACCGCCCGATTCCTGCTGAGGATCGACACGTTGACCCCCGCCACGGCACCGGCGTTGACTGGCACCTATCCGGGCAGCCAGGACAAGAACATGGAGCCTGGCCAAGGTACCAGCGGGGAGGGGAGCCCCATGGATCGCACACGATCCCAGATCCGCCCTTACCGCCCCGGCGACCTTGACGCCTTGTACCGGATCTGCCTGCTAACCGGCGACGATGGCCAGGATGCCACCCCGGTTTACCACGACCCCCGGCTGCTTGGGCACTTTTTCGTAGCCCCCTACGGCCTGTTCGAGCCATCGCTGGCCTTCGTGGCCGAAGACACCGAAGGCGTGGGCGGCTACATCGTCGGCGCGCTCGATACCCAGGCCTTCGAGGAACGGCTGGAAAGCAAATGGTGGCCCCACTTGCGCACCCGCTACCCGGACCCCCCGCCGAGCCTTCCTCCACAGCAGTGGACGCCGGACCAGCACGTGGCGCACATGATCCACCATCCCTGGCGCATCCCGGACGAACTGGCGGCGCGCTACCCCTCGCACCTGCACATCGACCTGCTACTACGCCTGCAGGCCCGCGGGCATGGGAGCCAGTTGATCAAGACACTAATCGCGGCCCTGCGCCACCAGGGGTCTCGGGGGGTGCACCTGCACGTCCCCCACGGCAACCAGCACGCGGCCGGGTTCTACCGGCTTGACCCCACCACGGCACCGGCGTTAACTGGTACCTGCCCGGAACCCCAGAACCTGCCTGCCGCCCAGGCTGGTATGGCGCAAAAACATCTAGGGCGTGTCAAGGATCATCCGAGGCCGCCGTGTCAAGGATCAAGTGAGGCTAGGCATCTGCGCCCTTTCCCGGTTGTGACAACTTTCTCTACAGCTTCAAGGGCACGCCCTGCGGGCGCGCCAGCCGTCCGGCCTTCGGCCGGAGGATCGCGCACGGGGACGCGAGATCACCGAGAGAGAAGCGAAAGGGAACAGGAGAACCGTGCTGGGCGAGCCAGTTCCCAAGCTGATAGTCCGACGTTGGCGACCTGCGGACCAGACGTGGACCAGCCACCCACGCATCGAGCGGTACTGGCAGGCAGTGAGGCAGTCGACCAACCGCCGTCGCAGGTAGACCAAGTAGACCGACTCACGGCTATCCCAACTAGAGCGCTATGGGAGGTATGAAGCGATGGTCTTGGTAGTGGCGTTCGTACTGCTTAGCGCCGGG
>WNGL01031915.1_pt1 | contig 10959 bp, 8 predicted proteins | sample 5400591 | NCBI WGS metagenome assembly WNGL01 (sample SAMN13153377, study PRJNA577476) | soil metagenome | isolation source: 80 cm soil or saprolite under Garry oak tree replicate 1 | place: USA:California | collected 2016-06-15
TCCGAACCGCACCAGCCAACCGGCGTCATGATCGCAATCTTTTCCATTGCGATCGCTGCCGCCGAAGCCGCTGTGGGGCTTGCGTTGGTCATCTCCGTTTACCGCCACTATCGAACGACTAACGTCGATCAACTCGATCAGCTCAAAGGATGACTCGCGGGATTGTTATCAATCTTTGGCTGATTCCCGCGGTGCCACTCGCGGGTTCTTTGATCATCCTCAGCCTCGCGAAGTCACGGCGCACCGCTGCGGCCACGTTCGCGATATTTGCTCAGATCGTTGCGCTCGCGCTGGCAGTCACGGCGTTCGTGCCGACGTTGCAAACGGCCGGCTTCCGCTCCGTTCAGAATTTCACCTGGTTTACGTTCGGCGAACAGACGTTGCGGATTGGTTGGGTGCTAGATCCCCTCGCTGCCGCGATGCTCTTGATGATCGCGCTGGTCGGGCTTTGCATCTTTGTCTTCAGCGTCGGTTACATGGCCGACGACAAGAATTTCACGCGGTTCTTCGCGTATCTCTCGTTCTTCTCCGGCGCAATGCTCGGCGTAGTTATCGCCAACAGTTTGCTTCTGCTTTTTGTCTTTTGGGAACTGGTTGGGCTCGCGTCCTACTTGCTCATCGGGTTCTGGATCGAGCGACCGAGTGCAGCCGCGGCAGCAAAAAAAGCGTTCATCACGACCCGCATCGGCGACATGGGATTTTTCCTAGGCATTCTTTGGCTCTACCACAGCAGCGGCACCCTCCTCTTTTACGATCACGGAAGCGGTTGTCTTGAAAGCGCAGGGCTCATTCACGCCGCTACCATGGTCGCCGCCGGTGTGTTCCTTGTCGCGCGCGTATATCCGCTCTTCTCGTTAGGCGCGATCAACGGCGTGACGCCTTCGCTAACTGTGGTCGTCTGGATTGGTGTCACCACCGCGCTCATGGCCGCACTCATTGCGATCGCTCAGGCCGACATCAAACGCATTCTCGCGTACTCAACCGTATCGCAGCTCGGCCTGATGATGGTCTCGCTCGGCGTCGGCGGTGTCGCGGCCGGGATCATGCATTTACTCGCACACGGGTTTTTCAAAGCGCTCCTCTTTCTCGGCGCTGGCTCAGTGATTCACGGCTGTCATCACGAACAGGACATCCGCAAAATGGGCAGCCTGCGCCGGCTCATGCCAGTGACTTTTTTAACATATGCCGTCGGCATGATGGCGCTCAGCGGCGTGCCGCTCTTTTTTTCGGGTGGCTGGACGAAAGAAGAAATTCTGCACGCCACAGCGCATTGGCCGAAGTCGCAGGTGCCCTATTATCTGATTTTGGCCGGCGTCATCCTGACCGCGCTCTATATGACGCGGCAAATCATCTACGTCTTTTTTGGGAACCCACGCGCGGCTTCCGAACATGCGCACGAAAGCCCGCGCGTTATGACAATGCCGCTGATTGCGCTCGCGTTTTGCGCAATTTTCTTCACCGTCGTGCTGACGCCTGCCTGGCCGTGGCTGCACACTTACCTCACGGGCGATCCGGCGCTGCACTTTGACAGCGGGCGATTGATCCAGCCGGTGTTTTTCGTTTCGCTCGTGCTCGTGACGGCAGGAATTGGACTGGGCGTTCTGATGTATCGGCGTGCCGGTTTACAGAATCGACATCGTCCGGCGAAGACCGACCCGCTCGAATACGCGCAACCAACCTTGTTTCACTTTCTCGAAAACAAAATGTGGCTGGATGAACTTTACGATCGAACCGTCGTCGCATTTGCCGTGGTCTCATCTCGTGTTTCCGACTGGATGGATCGCTATTTCTGGGACGGGCTCGTGCGCGCTTTCGGCGGTCTCGGACAACTTTTGGGAATCTTCACAGCGGATCTCGACGAGCGCGGCATCAGTCCCGGAGTCGATGAAACGACGATCGTCACCCGGCGTATCGGACGCGTGGTGTCCGGGTGGCACTCGGGACAAATCCAAACTTATCTCGGCGCCGTCGCCATCGGCATGCTCGCGCTGTTGCTTCTTTACGCATGGTTGGCTTGATCACAGCGCTCATCATTATTCCGCTCATCGGCGCGTTTGCGCTGTACGTCGGACGGCCGAGAAATGCGCGCGCGATCGCGCTCATGTTTAACGCGCTCGCGGCGTTGTGTGCGCTACTGCTCTGGCAAAAATTCGACACAAGCGTTGCCGGTCTTCAAATCGTCGAACGTCACGCGTGGATTCCGAGCATCGGCGCCGAGTATCTCGTCGGGATCGACGGTCTGAGTCTGCTGCTAGTGTTGCTCACGTCGCTCATCATCCCTTTCGCGTTTCTCGCTCGACGCATGAATCGCATGTTCTGCGCCATCATGCTGGTGATGCAGTCGGCGCTCTACGGCACATTCACCGCGCAGAATTTCGTTCTGTGGTTTTTGTTTTATGAAATGAGTCTCGTCCCCGCGTTCCTGCTCATCAAAATCTGGGGCGGCGAAAACCGCGACCTCGCGGCAACGAAATTCTTCCTCTACACATTTCTCGGCAGCGTCGCGATGCTGCTCTCGTTTCTAGGAATTTATTTCGCAAAAGGTACGTTCGACTTCGCCGCGCTCTCGAATCTCGGAAAAAACGGGCTGCTCAACGGCAAGGTCGCGTGGCTCGCCTTTGCTGGAATTTTTCTCGGACTGGCGGTCAAGGTGCCGCTCTTTCCATTTCACACCTGGCTGCCCGACGCATATGAGAGCGCACCAACCGGCGTGTCGATGGTGCTGACGGGTGTGCTCTCCAAGATGGGCGTTTACGGTTTCGTACGTCTGTTGCTTCCGCTTTTCCCTAACGAAATTAGAATCCTCGGCCCATGGCTGCTTGGACTGGCGGTTTGCTCGATTGTCTTTGCATCGCTCGCGGCGTGGGCGCAGGCGGATTTGAAACGGATGGTCGCCTATCTGTCGATCAACCATCTCGGGTACTGCATGCTCGGTCTCTTCGCTGTGACTGCTTCGCCCATCGTCGGCGCTAAGATCGACACGCACGCGGCGTTGAGCGGTGTCTTTATGCAAATCTTCAATCACGGCATCACCGCGGCCGCGTTGTTCTATTACGTCGGTCTGCTTGAGCAGCGGCGCGGCCTGCGCGGCATTAATGATTTCGGTGGATTGATGCAGCGGACGCCGCTGCTGTGCGGCTGGATGAGCGTCGCCATGTTTTCGTCGCTTGGTCTGCCGGGACTAAACGGATTCATTGGCGAATTTCTTATTTTCAAAGGCTCATTCGCAACAGCCGCTTCGTTCACCGCTGTCGCCGTAATCGGTCTGCTGGTCACGGCGATCGCATTTGCTCGCGCCATGCAAGCGCTTTTCAGCGGTCCGCTGGCTACGAGTTGCGGCGCGTTCCCTGATCTCCTGCGAAGCGAAAAACTCGTCGTCGTCCCGATCACATTGCTCATGTTCGCCATCGGCATCGTCCCGCAGTTCGTCTTCAACATCTTCAATACGACCGTTGTTCAAATGGCACGATTGTTTGCTTGAATGCCGTTGGAATGAATAAGGAAATCATTCCAATTCAGCAGGTCGCGCAGGCAATTCGTTTCCTGCGTGGAGAAAGGGTCCTTCTCGATTTTGATCTGGCGCAACTTTACGGCGTCACTGCCGGTAACCTAAACAAAGCCGTCAGGCGCAACTGCGACCGATTTCCAGCGGACTTTATCTTTCAACTCACGGCTGAGGAGACAAAATCTTCGATATTCCAAATTGGAATATCGAAAGGCCAAGGTGGGCGGCGCCATTTCCCGCACGCATTCACGGAACAGGGCGTGGCGATGTTGTCCAGCGTCTTGAACAGCGAGCTTGGCTGTAGTGGCAGGCGTGTCGCCTGCAATGCCTTTCCAAATCGCAGCCGGCACGGCTGCCTCTACAGCTAATGCTTGCGTGGACCATTTATATCACGTTTGCCGGCGTGGTTCTGCTGCTTTTTATACCGCGCGCGTTTTCGCGTTGGCTCGCGCTCCTGATTACCATCGCCGGATTCGCAATCAGTCTCATCGCGTTATTCCAAACGCCGATTACCGATCTTGCGCACTTCGCGACAATTGTGAGCGTGCCGTGGGTGTCAGCGCTCGGTATGAATTATCATCTCGCGGTCGATGGCATTAGCCTGACGATGGCTCTTGTCACTGGCATCGTCGCCGTGAGCACGGTGCTCTTCTCGTGGGATGTCGAACATCGGCAGAACGAATTTTTTTTCTGGCTGCTCCTTGTTGTCGCCGGTTCGTACGGCGTCTTCCTCAGCGCCGATTTGTTTTTGCTCTTCTTCTTCTACGAACTCGTGATCGTTCCAAAATATTTCCTCATCGCGATCTTCGGATCGACCAACAAGGAATATGGCGCGATGAAGCTGACTCTTTATTCGTTCTTTGGCGGCGCACTCGTCTTCATCGGTATTCTTGCCGCCTATGTGACAGCCGGCTCGTTAGACCTGAATCACCTCGCCCAATTTCAGTTCGCGCCGCAGCTGCAATTGTGGGCGTTCCCGGTGTTGTTCCTCGGATTCGCTGTGCTCGCCGGCACCTGGCCTTTGCACACGTGGGCGCCAACCGGTCACGTCGCCGCGCCCACCGCAGGCTCGATGTTGCTCGCTGGAATCGTGATGAAACTCGGTTCTTACGGCGGGCTACGCGTCGCGATGAATCTTTTCCCGCAAGGTTTCCAAATGTGGAGCAAATGGATCGCCGTTCTCGCCGTGATCGGTATTCTTTACGCTGCGGCAGTGGCGCTCCGCCAGAGCGACCTGAAATTCGTCATCGGCTATTCGAGCGTCAGCCATATGGGATTCGTCCTCCTCGGTCTGGCCACGGCCAACGCACTCGGCGTCTCAGGCGCAGTTTTGCAAATGTTCTCGCACGGCGTCATCGCAGCCCTGCTTTTCGCTGTGGCCGGACGGATGCTCTATCGCCGCACACACACGCGCGACCTCGACGCGCTCTCGGGAATAAATCTTGGTCGCGCCCTGCCATTTGCCGCGTTTACCTTCGTCATCGCATCGGCTGCCTCGATGGGTATCCCCGGATTGAGCGGGTTCGCAGCTGAAATCACGATTTTGATCGGCGCATGGAAAGCCTTTCCGATCGCTGTCTGGATCACCGGAATTGGCATGGTGCTCGTCGCTGCGTTCACGCTGAGCGCCCTGAAGAAATCTTTCTTCGGCGACGGAACCTCGAGCGTCCGCGTGCAGGAGGGCCGCGTGCTTGTCGATTCGGATTGGAAAGAGCAACCGGATATTTCAGCGGCGGAAAAATGGGGCGCCGGTTTGCTTATGTTCGCAACTCTTGCCGTCGGGCTTTATCCCAAACTGTTGCTCGATCGCATTCAGCCCGCCGTCGAAGCGATGAGGTTTTTGAAATGAGAACGCGTTGCGCTGCGAATCGGATTGGGGAGCACATGCGTCTCCTGTGTTGGCGATCGCGTCCTCGCGATCGCGGACTTCTTTGTGAAAGTGCCGGTAAGTGGGTTTTGACGAGGGCGGCAAAGCCAGCACCGAGGGCGCGTGCGCTCCCCGGAATTTCTTGTTCGCTGCCAGCAATCGTGGTTCTGACTGCGCTCAGCGTTCTCGCAATTGGCCTGGCGAGCGCGCGCACATCAGCGTTTTGTTCCTTCTTCGCCGCGCTTGGACTCGGTATTGCAATCGGCGCGGTATTTCTGTTGCCGCAAAACGCGACGCTGTTTGCGGGAATGCTCGTGATCTCGCCGCTCGCGTCGCTCTTTAAAATCATTTGCATTTCGCTCGCATTTTTCACGGTGCTTCTTGCGCGCAGCGACGGGGCGTCACGCAATCACGGCGAGTATCTTGCCATGCTTCTGCTCGCCACCATCGGCCTCATGTTGCTCGTCGGCAGCGAAGAGTTGCTCATGATTTTCATCGGGCTCGAGCTAACCGGCCTCTCGCTTTATGTCATGACCGCGTTCGACAAGAGCGACGTGCGCTCCGCCGAAGCGGGGCTGAAATATTTCCTGTTCGGCAGCACCGCCAGCGCGTTCACACTATTTGGAATCAGCTTTATCTACGGCATGTCTGGGACGACGGGCCTCGCCGCGATTGGCCAGAAACTAACTCCCGGCCCGCTGCAACCGCTGCTCGCCGTCGGTATCGTCATGACTCTTATCGGTTTCGCCTTCAAAATCGCCGCCGCGCCGTTCCATCTTTGGGCGCCCGATGCTTACCAAGGCGCGCCGGTCCCGAGTGCGGCGTTCATCGCTTCGGGCTCGAAGGTCGCGTCGTTCGTCGTGCTTGGAAAGATCGTGTTCATCGGCTTTGCTCCGGTGAAGGGTAGCGCTGACTGGCACGCGATGGTCGCAGGCTGGTCGCCCGTGCTCGCCGCGCTCGCTGCATTGTCGATCTTGGTAGGCAATCTTGTCGCGCTCGCGCAGACCAACGTGCGCCGACTGCTCGCATACTCAGCCGTCGCTCACGCTGGCTACACGCTGCTCGGAATCGTTGCTGGGGGACGCGACGGATTTTCCGCAACGTTGTTCTACACTACTGTTTACGCCATGACTCTCGTCGGCGCATTCGGCGTTGTCGGGCTGGTCCGACGCCAAACGGGTGGCGACGATTTTTCCAATTTTTCAGGGCTATGGACGCGTTCGCCGTTGCTCGCTGGATGTATGGCGATCTTCATGTTGTCGCTAGCTGGCATACCGCCGCTGGCCGGATTTTTCGGAAAATTCTACCTGTTCAGCGCCGCGCTGCGCGTCAGTGGAGATCACGGCCTGCTCTGGCTTGTCGCGCTGGCGCTCTTTGGCAGCCTTATCTCGCTGTACTATTATCTCATTGTGCTGAAAGTGATCTTCGTTGACGAAACAGCGACCGACACCTTGGCAGTCAAAGCCGATTTGTTGTCGCGAACGTCGTTGACACTGCTTGCTCTGCTCGTTCTCTTCCTCGGCATAACGCCGCAAATATTGGCCGCGCGAATTATCGCTTCGCTGCCTTAGAACCCTACCTTCGTGAAAAAATGCGTGCTCAATTGCTCAGCGGCAACCTATAAATCTCTTGTGGATCGACAATGAACAAACAAATCGCAAAAGTTGATTACGTGAAGGCAGGCAGCATCAGCCAGTTCATTGACCGCCATTATCGGCACTTCAACGCGGCAGTCCTCAAAGAAGCTGCCGACGCCTACATCGCGCATCTCGACCGCGGTGGAAAAATGATGATCACGCTCGCAGGCGCAATGAGCACGGCCGAGCTGGGAGTGTCCCTCGCGGAAATGATTCGTCAGGATAAAGTCCATGCCATTGCCTGCACCGGCGCGAACCTGGAGGAGGACCTCTTCAATCTCGTCGCGCGCAGTAAGTATGAGCGCATTCCGAATTACCGGGAGCTGACTGCGCAGCAAGAGGAAGAACTGCTAGCTCGCCATTTGAATCGGGTAACGGACACCTGCATCCCGGAAGAGGAGGCCATCCGCCGGATCGAAAAGGTGGTCATCGACGAGTGGATGACCGCTGCGAAGGAAAAAGAACGCTTTTTCCCGCACGAGTTTCTTTTCAAGATCTTACGGGAATGCCGGCTCAAGAAGTTCTACGAGATCGATCCGGCGGAAAGTTGGATGATGGCCGCCGCGCAACAGAACCTTCCGTTGTTCGTTCCCGGATGGGAGGATTCAACGCTGGGAAATATCTATGCCGCGCGCTGTATCACGGGAGCAATCAGCGATGTTCACACCGTGCGCTCTGGAATCGAATACATGATCGCGCTAGCGGAATGGTACCGCCGCGTATCGCAGGAGTCTCTAATCGGCTTCTTTCAAATCGGCGGCGGCATTGCAGGCGATTTTCCAATTTGCGTTGTACCCATGCTCAATCAGGACGTGGTCCGCACGCTTGTTCCCGAGTGGAGTTATTTCTGCCAGATCAGTGATTCCACCACCAGCTTCGGCTCGTATTCTGGCGCCGTGCCCAACGAAAAAATCACGTGGGGCAAACTGAGTGTCGATACGCCGAGATACATCATCGAGTCCGACGCTACAATTGTTGCACCACTGGTCTTCGCGAAAGTGCTCGGCTGGTAATCGCTGACTTCTGGCCGCGGATTTTTGCTTCCGGTTTTGTCTGAGTTGGACGGTTGAGCGTTTTGTCCCTAAGGGTTGAACCGCGAAGTGGTGAAGATCATACACAAAACCACCACACCTTTGAGTGGTAGGAGGACCGCGGCGGGAATGAGGTAAAAACAATGGAGATAAATTATACTCGGAAAAAATAGTGATGACCTCGGAGGAACTGACGATGCCTGCCGCGCCGTAGCCTCGGTGAAGGCGGGGGATCAACTACAAGAAATAGAAACCAACGTTCCATGGGGGTGAACAGGCTGCCCGAGTGGAATCGAACGATTGGTTTGGGTGTTATGCTCTGGCCCGGCCAAACATAGCTCCGCCACCCCCTGAACCGATCCAAGGTTCCCGTGTTTCGCTAGTGACTGGCGATCATAAACGGCTTACGATCCACGCAGCTTTTGTATTTTCACGGCGCGCGTTTGTCACCGCTGCTCGTGTTTACTGCCAGTGGCCCGCAATCCACACCCAGCCGCCGGGCCTTCGCACCCAGTGGCCTGCGACCCAAACAGCCGCCGGCGTTGGACGCGCAATCCACGTGCCGGGGACCCACACATACTGGGCTCCGGTCCAGCGCCAATAACCGCTTGTCCAGACATACGCTGGTCCTGGCGAGACGGGCTGCGTCTCGACGCGAACCACAGGCGGAGCCTGAGTTACCAAGACCTCTCGCGTGGCTGGACCCGTCGTTGTTACTTCTCTGGTGGTGGTGGTCACCGTCGTTGGTTCCTCAGCGCAGCCGACCAGTGCGAATGTCGCCAACACCAATAGGTAAGGGCTTCTTCTCATATATGCCTCCTCGTTTAGGAATTCGTTTTGCGCTAGGCGTTCGGCTTTATCAGAATGAAACCCCTCGTCGCACTCGATGGCGAAAGACCAATTTTGATCCGATGATATGTGATGCTTTACGTTGTGGCCACTCCGATTGGCAATCTGGGCGATATCACGTTGCGCGCACTTGAGGTGTTGAAGTCAGTCGATCTAATCGCCGCTGAAGACACGCGGAATTCCGGGATATTACTGAAGCATTTCGGAATCAAAAAGCCGCTCATCAGTTATCACGAACACAACGAAGCCATGCGCAGCGCGCAGTTGACCGAACGAATGGCCGCGGGAGAAGACGTTGCGCTAACCACGGACGCTGGAACGCCCGGTCTATCTGACCCAGGCGCACGCCTCATTCGGGAATGTATCAAGCGCGGGCTGGCTTTCACAATAATCCCCGGGCCCTCCTCAATTCTTACGGCGCTCGCCGGCTCGGGCTTCTCAATGGAGAAATTTTACTTCCGCGGATTTCTTCCAGTTAAAAGCGGCCAGCGCGAGCGCGAATTACGAGTAGCCGTTGACCGTGCAGAGACAACAATTTTTTTCGAATCGCCTTACCGATTAGCCAAAACGCTCAAGGTTTGCATCGACATCATGCCCAATCGACAACTCTGCGTTGCGCGGGAACTCACAAAAAAATTCGAGGAATTCCGCCGCGGCGCTCCTGCCGAACTCCTGGCGCACTACCAAGCGCATCCGCCAAAGGGCGAGATCGTACTAATCATTTCTGGTGGGGCGGAACTCAGATTGCCCTGAGCATGCCGAACGAGAGCCCACGAATTCCACGGCTCAGCAGAGCGCAGCCCCACCGAGTCAGGTTTCCGCTTGTCAAAGTCGCGCATTTGTGGAACTTTGCGCGGCTTTTTCCTCAGAAGCGCTTATGGCTTACGCAATTATCAAGACTGGCGGCAGGCAGTTCCGCGTCGCGGAAGGCGACACGATTGATGTCGATCTTCTCGATATCGAGGCGGGTAAGACCGCGACGTTCGGCAATGTGTTGATGTATGCTGACGGGAAAAACGTGACGCACGGTAATCCGCTCATTTCTGAGGCAAAGGTCACTGCCGAAGTTGTCGAGCAGCGCAAAGATAAAAAAGTGATCGCGTTTAAGTTCAAACGGCGTAAAGGTTATCATCGCACCGTCGGACACCGCCGAAAGCTGACGCGAGTGAAAATCAGGAGCATCAGTATTGGCGCGAAGAAAACCGCCGCGAAAAAGGGCGAGGAGTAAAGCTGCCATCCATCAACTCTAAACTACCAACTATTAACTTTCATAATGGCTCATAAAAAAGGACAAGGCAGCGTTAAGAACGGCCGCGACAGCGTCAGCAAACGGCTGGGCGTGAAAAAGTTCGGCAGCGAGATGGTCGTCGCGGGCAACATCATCGTCCGCCAGCGTGGAACCAAATTTTTACCGGGAAAAAACGTGGGACTCGGCCGCGATTACACAATTTTCGCGCTGCTCGATGGAAATGTGCGCTTTGATCGCGCGGGCCGGCGAGTAAATGTCGATCCTGTCGTGACCGGAAAATAGCCGGTTGATTCTGCTTTCCGGGTTCAACGGCTTGCGGTATAAACCGATTTCGATGATGAGATATAACACGTTTATCCTCTTTGGCGCGCCCGGCAGCGGCAAAGGTACGCAAGGCAAGACGCTGGGCACGATCCCGCGCTTTTATCATTGCGCCTGCGGCGATGTATTTCGCTCCATCAACACGCGCACGAAGGTTGGCAAAGCGTTCCTTGAATACTCCAGCAAGGGTCAGCTCGTGCCGGATGAGATTACCGTTGAGCTCTGGCGGGAGGCAATCGATGCGGCGGTGGAAGCTCACAAGTTTAAGCCAGACATCGATACCCTCGTCCTTGATGGGATCCCGCGGAATGTCGGGCAGGCCAAAATCATGGAGGATATGATCGACGTAAAAAAAGTGTTTTACCTCTCCTGCTCGAGCCACGAAACGCTGTTTTCCCGGCTGAAGAAGCGTGCTTTGAAAGACAACCGCCTCGACGACGCGAATGAGCAGGTGATCCAGCGCCGCCTTGACATCTACGAAACGGAATCGAAACCGGTGC
>WNGL01010032.1_pt1 | contig 10958 bp, 12 predicted proteins | sample 5400591 | NCBI WGS metagenome assembly WNGL01 (sample SAMN13153377, study PRJNA577476) | soil metagenome | isolation source: 80 cm soil or saprolite under Garry oak tree replicate 1 | place: USA:California | collected 2016-06-15
GATTTCTGGGCGGGCGAATACACTGTCGCCAAGATCGGACCCTACCCCGCTGTTTCTTATCCCACTGCTAACGAGCGGAGGTAACTACAACTGAAGACTACCCGCTTGGGGCTGTGGGCTTTACGGCTTGGGGCTGCGGCTGTCACTAAATGCGAATTGAGTTTTCCCCCGAAGCCCCCAGGCGCCCACCGAACCTAGCCGGTAGTCTTCTGTCAGAAACGCGGGTCGACACCGAACTGAAAATTTTTCTATCTTGCTTCAATGGACTGACCCGTCTCGCCGCGTGCTCGCGTGTCCCGCCCGACGACCGCCGGCCGCGTCGGCCCGGCTCCGACCCCGATCTTCTCGATCGCGAGCGCGATCTCGTCGAGATCAGCGGCTGTGAGAGTCAGCGCCCCCGCATCGATCCATCCATCTACTTGCGCCGCTGATCTCGCGCCGACGATCGCGCCCGTGACGCCCAGCCACGCCAGTGTCCATGCGACTGCAACGGACGATACAGCCGTGTTGTGTCGCTTGGCGATCGGCTTGAGCGCATCCCGCAGCGCGATGTTCTTCTCGAGACGCGGTGTCTGGAAATTGAGCGCGGTCTTGCGCCAGTCGTCGTCCGCCATCTCCTTCACTCGCTGGGTCGAGAAGGACTCTGTGAGAATTCCGTTCTGCATCGGGCTGTAGACTATCACGCCAGTGCGGTTCGCATTACACCACGGAATCTCGGCTGCTGCCTCCTCGCGTCGAATCATGGAGAATGGCGGCTGCAGCGAATCAACGTGATGAAACGGCTCGATCTTCTTCAGCAGTGAGAGGTCGAAGTTGGAGACGCCCATCGCGCGAACTTTCGCTTCCTGCTGCAGCTGCTCCATGACGCGCCACGACACGTCGGGAGGCGTGCCGGTCACATCATCGGGCCGGTGGAATTGATACAGATCGATTTGCTCGACACCGAGTCGGCGCAACGATGCCTCGCATTCCCGGCGAATCGACTCCGGGCTCAGAATGCGCTTGGCATCTTCCATCGGATCGTTCGGATCCCACACCAGTCCGCACTTGGTGAAGATGTACGGTCGATCCGCGCCTTTGCGCTGCTTGAGCAGACGGCCGACAATCTCCTCCGAGTGGCCGAGTCCGTAAACCGCGGCGGTGTCGATCCAGTTGACTCCCAGGTCGAGGGCGTGATTCATCGCGGCGATGGATTCGTTGTCGTCCTGCGGACCCCAGCCGAACGCCCAGCCGCCGCCCCCGACTGCCCACGCGCCGAATCCGACGCGCGTGATGTTCAGGTCAGTGGTGCCGAGCTGCCGAGTGGGAAGTGTGGTGCGCATGATGGAGCTCCTTCGCGTCGATCGTCGCCGAAATTTAGCATTGACAGGCGAGGTACGTTTCCTGTGAGGGGAGGACATCATGCTCAAAACAGAGACGACATGGCCGCGGCTGACACTCGACGAGTGGGCGCCGACCCAAACGACCTTACATCGGTGGACGCAGATGGTCGGCAAGACCCGACTCGCGCTGGCGCCGATGCAAAACCACTGGTGGCAAGTCGTTTTGTACGTCACCGACCGCGGCCTGACCACATCGCCCATACCATATGCTGACGGGCGAACCTTCGACATCAGCTTCGACTTCACCAACCACAAGCTGATCGCGCGCACCAGCGATGGAGATCATCGGACGCTGCCACTGGTCGCGCAGTCAGTCGCCGATTTCTACCGGGAGTACATGTCCATGCTCCGCTCGCTCGCCATCGAGGTGAAGATCATGCCGATTCCCGTCGAGATGGCGGATACGATGCGGTTCGCCGAGGATCACACCCATGCCTCGTACGACCCCGACGCGGCGCACCGTTGTTGGCAGATTCTCGTCCACACTGATCGCGTGCTCAAGGCGTTCCGGGGCCGATTCATCGGCAAATCGAGTCCATCGCATTTCTGGTGGGGCGGATTCGACATCGCATGCACTAGGTTCTCGGGACGTCGGGCACCCAAGCATCCGGGAGGAATTCCAAACTGCCCGGCCTACGTTAACGACGAAGCTTATTCACACGAATGCATCAGCGCGGGCTGGTGGCCGGGAATGGTGGGTGGCCCCGTCGCCGAGCCAGCGTTCTACGCCTACTCGTATCCCGAACCGCCGGGCTGCGATGTCGCGCCCATCCAGCCCAAAGCGGCTTACTATCATCCGGACATGCACGAATGGTTTCTGCCCTACGAGAGCGTCCGTTCAGCGGATGACCCTGAACGTGACCTGTTGGAGTTTTTGCAGAGCACCTACCAAGCGGCCGCGAATCTGGCGAAGTGGGACCGTGCATCACTCGAGCGGGCTCCTGATTGGACCCCTCCGCCATCCGCGGCACACGCTATGAACATCGTTGGCGTGTAGGAAGGCAAGGACAACTGAAGACTACTGCCCGAGAAATATGGAAATCCAGTTCCGTCACGACGTCGACGACGTGCTCAAAGAAGCAAGCCAGCAAAAGCGGCCGGTCCTTCTCGATTTCAGTGCCGCGCCAATGTGAAGTGGCTGTGCTCGGCTGGATGCCGAGGTGTGGCCTGACGAGCGCGTGGTGAGCTTCGTGAATGAGAGCTTCATTCCCGCTCGGGTGCACGTGAAGGACGATGCCGAGGCCTTCCGGCGATACGGCGATAGGTACAGCGCTCTGTGGACGCCGACGATTCTGGAGCTGGATTCAGACGGCGTCGAGCATCACCGCATCGAAGGTTTTCTCCCGAACGATGATTTCCTGGCGCAGCTGATGCTTGGTCGCGCGCGCATCGACTTCGAACAGGGAAAGTTTCCGGAAGCAGAAAAGCGGTTTCGCGAGGTCGTCGAAAAGTTCCCCAATACCGATGCTGGCCCCGAAGCCCTTTACTGGGCCGGCGTCTCTCGCTACAAGGCGACGCACGACAACACAGCGCTCAAGGAAACGGCGCAGGCGTTCAAGACCCGCTACCAGGATTCCAGCTGGGCAAAAAAGGCGTCCGTCTGGGCGTAGGTCCAAGGGCGCTAGTTTTCACCGCTAGCATGTGTCTTGCCCCCATGAATTTGCTGGCTCTTGATCGGCCGGCGACGACGCGACGTCCGAGACCAAGCTGCAGGAGACGGGCGCTGGAATCAGCAAAGTGGGGAGGATTGATCATGCCAGACCCTGAAACGATCGAAAAGGCGCGCGAGGATGCGCGGGAAGGGAAGTCACCCTCAACCCAGGCCGGTGAGTTCGTTCGGGAAGAAATGCATCACATTCGCGAAGGAAAACACGGTGCGCGATCGACGAAACAGGCAATCGCGATCGGACTCTCGAAAGCGCGGCGCGCCGGAGTGAGGCTACGCCCGCCGCGCAAACGCGCAGCATCGGAAAGAACGAGACGACAGGCGGCACGCGAGACAAGGAAGGCAGCCAGCGGCAGTCACCGAAAGGTGTCGCGAACTCGCGCAATCGCGGTACGTGGGGCGTTGAAGCGTGAGGGGCATTCGGCGGCGTCGCATCGCGCGCTCTCGAGGCAGGCTCACACGGCGGCGAGACGACGGCCCGCTTCCGCTCGCTCGGCTGCGGCGAGAAAAACGGCGCGGACGAGGGCGAGACACGGGCATTAGGCAATTCGCAGATTATCTGGCGAAGCTCATGCGAGCTTCGCCTTCCCCTCGGCTCCCGCCCCCTTTCCGCGTAGGGCTGTCACATGCAAACACACTCGCTCGATGTCGATGAACGGAATGTCCTGATTGACGCCGGAGGCGTCGCGCTCCACGGCGATCTGGCGGTTCCTCACGGTGCGCAGGGTCTCGTCATGTTCGCGCACGGCAGCGGAAGCAGCCGACACTCTTCTCGCAATCGCTACGTCGCCGAGGAGCTCCGTCACGGAAATCTTGGAACGCTCCTACTCGATCTGCTCACTCCCGCCGAGGAGCAGGTCGACATGCACACTCGGCATATCCGGTTCGACATCGGACTTCTGGCGGACCGATTGATCGGCGCCATGCGCTGGCTCGATACTCAGGATGACACGCGAGGATTAGGCGTGGGTCTGTTCGGGGCCAGTACCGGCGGCGGCGCGGCGCTGGTCGCTGCGGCGCGGAGACCTGACCGCGTCGACGCTGTCGTTTCTCGCGGCGGCCGTCCCGATCTCGCCGCAGAAGAATTACCGCACGTTCGAGCGCCGACATTGCTGATCGTCGGCGGTCGCGACTCGGTCGTGATCGATCTCAACCAACAGGCAATGAGGCAGATGAAAGCGCCGGTTCGCCTCGAGATCGTTCCCGGCGCGACGCACCTGTTCGAGGAACCAGGCACTCTCGAGCAGGTGGCGCACCTCGCCCGCGAGTGGTTCGTGCGCTATCTCTCACCTGACACCAATCCTCGGCCCGCCGGATGACGGCTACCGAGCATGACGATATCATAGAAGCGATTTCCCGTTTCCGTCCCCCCGTCCCCCCGTCCCCCGTCACCCGTCCCACGGAAGGAGCTGACCGATGAGAGCCCGAGACATCATGACCAGGAATCCCGAGTGTTGCCGCCGCGACGATACCGCGCGCGAAGCAGCGCGGGTGATGCGCGACCACGACTGTGGGGTCGTTCCGATCGTCGATGATGGTGGACGAGTCGTCGGCATTGTGACCGACCGTGATCTCGCCATCCGCGGAATCGCCGCCGGCAAGGACGCCAACACCAAGCTCAACGATCTTATGACGCCGGTGGCGGTGACTTGCGGGCAGGACGACGATCTGCGCGACGTCGAGCAGAAGATGGCTGAGCTTCAGGTGAGGCGGATTCCGATAGTCGATGCTGGCGGACGCTGCCTGGGAATCATTTCGCAGGCCGACATCGCCCGCGCCGCAGTCACCGACAAGACGGTCACCGACGAGGAGGTGGCGCTGGTGCTCGAGCAAATCTCGCAGCCGTCGAACCGGTCGCGTCCGCGCGAGACCGGCACCGGATTCACGGAGACTGGGGTTTCGCCGCAGTTCTAACTACGAGTGGTAAAGACGCTACAACTGATAACTGCGCTGCTGCCTGCTGCCCGCTAATCGCTATACGCTACGCGCTGAAGACCGCAGGACCGTTCTAAGTGGCAAAAAGGAGAAGAACTTTACATGTTCTTCTCCCAAGCCTCACTAAGATCTGTCCCATCGTCGGCAGCAATCAGCGCGCGGCAAACAGCGGGCAGCAGGCAGCAGCGTAGTTACATAGTTGCAGCATAGCTCGCGAGTTACGATGAAGCAGTATGATGCTGAGGCAACTCCCTCGCCGCTCGCGCGAGTAGCTCGCGAACCTCTTCATCCGACGTCTCGCTGAAATCGGCGTACCATATCCCGACCGCGCGAAACGGCTCGGGCGTGACGGCGCAGATGATTTCGTCGACTTCTTCCCTCATCGCGTCGCACGTGTCCTGCGGCGCGACGGGTACTGCCACGACGATCTTGCGCGCGCCTTCCTCGCGGAGCGCTTCGATGGCGGCGCGCATCGTCGATCCTGTCGCCAGGCCATCGTCGATGAGGATTACCGTGTGGCCTTTGACATCCGGCGCGGGTCGCCCATCGCGGTACAATCGTTCGCGTCTCTCGAGCTCGCGTTGCTCGGCCATCGTCACTCGCTCGATTGCGTCCGGGGGGACGCCGTACATCTGAACGAGCTGCCAATCAAGTATCCGCACCCCGCCGGTGGCGATCGCACCCATGGCCAGCTCTTCGTGGCCCGGAAAGCCAAGTTTTCGAACGAGGAAGACATCCAGCGGAGTATGGAGCGCGCGGGCAACCTCGTAGGCTACCGGCACGCCGCCTCGCGGCAGCGCCAGAATCAGTAGATCCGATTGATCGGCGTAACGGGATAATTTTTCGGCCAGACGCTGGCCGGCGTCGTACCGATCGAGGAAGTAGGGTCGCATTGGCTGGCTCCGGTGCTGCGTGTACAGGACAAATGATCCGCAGAGACCTTGCCAGCAGATGACAGCTTGTCGAGACCCAGCATATAGACCTGGAGGCCCAAGTCGGGGAGGGTGCGGGAGTAGCCCGCCACCAACTGCTCCTTGTAACGATCGAGGGAGAAGTTGAAGAAGCCCGACGGACGCAGATCCACGATCTGCATCTGTGCGTCGAGCATCAGCAGTTTTCCAAAGTGAAGCGTGCCACCCTTGTAGAACATGTAGGCGCCAGACGAGGTGTCGGGAGGAGTCAGCGGCGGCAGGGCGTCGACAGTGCCGAACGTCTGAACCAGCTCGTCGCCATCAACTCTGATCGCCGTCGCGTGTCCTTCGATTGCGGGGGGCGGAAGGATGCGTACCGGGTCGAGAAAAAGATCGTTTCCCTTAACGCTCACACCCTTCGCCTTGCTGAGATCGAGGATCTTTTGGAGGTTCAGGTGAAACGCGCGCATGAGATCGTTGCCGTTGACGCCTAGTATGCGCGTCCTCACCGGATGAAGCTTGATCAGGCCGTCGGGCGTGACTGAAACATCTGCCCAGATCTTAAATGGGATGTCGAGGATTTTGTGCATCACTCCTGACTGAACCACCTGTGAGCCCGACGTATGCACGCTGAGATGTTTTAGGGGAGCGCCGGGATAAGCGAAGATGTAGCTGTTCATCAGCGCAGTGATGTCGTTGCCGTTCAACCCGATCTCGGCGTAGTCGAGATGGATTACGAACGCGTTCTTGTCGTCGAATGTTACGGGGCCCCCTTTGATCGAGCGCATCTGGCCGCGAAGGGTGCGAATCCGGAGAGCGGCCCGGGGGATGATGTAGAAGTTGACTTTGCGCATCGACACTTGGGTCACGGTGTCGGCGGAATCTGCTGTGGCACGCGAGAGCGAAGCCGCGTTTGCACTCGGACTAGCCAGGCGGCCGGGGCTCGTATCACTGGGTGGAATTCTGTCGGACGAGTTCCGCGTTAGGCCAAGGGTGGCCACAGCGGCCGCCGCCAGTCCGACCCGCGCCGTGATCCGGATCATCGTTCCTGAATGATGCCGCCTGCCAGCTGGCAATGCGGGGGAGCTTTCCGCGGGAGTATGAGAATACACCGCCGGCGACAACAATCCTCCGGTGAGTTTCCCTACCCTAAACTGGCTCGTCCTCACTAACATAGCCTGCGATCGCGAAAACGAGAGTCCGCAACCGCGAAACGCGGCTCTGAACATTCAAGAACGGCGCGACGTGAATTGCGCCTGAGGATCGAGCATGAAGAGGTACTGCAATTTCTGCGGCGAGCCGATGCTCCCCGACGCGAAGGAGTGCAAGCAGTGCGGCTGGGATGTCTCTCAAAACGGTCCACCGACTACTGATCCCGGAGACAGAAAAGCGCGCATTGGGGTCGCGATCGGACTCGCGGTCGCCTATGGAGTTCTGTGGTTCCTCGTCCAGGGCACGCCCGCTCCGGCGAGTGCCGAACCTCAAAAAACTCCGCGCTTTGTTCCTCCGCCGGAGCTCATCGCTGAACGAGTGAGCGAGCCAGCCACAGCGATCGGTATGCTTCCGCCAGGTGTCGCATCGGTATCCGCGCCATCGATCTCGAAGTCGTCGCTGATGAACATCAAGGTCGCTGACACGAAGGCATCGACAATCCCGCCACGTGACGCGCTTCAGTACTCGTTCGAGCTTCCCGAAACCGATCAGAAGTGCAAGCTGGTTGGATCGACAAAAGGCGTCGGAGGATTCGGACGCAACATCGAAGTGTTTCTGCTCACCGACGACGAGTACGTGTTCTGGCACGCCAACCCCGCGGCAATTGCTCAGTCCTTGTGGGAGACTTTCAGAGGATCCGAGAACAAGTTGGACTACGCGTTACCGGGAGCGGGCATTTATCACTTCGTCGTGTCGAACGAGATGTCTCCGACGCCACAGACTGTCGCCGTGAAGGCGCAAGTGAAGTGCGTCCACTAGCTCCCGCCGATACGACACCACCCATCCGTTGATCGCCCGAAGAGCGGCTCAAGTGGCTGCCATTTCGCCAGCCGCCCGATTTTGATTGCTCGCTTTCACTGGCGATCCTAGCTTGGACGCGTGATCAGCCACTACACGCTCACTAAGAAAACCTTTCTCGCCGGTGCGCAATGCCTCAAGCGCATGTGGTGGGAGATGTACGATCCCTCCGCGCCAGAAACGCGCCCCACGCTCGTGTCGAGATTCAGAATGGACGAGGGCGCGAAAGTCGGAATTCTCGCGCGCACCTTCGTGCCGGGCGGGCGACTCATCAAGCGCGGCGGACGCAGCCTGAACGTGATACTCGCCGACAGTAAGGAGGCAATCGCTGATCTGTCGGTGCCGGCCATCTACGAGTGCGCGGTGATTGCCGACAACACTCTCATCTTTCCCGACATCCTGCAGCGGGTCGAGGGCGGATTTTGTCTCATCGAGGTGAAGTCGAAGACCTCGGTCAGCGAGCAGAAACACATTCCGGACGTGGCGATCCAGACGCACGTGTTGCGCGCAGCGGGTATTCCGATCATGCGCTGCGAGATCATGCATCTAAATCGCGACTGCGTATACCCGGATCTGTCAAACCTTTTCGCGCGCGAAGACGTCACTGAGCTCGTCGAGGCCCGTCTCCAGACTCTCGACCGCGAAATGAGAGACCAGCTTATCACGGCTCAACTTCCAGTCGCTCCGAACGTCGAGATTGGCGCGCATTGCAAGCGGCCCGACCCCTGTCCGTTCATAAATCGCTGCTGGCCGGTCGCGCCGACCGATCATGTCAGCAATCTGTACAAGGTGACGGAAAAAATGCTCGCGGAGTTCGAGGCATCGGGCTGGGCGAGCATCCGCGATCTGCCCGACGATGTACAGCTCAGCGCCATCGCAGCGCGACAACGGCGTGCGCTGCGCGAAGGGCACCGCGTCGTCGAGCGTGAAACGCTGCTCGAGGCAATGAAGACGCTGGCGTATCCAGTCGCGCACATCGACTTCGAAACCATCCAGCCGGCAATTCCAATCTGGAACGGCTGCAGGCCGTACGATCAGATTCCGGTGCAATTGAGCTGTCATCTGGTGAACGCGGATCACACCGAGACACACTCTCAGTGGCTATTCGACGGTAAGGGCGATCCTCGGCCCGGAATGGCGAACGCGATTCTCGAAGCGTGCAAGTCGGCGGCGACGGTCACCGCCTACAGTTCGCAATTCGAGCGGGGCTGCATCGAGCTCGTCGCGGAGGCGTGTCCCGACAAAGCGGCGCTGCTAAAGGGCATCGCCGACAATCTGGTTGATCTACAGCCGATCGTGCGGGAGAACGTTTACGACGAGAAGTTTGCCGGCAGCTTCAGCATCAAGAGAGTGGTGCCCGCGCTCGTGCCCGATCTCGGCTACGACGACTTGCCGATCGCCGAAGCGGAGACAGCATCGGTCCAGTTAGCGCGAATGATACTCGGCGGGCCGACCGTACATCCCGAGGAAAAGGCCGAGCTGCGCGAGGCGCTGCTGGAGTACTGTAAGAGAGACACCGCCGCGATGGTCGCGCTGTCGAATCGGTTGAGCGAGCTGGCCCACTAGCAACTGTAACTAGCGACTGAAGAGCGACTGATAACTACGCTGCCGCCCGCTACCCGCTTGTCGCCAACCGCTTAGCGCTGACTACGACGGGACAGGTGTGGGACCTTCAAAGGAACTAACTGAAGCACATGCTTTCCTCCGAATGGCGAGCCTGCTGTCCTGACGCAGTTAGCGTGGAGCGGACAGCGAACCGCGGGCAGCGGGTAGCAGCGTAGTTTCTGAGTATCCCTGAGATGATCGACAGTGGCCGCGAGACTTCGGAACCCTCCTTGCATTAGACACCGCTGGCTCAGGTGTCGCCGAGAGGGATTGTGAACCGCATCTTGATCAAGTGTCCGACGACGGGGAAGATGATCTACACCGGATTCTCTATGGATCCCCAAACGTTCGAGGCTTCACCAATCGAGGAGATGGACCCGATCAAGTGTCCGGCTTGCCACCAGACTCATCGTTGGACGAAGAGAGATGCGCGCTTTGAGCGCGATCCGAATGAGTGATCGGTAGAAATACGAGCGCGTGAGCGCTGAAATCCCTCAGTAGAAATACTGAACGCGCCGCCAAAAAAAATACTGATGTAGTACGAGTTTGCCCTCAACGTCGGCTCAGCCGCTCCGGGCGGGACAATTTTTGCAGCGCACGCCGAGTTTGACATCAGGCAGATCAGACTCAATGGATGACCGTCGGAAAAAGGAAGCAATCGAAGCTGCGCGCCGCGAGATCGCGCGGAGAATCGCGAGGTTCTGCAGCTCTCTCTCTCCCGAAGAATTCGACAGATTGCTGGACCGGATGGCGCACGTGCAGTGGAAGTACGATGTCTTTCCGATCGTCTCGGATTCTTCCCCGCCCCCAAGGAAAGAACGCCAGCTCTCTGACTGACGCTTTTCCTTTCACGTGTTCCTTCGTGTTCATGCAGCCGCCACACGGCTCAAACACAAGTTGGGCTCGACTGCGGATTGCGAGTCAACAGCTACGTAATTCGACGTATTTGGTGATGAAAAGAACTGAACTAACCTCCGGCCATGTCATTCACACGCCGTGGCCGGTTCAGGGCGGGCACTCTCTTGATGTTGCTCCTTACGCTCGAAGGTGGCTGCCGAGTGTGGATCGAGAAGCCGCTTCGGCCGGACACTAGTATCGGCGTCGGGCGCCATAGGTTCGTTCGCGTCATAACAAACGACGGGGACACCGTCACAATGCGAGCTGTCGCGTTTGTCAATGACAGCATAGCTGGCTTGGACACTCGCCTTGATCGACCCGTGGCTATAGCGCGAGACAATGTACAGGCCGTCGAAGTGAGGATGGACGGAACGCCGACGTGGGTTCGGATCGGATGGAAGATTTATCTCGCCGTGCTGTTCGCCTTATATGCGTGGCTCGCGATCGTGACGGTTCAGCTAGGAATGGCCGAGAGGTCGGGCTAAGACTTGGTTTGCAGCATGCGACGAATTTGCGCGACCGCGTCGTCGATCTTGTACTGAAGAAAGAGAT
>WNGL01034423.1_pt1 | contig 10958 bp, 10 predicted proteins | sample 5400591 | NCBI WGS metagenome assembly WNGL01 (sample SAMN13153377, study PRJNA577476) | soil metagenome | isolation source: 80 cm soil or saprolite under Garry oak tree replicate 1 | place: USA:California | collected 2016-06-15
GTGCTGCGCACGCTGACGCGCCGCCGCGTCGTGACGCTCGCCACCACCCACCTCGGCGCGCTGAAGCAGCTGGCGGCCGAGACGGTGGGCATCGTCAACGCCTCGCTCCAGTTCGAGGCCGAGACGCTGACGCCGACCTATCGCTTGCTGAAGGGCGTCCCCGGCCGGTCGTACGGGCTCGCCATCGCGCGCCGGCTCGGGATCGCGGCCGACGTCCTGACAATGGCGGAGCGCGCCGTGCCGGACGCCGAGCGCGCGCTCGACGCGTTGCTCGCGACGGTGGAAGCGCGCGCCCGGGAGCTCGAGACGCAGGCCCAGGAGCTGGCCGCGCGCGACGCGGCGCTGCGCGAGGATGCGGCGAAGCTCGACGCGCGCGGCGACGCAGTCGCCACCCGCGAGCGCGAAGTGCGAGCCCGTGCCCTGGCGCTCGAGCGCGAGGCCCGCGAGCAGGCGCGGGCCTACCTGCTCGAGGCACGTCGCAAGGTCGAAGCCGCTTTGGGACGGGCGCGCGCCGCAGTGGACGAAGCGACGGCGCGGGAGGCGCGGCGGCTGGTCGAGCAGGCGATCGAAGCAACGACCGAGGAAACGGCCGATGAAAAGGCCGAGCAAGCCGGGGAAGGGGGAAAGGGGAAGGCGTGGGTGTCGCTCGAGGACCTGAAGCGGACGCGCGGCAAACCGTCGCAGATCGCCCGACCGCCCGACCGCCTGACCGCCGCCGTTGCCACCGCCGAGATCTCGCTACGGGGGCTGCGGGTCGACGAGGCAGAGACACGGCTCGTCAAGGCGCTCGATGAAGCCGTGCTCGCCGATCTCCCCTACCTCCGGGTGATCCACGGCAAAGGGACGGGAGTGATCCGCAAACTGGTGCACGACCTCCTCTCCGCCGACTCCCGCGTGAAGCGGTTCGGCTTCGCGCCCGCCAACCAGGGCGGCCACGGGGTGACGATCGTGGAGTTTACGGCATGAGTCTGATCCCCGACGACGTGATCGAGCAGGTTCGTGAGGCCGCGGACCTGGTCGGGATCATCGGGGAGCAGGTCGAGCTCAAGCGCACCGGCGCCGACTACCGCGGCCCCTGCCCGTTCCACGGCGGCACCCATCGCAACTTCGCCGTCATCCCGAAGAAAGGGATGTTTTACTGCTTCGTGTGCCACGAAGCCGGCGACGTCTTCACCTTCTTCATGAAGCGCCTGGGCATGGACTATCCGACCGCCGTGCGCGAAGTCGCCCGCCGGGTCGGGATCACGATCCCCGAGCGCGGTCCGGGCGGGGGGGGAGGCCCCGACCCCCACGAGCCGCTCTACGATGCCGTGGCCACGGCCGCCGACTGGTTCGGCCGCCAGTTGGGGGAAGGCCCCGAAGCAGAGGTGGCACGGGATTACCTCGGCTCCCGGCACGTCGAGCTGGAAACGGCGCTCCCCCTCGGCCTGGGCTACGCGCCCCGGGGAAAGGCGTTCCTCGACGCGATGAAAGGATTGGGGCTGCGTGACGAGGTGTTGCTCGAGGCGGGGCTCGTAGTTAAACGGGAGGACGGCACGCTGGCTCCGCGGTTCCGCGGCCGGCTGCTGTTCCCGATCCACGAGCAGCGCGCCCGCATCGTGGGGTTCGGCGGCCGCATCCTGGGCGAAGGAGAGCCCAAGTATCTCAACTCCCCGGACACCCCGATCTTTCACAAGGGGCGGCTGCTCTACAACCTGCACGCAGCGAAGCACGCCATTCGCAAGGCGGAACGGGCGATTCTCGTGGAGGGCTATTTCGACGTGCTCCGGCTCTCGCTCGCGGGCGTGGAGGAGGTGGTGGCCCCGCTCGGCACCGGCCTCACCTCCGACCAGGCCCAGCTGCTCCAGCGCCACGCTCCGCACGTGATCCTGCTGTACGACTCCGACGAGGCCGGGTTGCGCGCCACGTTCCGCGCCGGGGATGAGCTGCTGCGCGAGCGACTGCGCGTGAGCGTCGCGAGCTTGCCGGCGGGCGAGGACCCCGACACGCTGGTGCAGCGCCGGGGCGCTGCCGGTCTCGAGCCGGTCCTCAAGGATGCCGTGGATGTGTTCGAGCGGAAGATCCAGATCCTCGATCGCAAAGGCTTCTTCGGCACCCTGCCCGGCCGGCGACGGGCGCTCGACCGGCTCCTGCCGACCATTCGCGCGGCGGCGGACCTTATTACGCGGGAGCTGTACATCTCGCGGGCAGCGGAGGTGGCCGGTGTCCGAAAGGATGTCCTGGAGCGCGAGGTCGCCAACGCGGGCGGCGGGAGACGGGAGCAGGGCGAGACGCCGCCTCCCGACTCCCGCCTCCCGTCTCCCCCGCTCCCGGCCAGCGCCGAAAAGACGCTCCTGCTGCTGATGCTGGAGGGAGAGCCGTGGCGCTCCCGCGTCACCGATGCGGTCGACGCCGAAGAGTTCGAGTTCGTCCCCTACCGCGAGGTGTTCGAAGCGATCGTCGACGACGCGGTGCTCTCGCTCAGCGAGATCTCCGCGCGCGCCTATGAGGAGCTCAAAGCCGAAGGGCTGGGCGATCGCGATGCGAACACTCTGTACGAGCGAGCGGTGAACTGGATCGAGGCGCGCCGGCTGGAGCGGCAACTGGAGGAGCTCGACCGGCGCCTCCCGTTCGAGAGCCCCGAGGTGCAGGCGTCGCTGATCGCGGAAAAGCGTCGCGTGTTCGACGAGCTGCGCAAACGGTATCCGCGTTACAAGATCGCTATGAGGAGGCGAGGTGCATCCGGAACTTGAGGCGTTGCTGGCGCTGCAGCAGAAGGACCAGGCGGTCACGGCGACCGACGAGGCGCTCGCAGCGCTCGCACCCGCGGCCCAGGCGCTGGACGAAGCGCAGGCCACGGCGGAGCGGGCGCTCGCCACGGCGCGGGCGGGGATTCAGGCGGCCCTCGACCGGCGCGACGAGCTGGAGGGAAAGATCGCCAACTACCGCAACATGCAGGAGCAGCGCCGGCAACAGCTCGAGTGGGTGCGAGGGGCGAAGGAGGCGTCGACGCTCATGGCCGAGCTCGATCTCGCGCGCTCGGTGCTGGCGAAGGAGGAAGCCGAGTTCATGCGCTCGGGCGACGCCGTGACGGAAGCCGAGCGGCGCGCCGCGGAGGCCGAGAAGGCGCTGCACGAGCTGCGGGCGCGGCAGGCGGCCGAGCGCGAGGCGCTCGCCGGACGACGCGACCAGATCGCGGGCGAGCGGGAGCGCGCGGTCGCCGAGCGGGAGGAGGCGGCCGCCCGCGTGAGCGCCACGATGCTGGCGCGCTACGAGCGCATCCGCCGCGGTAAGGCGCCGCTCGCGCTCTACTCCCTGCACGCCGATGCCTGTGGTCACTGCTTCACCGCGGTCCCGACGCAGCGCCGCGCGCTGATCCAACGCGGTGTGTCGATCGAGGGCTGCGAGGCCTGCGGCGTGCTGCTGTACGCCAAAGAATGATCCCCGCCCGCTGGGCAGTCGCCGCGCCGCCTGATCCCGGCCTCACGACCGCGCTCGCCGACCAGCTGCATATCCCTGAGCCGCTGGCCGCCATCCTGGTGCAGCGCGGGCTCACGGCTCCCGAGCGCGCCAAGGCGTTCCTCCGGCCCGGCCTCGAGCGCCTCTCCGACCCCCTCGCCTGGCTCGACATGCAGCACGCGGTCGAGCTCGTGGCGCGCGCCGTGCGCGCCGCAACGCCGATCCTGGTGCACGGCGACTACGATGTGGACGGCCAATGCGCGGCGGCGCTGCTCACCCGCGTGCTGCGCAGCGTGGGCGCGCAGGTCCAGGCGTTCGTGCCGCATCGCCTGCGGGACGGTTACGATTTCGGCGCGGCCGGCCTGCGGGAGGCCCAACGCATGCGCGCCGGGCTGGTCATCACGTGCGACTGCGGGATTACCGCCGTGGCGGCGGTGCGCGCGGCGCGGGAGGCCGGGATCGACGTCATCGTGACCGACCACCACCTCCCCGGCGACGAGCTGCCGCCCGCCTCCGCCGTGCTCGACCCGCGCCGCCCTGCCTGTCCCTCCCAGGACAAGGACTTGTGTGGCGCGGGGGTCGCCTTCAAGCTCGCCCAAGCGCTCATGCCGGCGCTCGGCCAATCGTCCAATCTGCCGCTTCACTTCCTCGATTACGTGGCGCTCGCGACCGTGGCGGATGTGGTCCCCCTTACCGGTGAGAACCGCATCCTCGTGCGCCACGGCCTGAAGATGCTCGCCGATTCGCGTTGGACGGGCCTGCGGGCGCTGGTCGAGGCGGCGGGGCTCGCCGGGCGGCCGATCAAGGCGGGGCATGTGGGGTTCATCCTCGCCCCCCGTTTGAACGCCGCCGGCCGCATCGGCGAGCCGGCCGAAGGGCTGCGCCTGCTGCTCGCCGATGACCCCACCGAGGCGGCGGCGATCGCCCGCGAGCTCGAGACCCTGAACGCGCGCCGCCAGGAGCTGGACCAGCGGATCCTCGACGACGCGGTGGAGCTGGCCGAGGCGACGCTCCGGCCCGAGGACCGGGCGCTGGTGCTCGCGGCCGACGGCTGGCATCCCGGGGTCATCGGGATCGTGGCCTCGCGTCTGGTGGAGCGCTACGGACGCCCGACCTTCCTGATCGGCTGGGAGGAGGGAGGCGACACGGGCCGGGGCTCCGGCCGGAGCATCGTGGGCTTCGACCTGCACGAGGCGCTGCGCAGGGTCGGGGCTCACCTCGAGAAGTACGGCGGCCACACGATGGCGGCCGGGCTCACGATCCGGCGGCAGCGCTACGAAGCGTTCCGTGTTGCGTTTCTGGACGTGGCGGGCGAGCTTCTTGGCCCCGACGACCTGGTGCCCGCCCAGCGCGTAGACCTGGAGCTGCCGTTGGGATTGGTGAGCGCCGAGCTGGAGCGGCTGATGCGCTACCTGGAGCCCTGCGGTCCCGGGAATCCCGCGCCCGTCTTCGGAGTGCGCGGCGCGCGCGCGGTCGGCGCCCGGCGGGTGGGGGCGAACCACCTGCGTTTCACCCTCGACGACGGCTCCGGGGTGCTGCCGGCCATCGGGTTCCGGTGGGCTGACGTCGTGCCGGATGCCTGGCTGGCGCACCCGCTCGACGTGGCGTTCCGGCTGGAGCGGGACGAGTGGGAGGGGAGAACGACGCTGCAGGCCAGAGTCGCGTCTCTGGCGCCGAGCGCGTGAACAATGCGGAATGCGGAGTGCGGAGTGCGGAGTTTATCGGTGGGGGTCGTGCCGCGCGACCTTGCCCTGCAATTCCGCATTCCGCATTCCGCACTCCGCACTTGTCTCTCATGATCCGCATCATCGCCGGCGAGTTCAAGGGTCGCCGCCTGAAGACTCCCGCGGGCGATGCCGTGCGGCCCACCGCCGACCGGGTACGCGAGGCGTGGTTCAGCATCCTGCAACGCGCGATGCGCGGCGCCCGTGTGCAGGCGAATATCAAGACGCTCCACGTGGACGACCGCGCCATGGTCCGCCGTCTGGACGCGCTCAAGTTCGCCGAGCGGCTCCACCCTGGGCAGTATGACGTCGCCTTCGCCGATCCGCCGTACGCGGGCGACCAAGCGGCGCGCCTCGTGGCCATGTTTCGGGTGAACGCCTTCGCGCGCATCTTCACGATCGAGCACCCCGCGGACCGGCCCATCCCGGGCGACGACACGCGCCGTTACGGGGACACCGCCGTCACCTTCATCTACGCCCCATGAGCAGTCCGCGCATCGCCGTCTATCCCGGGTCGTTCGATCCGATCACGCGGGGCCACGAAGACCTGATCCGGCGCGCGTTCACGTTCGCCGACCGCGTCGTCGTCGCCGTGGCCGTGAACGTCACGAAGCAGCCCCTGTTCACGCTCGCTGAGCGGGTGGCGCTCATCCAGCAGGCGGTCGCGACTCCCGACGTCGATGTCCGCTCGTTCGAGGGGCTCCTCGCCGAGTTCGCCCGCTCGGTCGGCGCGTCCGTGATCGTGCGCGGCCTGCGCGCGGTGAGCGACTTCGAATACGAGTTCCAGATGGCGCTGATGAACCGCAACCTCGCCCCAGGGATCGAGACGGTGTTCCTCGTTCCCGCGTTCGATCTCACCTACCTCTCGTCGAGCCTGGTGCGCGAAGTGGCGCGGTTCGGCGGCGACGTGTCGCAGCTCGTCCATCCGGCCGTCCGCCAGGCGTTGCACCAGAAGTTCGGCCGGTGAGCTTCCGCGACCGCGTCTATGAACGGGCGCGCCGCGCGCGGAAGCACATCGTGCTCCCCGAGGGCGACGACCCGCGGGTGCGCGCGGCGGCGACGCAGCTGGAGGCGAGTGGTTTCGGGGTAGTCGAAGTGTTGGGGCGGCCCCTGCCCCCGTCCCCCATCCCCGGCCTCATACAGCATCTCCGCGCCCGCCGGCCGGACAGGTTTCCCACCGACGACGCGGCGCGCGCCGCGCTCGAGCACCCGCTCACGTTCGGAGCGTGCCTCGTGGGCGCGGGGCTCGCGGACGTGATGGTCGGGGGGGCCACCTTTCCGAGCGGCGACACGATCCGGGCCGCGCTCTGGGCGGTCGGCACCGCGCCTGGGATCGCGACCGTCAGCGGCGCCTTCTACATGGTGCGGGACGAAACGGTGCTGACCTTCACCGACTGCGCCGTCGTGCCGGAGCCGACCGCGGAGCAGCTCGCGGACGCCGGCGCCGCCGCGGCGCGGGACCGCCGGCGGATCGTGGGCGACGAGCCCGTGGTCGCGTTCCTCTCGTACAGCACGCGGGGCAGCGCCGCGGGGGGGCGGGTCGAACGCGTGCGGCAGGCGGTGTCCCTCCTCCAGGCGCGCCGCCCCGACTTCGTGTGCGACGGCGAGCTGCAGGGCGACGCGGCGCTGGTCGCCGAGGTGGCCGCCCGCAAGGCGCCGGGCTCGCCCGTGGCGGGGCGCGCCAACGTGTTGGTGTTCCCGGATCTTGACAGCGGCAACATCGCCTACAAACTGGTGCAGCGGCTCGGCGGGTGGGAGGCGATCGGGCCCATCCTCCAGGGGCTGGCGCGGCCCGTCGCCGACCTGTCGCGCGGCGCGACGGCCGATGATATTGTGGACACGGCGGTGGTCGCGGTGTTGCAGGCCGACGGCTGATGGTATGCGCGAGTGAACTCGCGGCTCGGCATCTGCCCGTGAACGGGCGCAACGCCGCTTCAGCAGCACGGCCGAGCCGCGGCTTCGGCCGCGAACAGGAGGAGCGATGACCTTCAGCTTAACCAAGAGCAAGAACGGCGTCGTCGTCGTGGGCGTGGATGGGCAATTGATCGTCGGGAACCGCCAGGACCTGAAACAGAAGGTGCTCGACGCCCTCGAGGCCGGGGCTCGCAAGTTCGTCATCGACTTCACCAAGACCGGCTACATCGACTCCTCGGGGTTGGGCGTGCTGGTCTCGCTCTCGAAGAAGATCCGCGAGCAGGGCGGGGACCTGCGCCTCGCGGGCCTGAACGAGGACCTGCAAACGCTGTTCGAGCTCACCAAGCTGGACACGCTGTTCTCCATCACCAGCACGCCCGCGGAGGCGCTCGCCGCCTTCTAGCCGTGACGACGCCGCTGCGCCTCGACGTCCGCCGCTCGGCGAGGGGAGGTGAGTCCGACTTCGAGCTGTCGCTCGACGTCCCGAGCGACCTGGGCTACGTCGGTCCCGCGGTGGAGCTCATCGCCCAGCGGTTCACGCGCGGCGTGCTGTCGCCCCGTCGGGTCCGCTTCAACCTGCGCACCGCGCTCGCGGAAGCGCTCGCCAACGCCATCGCCTACGGCAACCGCCACGATCCCCGCCGGGTGGTGCACGTACGGGTGGAGGCGGGGCGCGACGCCGTGCACATTCACGTGACCGACGCCGGGGAGGGCTTCGACCCCGCCGCCGTGCCCGATCCCACACTCCCGGGCCGACTCGAGCGCGAGGACGGGCGCGGCCTGTTCGTGCTGCGGAGTCTCGTGGACCACGTCGCGTTCAGCGCCGCCGGGAACTCCATCTGCCTGACGTTGCGAGCGGGTTGATCCGCCTGGAGCGGATGCTGGCGGCGCTCGAGCAGCTGTCGGGCGCCCGGCTCGCCCTGTGGCACGTCGACGGACGGCGCGTCCCGGCGGGCGCCGGAGCACCGGACGAGGACGACTGGGCGCCGCCGCTCGCGGGCCGGTCCGCCGGCCACGCGATCGACACGCCACGCGGGCCGGCCTGGTTTGAGCCCGTGCCGGACGTGGACGGCGTGTGGCTGGAAATCCGGGGCCCGGGCGACGGGCCGCGGGCTCCCGGAACGCTGGCCGCGATCGTGGGTGCCGCGCTCGGCGCCGAACGCGACGCCGCGCAAGTGGCGGCGGAGCTGTCAGAGCGGTACGAAGAGATCGACCTGATCTATACCATCAGCGAGATCCTCGGCCAGACCATCCGGCTCGACGAGGCCGCGGACCGCATCCTGCGGGAGGTCGCCGGCGTCGTGCGGGCCGGGCGCGCCACCCTGCTGGTGCACGATCGGGAGCGCGGCCTGCTGCGCATCGTGGCCGCGCAGGGGATGGACGTGCAGGACGTCGAGCCGATCGAGGTCGACGACCCCTGCTCGGTCTCCGCGCGGGTGTTCCGCGACATGCGCATCGTGAGCTACGACCCCACCGATGCCCAGGCGGTGAACCCCGGCTCGCCCGAGGGCCGCAGCTACAAAGGAAAGGCCTTCCTCTCCGTGCCCGTGTTGTACGCGACGCCCGGGGAGCGCGCCAAGCCGATCGGCGTCATCAACTTGACGGACCGGCTCGGCGCCGATGCGTTCACCGCGGGCGACCGCAAGCTCGTCGCCGCCATCGCCAATCAGATCGGCGCCGCGATCGAGAACGCGACCCTGGTCGCCAAGGACTTGAGCCAGCAGCGGGTACGGCGCGAGCTGGAGCTGGCGCATGACCTGCAGCTGAAGCTGCTCCCCTCGCCCCTCGTCATCGCGGCCCGCGTGGACGTCGCCGCCCGCTGCCGCCAGGCCGAGTCGGTGGGCGGGGATTTTTACAACCTGCTCAACCTCCCCGAGGACCGCGTCGGCGTGATCATCGGCGACGTCACGAGCCACGGCTTCGGCGCGGCGCTGATTATGGCGCTCGTGATGGCCGTCTCGGGCATCCATGCCCAATCGGCCGCGACCCCGACGGAGGTGCTCCAGCGGATCGAGCAGTCGCTCGTCGAAGAGCTGGGGCGGACGGAGATGTTTCTCAGCCTGTGCTACGCGGTGGTCGACCCGCGCGCGGGGCGGCTCACCTACGCCAACGCCGGGCACCCGCACGCGTTTCTTGTGGATCGCCGGACCGGTCAGGCGACCCGGCTCGAGGCGACGCGGCCGCCGCTCGGCGCCGCTACGACTCCCGGCCAGGACGGGGTGCTGCGGTGGCGGCCGCGTGAGGGCGTGGTCTGCCTCTTCACCGATGGCGTGGCCGAAGCGGAAGCCGACCGCGAGCGCGGGGACCGCTTCGGCGAAGCGCGGGTGCTGGGGCACGTCGCCCGGCTCACCGACCGCCCCGCCCGCGACATCCTCGAGGCCGTGTACGCCGACCTCGCCGGCTTCACCGGCGGCGGTCCCGCCGCCGACGATCGCACCCTCGTCGTCCTCAAGGTGTGATTCCGCAGCAGCGACAGAAGCGACTCGGGCAGCACTTCTTGAGCGACCCGAGGCTGCTCACCAAGATCGTCCACGCCCGGCGACGTGGTGGTCGAGATCGGAGCGGGGCGCGGCAGCCTGACCGAGCAACTGCTCGCCCGCGGGCTGCAGGTCATTGCGATCGAGAAGGACCGGCGGCTGGCCGCCCAGGGCGGAGTGCGGAATGCGGAGTGCGGAGTCGGCAAGCTGACCGTCGTGCAAGGGGACGCGCTTCGGGTCGATTGGCATGCCCTCGTCACTCCGCAATCCGCACTCCTCACTCCGCACTTCAAAGTCATCGGCAACATCCCCTACGCCATCACCTCTCCCCTCATCGACAAGGCCCTCACCCCGCCGCTTCCCGAGCGCATCGTGTTTCTGGTGCAGCGTGAGGTCGCCGAGCGCCTGGCGGCACGGCCCGGCTCGAGGGACTACGGGGCGCTGAGCGTCGGCGTGCAGGCGGCGTGTCGCGTGGAGCAGCTGTTCGTCGTGAAGCCCGGCGCGTTTCATCCTGCTCCCAAGGTCCAGAGCGCGCTGGTCCGACTGACGCCCCGGCAGGACCCGCTCGTCGCCGTCGAGCAGCTCGGCGCGTTCCGCGCGTTCGTCACCGCCTGTTTTACGCGTCGCCGCAAGCAGCTCCGCAACGTGGTCATGGCCGCGACCGGCCGGCCGGCCGCCGCCGTGCTCAGGGGATTGCAGCAGCTCGGCCTCGATCCGGCGGCGCGGCCCGAGACGTTGCACCCCGAGGCGTTCGCGCGGCTCTTGCGCTGGACGGGCTGATTGTGAAATCATTCACAATATGCGGAAGATTTCCGGGAGCACAGTGCGGCGGCTCTCGCTGTACCTGCGGTTCCTCGAGCAGTTCGACGCACTGGGCAAGACCACCATCTCCTCCGCCGAGCTCGCCCGCCGCGGCGCGACCACGTCGGCGCAGGTGCGTAAGGATCTCTCGTTCTTCGGCTCGTTCGGCAAGCGGGGGCTCGGCTACTCCGTCCCCGAGCTCACCGCGCGCTTGCGCGACATCCTAGGGCTGAAGCGGACGTACCGCGTCGTGCTCGTCGGGGCGGGACGCATCGGCGGGGCGCTGGTGCAGTACCCGGGGTTTCGGCAGCGCGGCTTCCACGTCGCGGCGATTTACGACCGGGACCCGCGCAAGGTCGGCTCGCGCTGGAACGGTCTCGTAGTCCGCGACGTGCGCCACATCGCGAGCGACCTGAAGAAGGAGCCGACCGACATCGCGATCGTCGTGACCCCCGCCGACGCGGCGCAGGACGTGACCGACCAGCTCGTCCAGGGGGGAGTGAAAGCGATCCTCAACTTCGCGCCGATTCGGCTCGCCGTCCCGGCCGACGTGGTCGTGAAGTCCGTCAACATGGCGCTCGAGCTCGAGACGCTGAGTTTCGCG
>WNGL01010033.1_pt1 | contig 10957 bp, 6 predicted proteins | sample 5400591 | NCBI WGS metagenome assembly WNGL01 (sample SAMN13153377, study PRJNA577476) | soil metagenome | isolation source: 80 cm soil or saprolite under Garry oak tree replicate 1 | place: USA:California | collected 2016-06-15
CTGCGCTGGTCGGATATCGATCTGCGAGCCGGAATGCTCACCGTCAATCAGGCCCGGGTCCTAGTCGAGTACCGGGTCCGCATCGAGGAGCCGAAGTCCCGTAACGGCAAGCGGACGCTGCCGCTCGACGGCGAGCTGGTGGCCGCGCTGACCGCACTGCGCAAGCGCCAGCTGGAAGAGGGCACAATCGCGGGCACGGCCTATCGGTCAGGACTCGCTGAGCTGGAGTGGTACCAGGGGGGCGAGTACGTGATCACCGACGAGGCTGGCACTCCAGTTCATCCGGAGTGGTATTCCGACGAGTTCGGCCGTCTGCTTAGGCGGGCCGGGCTGCGGCGGATCACCCTGCACGACTCGCGCCACACGACCCTGACGCTCATGGAGCACGCGGGCGTGCCGATCTCCATCATCAGCAAGTGGGCCGGTCACTACGACTCGGCGTTCACCCAGAAGACCTACGTCCACGCGAGCGATGACGACCTGCAACGGGGCCAGGCCGCACTCGCCAAGATCCACAAGATCGCTTAGGACTGTGAGAAATTGTGAGACGGCAGGCCCTAGGACGAAGAGCCAGGCTCTTGAGGATCCCTGGCAATAAGGCCTTGACCTGCGGATACATTGGCGCGCTCGAAGGGATTCGAACCCCCAACCTTCTGATCCGTAGTCAGATGCTCTATCCGTTGAGCTACGAGCGCGGGTCTTGAGTTGTCCTGCCTGCGGTTTTGCAGGCAGCTGCTACGATACCACATATGCACAGCGGTGATAGAGCTTCTGATTCGCCGCCGACAGATGACCGCCGCACCCCTCAAGGGTAGGGCATGACGGGCGCACGTCACACCGGCCGGCGGGAGGAAGCCATGTCCGTCACCAGCATGGGAGAGGCACGGCGCAGCCGGGGACGCCGGGCCAGGACCCCGGCAGCCGCCGGCCCGCCCCTGACCGCCTTCGTGACCTCATGGCAGCTTGCCCTCGAAGCCGCGGCCAAGAGCGACCGGACCATCCGCTCCTACCTCGACTCCGTCAGGGCGCTGAACGCATTCCTCACCGCTCAGGGCCTGCCCGCCGACGTTGAGGGCGTCGAGGCCGGGCACCTTCGCGCGTTCCTGCTTGCCGAGGAGAAGCGGACGTCAGCCGTGTCCGCCGCCGTCCACTTCCGCAACCTCCGTGTTTTCTTCGGCTGGCTCGCCCGTGAGGAGGAGCGATCTGCCCCGAACCCCATGGACCGGGTCGAGGGGCCGAAGGTCACCAAGAAGGCGAAGGCCTACTTCACCGACGGGGAACTCTCGCGGCTCCTCAGGACCTGCCAGGGCTCCTCGTTCGCGGACCGTCGCGATACCGCGATCCTGCGCATCCTCATCGACACCGGGCTCCGGGTGTCCGGTCTCGCCGGCCTGCGCTTCGACCTGGACGACGAGACGCGCAACGACGTGTTCCTGACCCAGCGCCGGCTGCGCATCCGCCTCAAGGGCGGCGACGAGACCTGGGTGCCGATCGGCAAGAAGGCCGCCGCCGCGCTGGACCGCTACATCCGCGTTCGCGCCCGCCACGGCCAGGCCTCGTCCCCGTGGCTGTGGCTCGGCGTCCAGGGCCACAACACCGCGCACATGACCGACTCGGGCATCCGCGACATGGTCGGGCGGCGAGGGGAGCAAGCCGGCATCCAGAATGTCCACCCGCACCGGTTCCGGCGATCCTTCGCGGACATGTGGCTCGCATCCGGCGGATCCACCGACGACCTCATGCACATCACCGGCTGGAAGACCTACGACATGGTCCGCGAGTACACCGAAGCCCGCGGCATCGCCCGCGCCCACGATGCCCACGCGCGCCTCAGCCCAGGCGACCGGATCTAGGCCCCCCGCCTGACCCTGATTTCATGCCCAGAAGAACAGGCCGATGCATCCGGCCACATACGGCATAGGGCTTGACGCGGGGTTTTATCTGCTCGCTGAACCGCTGAGGGATGGATAGCGCCAGGTAGCTGCCACAAGCGGGCAGCTACAGGCGGGCAGCGCTCGGCCTGGATCATCCCTGAGATATGAGCTTGGGTGGCGATACCGAGATCCAGCCGGTGACCTCCACGGTGTGAACTAGCGGACAGTGATGCAGATCACTCGGGTTTACCCAGATCACAGCTGCGTGTTCGTCCCTGGAGATGCCCGCCTGTCCCCCGCTGTCCGGCCGGGTTGCTGTACTTTCCTGCTGTACGGTGCTCCCTTTCTGCCTTTTGGGCACGCCTTCCGACGTAATTCTGCTCTGGCTGACCGCTGATGGCCATGCTCGCCCTTCTCGTTCTGGTGCGGATGCAGCGCGGCCGGTCGTCGCTGGGTTTATGAGCCGTGGACGACGCCCGTCTCCGCTGTCTCGGGCAGTCTCCAGTCACCGTGCTGACCTTGGCAGGCTTGCTCAGCAAAGTCGCCTCGGGCCTTCTGCGTCTCCCCCATCTCAGTCTGTCCCGCCGCGTCTCGTGCACAAATCCGTGCACAAGTCGGGTCCCTAGGGCGTCACGACGCCACGGTGTGGCGTGAGGTCATCTCCTCGGTCGGGCACCTTCTTGGCTACCCCGGGTTCTCCGGGACCGCAAGGGTATGCCCGGAGGGCCGAGCGATGCGAGCCCTTGCGGCCCCGGAGGTTCAGGGATAGGGCTATGCCTGGCCGAGCGAGAAGATGACCGCACTGATCCCCCATCTCTGAGGGAGGGCCGGGGTGCGGGGGCAGCGCCCCCGCGATCGGTCGACGGTTTTACAGACCCCGGCGATAACGCCGTAACCTGCGCAAATGGCAAAGTGCAGCAGCTTATGGGCACGCATTGGGCATGAAGCGCGCAGCGTGACGCTAGCTACTTGACAAGTCAACAGGGAACAACACACATGTGATCTGCGACTCCAGCGCAGGCCAGCGGTTAAGCCGCGCCGCTGCGCGGCACCGCATGCCGCTCGCTGCGATGGGCCCTGGCGAGGCTCGCCCGGCGCGACCGCACCGTCTTTATTAGGCAGCACCACTGATCTGGCAGGATAGTTAGACTCCGAGTTACTTATGGATGAACGGCACGATCAGCGCGATCAAGGCCGCCAACGTCGCAGCGATGGCCGCAGCCCAGGCTGCCCAGGCGAGCCTGCGATTGGTTTCTGCGTCCTTCGCCTGAAGGATCATCCGTCTTTCTCTCATCTTGCCCAAGATGAGAGCGTCTTCGGTGAGTTCCGTCGGTGACTTGTCCTTCAAGTCCTCGAATTGTTGTCGTGAGATGGTATGCGGATGGATTTTCTCCAGGGTACCTGTGAGCTGACTGATCAATTCGAGCTGTTTGCGCAACTCTCCGGCAATCCGCGATACTTCCTCTGGGTTGTGGCTCTTGATCGCGGCGTCTAGCTGTTGCCGCCTCGACTGGAGATGCTCGTCCTGGGACAGGAATTCGATCGACTGTTCGAGCGATGCGACCAGTTCGGGCCGACCGGGTTGGACGTCGGCGTGGGCCTTCCCTTCCATGGTCTCATTATGGAGGCGAGAGCGCTTCCTCGCCAGGTGGAACCCCCAGGCCACGACGGCCAAGTAGAGGGCCAGTAGCAACAGACCAACCCACTGCGGCCACGAGAATCCAACGGCTGAAACGTAGAGCCACGCGCCGAGGACAGCCGGATAGATCATCCACCCAGCTACTTGAGGACCAATGATTCCGGGACGTGTGGTCTGGAACCGACCTATCTTCAGATCTTCTCTGAGACCCAGGGCCCTTTCCAGTTCTTCGCCGCAGTCTCGCAGCTGCAGGCATTCTTTCATTCCCCGAAGCTCGTAGAAGAAGAGTCCGAGGGTCGCAGCGAACCCAAAGAGCCCTATGGCGCCCAGGTGAGGCGCGAGCGTCTTGTCCTTTTCCTTGAGCACCAAGAAGACACCCGTTCCAGCGGCCAGCGGAAGAAGTCCGAGAAGCTTGGTTCGAAGGTCAGTGATTGCGTCATGACTCTTGCAGACGTCCGCGTAGTGCTGCCTTAGGATTTCCGGTTCGGCCTGGCCGGGCCTGTCCTCACTCATGCCTCACACACCTGTGTTCATCTACACCAGAACAAGGAGCCAGGACCAAGCTTCGAGCCTACGTCAACCACTAAAACGAGGCTCGGCCTCATCGAGGGCTTGCCGAGCACTGGCTCCTAACCGCTAACCGGAACATGACAATGTCTTCGTCACACTGCTGATCAGTTAAAGGCGCCGGTCATAAAGCTTCTGCCACATCGATCCTCCGAACCCCCCCGTCTGCTGCCTCGCTGTCAGGCGGGTCGCAAATGCCAACGGTCTAGCTGCCCCTGCCACCAGTTGCAACTCACCGCTTCCTCGCCCCCCGACCGCTCCTAGCGGGACATCTGCCCATGCACCAGCGATTGCGTCGGCGGTGATCGTTCCCTGGAAGACGTTGGCGAAGCTCCGCCCTTGGTCTCGGCTGAGACCGAGCCACCAGAGGGTATTCTCGTCAATTTGCCGCAGATAATAGGTCCCAACGTCGTCACAGTGCCAGACACCTGTAAGGTTTGCCGGCGGTCGTGGCTGCGAGAAGTCTTGCACGACGTCAAGCGCATAGACGGGATGAATCTCCGCAGGGTGAGCCAGGAGCTCTTCGGGGTCATTACTGCCGGGGTCGGCATGCTCATCGAGTGCGATGCAGCCAGTCATCCGGAGCCGAAGCGGCGGACGAAGTGGCAAGTATACAAACTGGGAGGGGTCGGGCGACCGGAACGCGATATCGACCTGCCCGCCGAACTCTTTGAGTACCTGCGCGTCCAAAGGCTGTCCGTTCACCAGCACGCTGTTCCCCCCCGTCTCGGCCCAGCCCGGCATCAGCACTGATGGCGCATCACGGCAGTGGTCCTTGTCGTTGTCGCGCCCAAAGGGCATGAGCTCGGGATGCAGGCGGTTGTTAGGACGCCCGTCGGCTGCCAGGACGTCGAGCCGCGCTCGAATGGGCCCGGGTGGCCGAACCCACCCGGCCTCCCAGAAGCCGGGCTGTTCATCCAGGTCTGCCCTGTCCACGCGTACCGACAGGCTGAGGTCTCCGTCGACGTCTTCTTCGTCCCCCTTGCCGCTGATCCAGGTGCAGTAGTCGACACCCCAGGCAATCGGCTCCCAGCCCAGCTCAGCGACCTCAAGATCGGCGAAGACGACGGTGAAATCCCTATATGGCGTCAGGTGATGAGCAAGCGACTCATCAGCGCCGTGGAGGGTATTTGCAAAGCGATAGTCCAGAGGCAGGGGCATCCAGTCAACCAGACTCCGCGTCCAGACCGATCCGCCGAACCCACCGGTGGTCTCTGCTACTCGCTTTTTGAGCTGAAAGACGGGATGCCGATCTCCATCCCTATCTCCGTCTCCATTCGGGGGGATAGACGCCGTTCGAGCGGAAACCTGGGACGCCGACGCATCGTCAAGCTTGACGATGTCGAGGTTGAGGTTGCCGCCCTGTAGATTCCGGCCGCGGGGCACGTCTGCCCACACTCCGCGGATCCTCATAGTGCCAGGATCCACGACGCCGCGGAATATATTGGTGAACTGCACGCCCGAGTGGAAAAGCCAAGGAGCGTGCATCCCCGCCCACCACACAGTATTGTCTGGCATGTGGCGAATATAGTAGAGCGCGTTGTCGTCGGCGTGCCAAATACCAGTAAGATTGAGCTCCGGCATCCGGATCACTCCCGCCTTCTTCCGTTATTATGCAGGATTTAGTGGGATCCTGCCGGGCTCCCCGGGTCTAGCGGCCCACGAGTGAGCGGATGGAATGTGGGGCGGAGGAGGCCGGCATCAAGATTCCCCGCAGCATCGATACCCCTGATGGTCATCTTTCCACGAAATCCGTTTGCGTCGACGGCCCAATCACCTACTGGCAGTGCCATGGCTCATGCCCTTTCCCAGATAACCTATCGTGACGAAGCATCGTTTGCCCCTTGTCAGGCTTCTCGAACAGGTCGAGAAGTGCCAGGCCATCACCTCCCTAGGAGGTACCGCGCCGCGCGCACGCGGTGCACGACCGACGACGACCGGACCCAAGCGGAAGAGGCGCGGGCCATCGCTGACGGTGCTCAGGTTCCGTTCGCGGTATCCCTCGCCGGTGGCGGCCAGTTCCGGGTGCCGCAGGTTACGACGTCTGGGCGTTAGGTAATCCATCGGTAACATGTTGGCAACGGGACAGCAAGTCTAACCGGGAAGTAGGTTCATTCTTTCTTGCTACTGTATCACTGGACGGAACAATATGTCTGGGATGACAGCGGCCCGCGCACAGGCGTCAGTCCCACGCACTGCTGAATGAAGATCAAATAAAAGGCGGCACAAGATGAGACGCCGCCCGGCAGGCTCCCGCCCCGCCCGTCCCGGCCAGCCAGCGTGCCTCAGCCAGCTCGCTTCTGCGCCGCCTCGAAGCCGCACACCAGCAGATCCGGGAACTGCGCGACGAACGCGACCGGCTCCGCCAGGCGCTCACCCGTGCCCTCGGCGACCAGCGGCAGCCCGGCGCCCGGACGTGCGCCAAGGTCGGGCGGATAATGGCTTCTTCGTGAGTGACCGCCAGTGACCCTGGTTTCCGGTGATTCTGGCACGCTTGTGGGACGGCCCGCTTGGCTTGCGGGGGTCGATGGTGTTGGGGTGATCAGGCCCCAACCTCAGTCCCATACGGCCAGGGTTTCGCTTGTCCCCCTGATCATCCTGAAGCCGGAGCGCCCCCGTCGGAGGCATCAACCGGCCCGTCTCTCGGTTATCAGCCATACGACGCCCGCGTTAAGCGCGCCTGAGATGGGCATTTACTGGGGAGTGCCGGGGCGCCAGCCGTGGCTATGGGGAGGGATAACCAATGACATCGACTGTCGGCAGGCTACGGCTCACAGCAGCCGAGCAGTTCTGGTATGTGCTGCAATGCATCGCTTTCGGCGCGGGGTACTTCGCCAAGGTTCCTGTGAAGAAGGCCCTCTCGGAGGTCGGCCTCGCGGAGATGACCGGCGCCGAGCAGTTCTGGTATGTGCTGCAATGCATCGCTTTCGGCGCCGGGTACTTCGCCAAGGTTCCGGTAAAGAAGGCCCTCACCGAGATGGCTCCGATCCCTGGCGGGTATGCGGGCCTCAAATCAGGACAAGGCGGTACGTCTCAACTCGGCGAGGCGTATCGGGGAACCATCCCAGACGATCAGTCGCGTTCTGTCCCGCCAGGTCGTCCTAGTGCCCAAACCAGCGACTCGTGATTGTTGGGCATAGCCTTCGGGCTCGGGACCGAGGAAGACGGCTGCGCGCGGAATTGGCGCAGCGTGCCGTCTGAACGCGGCGGATCTGCGGGTCTGCGTGTATGGCCCGGCGCGCCGCGCCGGGTCGGCCGCCAAGGCCGCACGCCCGGCGTGGCCGCGCCCGGGCGCGGCGGCGGAGCGGCGCCGCCTTGATACATAGCTACGGCCCGATTCGGCAGTGCAAGCGACTTCTTGGTCCCGAAGCAAGCGCGGCACCCTCCGGACCTGCCCTCTTCGCATGCCTGACCTGCGCGGACAGTGTACCGGCGTGCACTGGCGTTCCCCGGTGATCCCGGCGGTTGTCACTCAGTTAGTCACTCAGCCCTGCTCCATAGGTCTAGACCTTCGACCGTCAAAGGCTCCGCAGCAAACGGCGCAATCTACCGCTACCGGATCCCGTGCCGGGGTACCTGGTCAGGACATCGCTGCGCGTTGATCGTCTACCGGTCTGCGTCAGGATCGCCGCTGCCCAGGCGGGCGCGGATCTGGGCTGGGTAGCCGGGGAAGTACTGGCTGATGACGTCCAGGCTGAACTCGCGCAGGATCGAGGTGGCGGGCTCGCGTTCGAGAAGGAACTCGAACGACGCCCTGGCGAGTTCCCCAGGGGCGACGTGACCGCAGAGGCTGGCGGGAAATCCGGCAGGCACACTCACCTCGTGGCTGGTGCCCGCGGGTGTCCGGACGTGAAAGGTGCCGTCGGCCTGGCGGGTGATGGTGATGGTGATAGCGCCATGCCGTCACATTAGCCTCACGGCAGAGAACGCACGGCTGGCCGGCGGTGACCAGGCATGGCTACCGCCGCGCGCTCTTGTCAGGCGGCGAACGGTTCTATTCGGAGGACCGACACAAACCGGCCGCCTATATCGTCGATGCCTGCGACTTCCCCTGGATCAACACTCCCCTGACGTGCCTCCTTCGCCACGGGACAGCGACAAGCTGCTCAGAGGCTATCCAGCTATAAGCGCTGTAGTCTCCAAGGAGATGCACGTCAAGGCGCAGCGTCCTAGCCAAGGTTATCTGGTCAATGGGGACGACTACGGATCTGCCGCGCCGCTGGTCGGAGGGCAGCGCGTCCGCGGCTCCGAGCCACGGCGCGGTAGGTGGCTGCGAGGTCTCTCAGCAAGATGGCGGTGTCAGGATGGTCGGTGCCCGGCCCGCCAGGGCGATGGCCAGCGCCCGCTCGTACAGAGGCAACGCGTGGGTTATCCACCTCAGGTCGCTTTAGGTGATGGCGAGGCTCCCCAGCCGGAGTGCCATGGTGGGGTGGTCGGGCGGTGGTCGGGGGCCCCCGCCCCGCCCCGGTCTCCACCCCGGCCTCAAGCCACGCCATACTGAACGCCGCGGCCACCGCCTCGCCTTCAAGTTCTGTGGTAGGAACCCGAAGATGATGACGCGGTGGCCGCCTGTCATCACAGTGACACGCCGGACAACCATGGCGATCCCAGCCAAACGGGACAGCAGAGGCTAAATAACAAGCTTAGCGTTTGCTGGGCTAGCAGTTTGCGTATCGTCACAGGGTGGGCGCGTTCGGCTGGACCGTGGTGGGCTCGGTCGCGGGCGTGGTGGGCGCCGCGGCGGCGATCGTGTTCGGGCTTGTCCCGCTTGTCCACCGCAGGAGGAGTCCGGGGCAGGCCCACAGCACGGCGGCTGACCGCGGCGCGGTGTCACCTGATGATGCCCCGTCGCCGGTAGCGGTGCGGCTGGCGCCGCGGCCGGAGATCCTGGCGGGCCGGGACGGGCTCCTCGCGGAGCTGGATGCGCAGTTCGTCGATGCAGCACAGGCCGGGGCGGGGCCGGGGGTGGTGGCGTTGTGCGGGCTGGGCGGTGCGGGCAAGACGAGCGTCGCGGTGGAGTACGCCCATCGGCAGCTGGCGCGGTCCCCGGTGACGTGGCAGTTCGCGGCCGAGGAACCCGCGGCGCTGGCGGCCGGGTTCAGTGAGCTGGCTGCGCAGCTGGGTGCCCGGCATTTGCCCGATGCCGGCGATCCGGTGGCGCAGGTGCACGCGGTGCTGGCGCGCCGGGGGGACTGGCTGCTGATCTTCGACAACGTGTCCGGCCCGGCGGCGGTGCAGGGGATGCTGCCGCCCGCGGGAGGCGGCCGGATCGTGATCACCAGTCAGTACCCGCACTGGCCGGGCGGACAGGCCCTGGAGGTGCCGGTCCTGGACCGGGCCACGGCAGCAGCGTTCCTGCTGACCCGCACTGGCGCCGCCAGCACCGAGGAAGAAGCGGCGGGTGAGCTGGCGGTAGACCTAGGCGGGCTGCCGCTGGCACTGGAACAGGCCGCCGCCTACATGCAAGCCGTCGGCCGCAGCATCCCTGAGTACCTGAGCCTGTTCCGAGAGCGGCGGGCGGAGCTACTGGCCCGGGGGGAGCCTGCCGGGTATGACAAGCGGGTCACCACCACCTGGGCGCTGGCCTTCGCCGAGCTGGACCGAGCCAGCCCGACGGCCGCGCTGCTGCGTTTCGCCGCATGTTGCGGCGCCGAGAACATCCCCTTGCGCCTGCTGCTGCAACCCCGGCCCGCTCTCGCCTGGGCGTTCGCCGCGGAAGTGGCGCCGCTGCTGGTGCCGCTGCTTGAGGATGCAGTCGCCCGCGACGACGCGATGGCCGGGTTGCGGCGGTATTCGCTGATCAGCGCGCCGCATGATGGCCTGGTGTCGGTGCACCGCCTGGTCCAGGCGATCACGCTGGCCCAGCTGCCTGCGGATCTGGCGGACGACTGGCGGCGGGCCACCGCGGTGGTGATCGAAGCCGCACTCCCCGACGACCCAGCGGCCCCGGCGGCCTGGCCTGTCTTTGCGGCGCTGTTGCCCCATGCCCAGGCAGCACTTACCCCCGCCAGTGACGGCATGGGCAAAATCGCCAGCTATCTGGGCGCTATCGGCAACTACGCCGCAGCGCGCGCCCTTCAGCAGCAGGTCCTCCGTGCCCAGGTGGCGGGCCTAGGCGCCGAGCACCCCCGCACGCTCACCGCCCGCGACAACCTGGCCACCTGGACCGGGCAGGCCGGGGACGCGGCCGCGGCCCGTGACCAGTTCGCCGCGCTATTGCCGGTACTGGAACGGGTGTCCGGTGCCGAGCATCCCGACACGCTTACCGCCCGCGCCCACCTGGCCCACTGGACCGGGCGGGCTGGGGACGCGGCCGCGGCCCGAGACCAGTTCGCCGCGCTGCTGCCGGTACGCGAACGGGTCCTGGGCGCCGAGCATCCCGACACGCTCACCGCCCGCGAAAGCCTGGCCCGCTGGACCGGGCAGGCTGTGGACGCGGCCGCGGCCCGTGACCAGTTCGCCGCGCTATTGCCGGTACTGGAACGAGTCCTGGGCATCCAGCATCCACGCACGCTCAACGCCCGCGCCGACCTCGCTTACTGGACCGGGCAGGCCGGGGACGCGGCCGCGGCCCGTGACCAGTTCGCCGCGCTATGGCCGGTGCTGGAACGGGTCCTGGGTGCCGAACACCCCGACATGCTCACCGCCCGCAGCAACCTGGCCGGCTGGACCGGGCGGGCCGGGGATGCGGCCGCGGCCCGTGACCAGTACGCCGCGCTGCTCCCAGCACGAGAACGGGTCCTCGGTGCCGAGCACCCCCGCACGCTCACCATCCGCGCCCACCTGGCCCGCTGGACCGGGGAGGCCGGGGACGCGGCCGCGGCCCGCGATGAGTTCGCCGCGCTGCTGCCGGTACGCGAACGGGTCCTGGGCGCCG
>WNGL01010956.1_pt1 | contig 10957 bp, 10 predicted proteins | sample 5400591 | NCBI WGS metagenome assembly WNGL01 (sample SAMN13153377, study PRJNA577476) | soil metagenome | isolation source: 80 cm soil or saprolite under Garry oak tree replicate 1 | place: USA:California | collected 2016-06-15
GCCAGACTCTCGAGCTTATCGCCACGCCCCCTCTGTTCACCGTCCAGCGGTCCTATCAAAACCGCGAGATTCAGGACCTGTTCCGGGGATTTCGCAGCAGCAAATCCTTCGTCGGCCGCGACCAGCTTCGGGAAGTCCTCTTTATGAAGTAATCGTGTTTCTGAAGGGGTTTCCGGCTGCGGCGGTGACCAGGGAACGCGCAGTCCAGTCCGCTCTTAGCGCTTTGTCTGCCCGGGTTGTGCCGTGAATTCAACCTCTGCGGGATAACTGGTGGCGACTCTCAGGAAGCCTGCACTGGGAAGGTCACCGGGCAACTTGAGCGTGGTAAGACGCTGGCCGCTGCCGGCATCAACTACGAAGAACATGAGGGCCGCGTCATTGGAGAGAGACGGCCAGAGCGGATCCTGGGCGAAATCGGGCAGCTCAATCGTGAATGATCCATCTGCCTCGACGGCCGTCTTGGACAGAGAAAAAGGCGAGACGGCGCCTTGAAAGATGTTGAAGAATTGCCGGGCCCAGCGGCAGGCGTAAAGGACCTCGACCTGGAAGTTCTTTCCCTCAAATCCGGATATGGGAAATCTGCCGCGGAATTGGGTTGTCGGGAGTTTCTGGCACTGGAATTCGCCCTCGCGGCTGCTGGCAGTGAGTTCCTCAACACTGATGGTGACAAATTGACAGCCGGGGGCATAGACAATCGCCTTCAAGGTCCGGGGAGACTTGGCTTCGTCCACGCTGCGGATAGCAATCTTGTTGTCAACGTCCCTTGCGGTTGTCGAAGACGAATAGACCCCAAAGTCGCCGGTGAGGAAATACCGCACCTGGACATCCTTGGGCGAAGCGGGGGCTGCAACCGAGATCGTGAAAATGTTTTCGTTGGCACCGCCCTGTGCCGCAAGGCAAGAGGCGAGAAATCCAAAGAAAAGAGCAAGAAGAAGCCGACGCATTACCATTCGTTCCGCCTCCCGGTCTAGCGCATTGTCCCACAATCGCAAAGCTTTGAAAATTCTTTGTGCCCAGAGTACGCTGCGGGATATTTCTGGCTCAGATTGAGACGCCGCGGGCAGTCGTACACTCTGCATCCCGATGTCCTCCTCGATTTCTCGCACATTTCTTGTTCCCGGAATCTGCCGTCCAACCCTTAGGTAATCATCCTGCTTGTAATCGACAGGCGCAGGGAGTAGAAGGGAGAGGAAGCTTCAAGTCTTGGAGGGAGAGGATGACTCCACCGGGCTTAGAGCGAAACACAGCTTAACGCACACCGCTTTTGCGGTGCGGGCCTCCGGCAGCGCCCTCATCCTGTAGATCAGGACGCTCCGAAAGCCAAAAGCAAAGTGATGAATCGGGGAGCTGCCAGGCTCCCCGATTCGTTTTGTGGTGCCACGAGGATCAAGCCGCTTGGCGGTGACGCCGATGGTGGCGTCTGCGACTGCGCTGGCGCCGGCGACGCTGGAGAGAGGTTTTCTTCGATTGGGTCGCGGAGGTTGCGCTGGGCGGATTCGGCTGCGCCGGGGGAGTGCTCGGAGCGGATTGTCCTGCAGAGAACAAAGCGCAGGAGCAAAGCAACATCGCACCCAGCAAGAGCTTCGATCGCATAGTTCCTTCCTTTGGCATCGCCCTTTCTTCGGATTTCAGACCACTCCGAGGAAGTGTTCGGGCCGGCAAAATGTCTTGCGTCACTGCCGCCGGATTGCCGGCGACCCAAGCAGGAACGAGTTAACCGCCGATGTGAACGTCTTTCAACCAGCGAATGAGTTCGGCCTGCCTGGAAATAATCTCAGACTCCCAAAGAATTGCCCAGAGCATCAAGCTCATCGCCACGGCGCACATCGCCAGGGTGACGCCCATCTGACGTTCGCTCGCAGGAACGCGAAGCTGCTGGATTAACCGGGTCATGGTTCAGTCCTCCTAGTACTCGTCACGCACGAGCCCTGCGGAGCGGCCACAAAGTTTCAAGCAATCGGTGTGCCAACCCTTGCCATGCTCCTCTGTGGGAACAAGAACGACAAAAACAGAGGGGACTTACTAACATTCGTCGTATTGGTTGTCAATAGGGAATGTAAGACGGCGGCAAGAAAGTTGCCGGTTCGTGTCCTTTTGTGGCGGCATTGGGATGTAGTTATCCCGAGCAGATCGCCGCAGGAGTCTGTTAGACTTCGCCCATGGATTGATGTCCATGCGGGCTCGGCCCCCTGTTCATGAACCTCACCAGAATTCGCCAAGTGGTGCAGAATCTTGCATACTCATTGGGGGGCGTTGGCTTGTTCGCAGTGGCGTTCCTCGATTCATCGTTTCTTACATTTCCGGTCATCAACGACCTGTTGGTGATTGATTTGTCGATCAAGAACCCCGCGCTCATGCCTTATTACGCGCTGATGTCCACGCTTGGGTCGGTGAGCGGGTGCCTGGCGCTCTACTATGTGGCGAAGAAAGGCGAGGAAGCTCTCTTCCACCGGCATGCCGGTGCACATGCCCCCAGAATCCGAGCCTGGATCGACCGCAACAGTTTTCTAAGCGTGTTGATCGCGGCGCTGCTTCCTCCGCCCACACCGTTCAAGTTTTTTGTTCTGGCGGCGGGCGCATTTGAGGTTCCGGTGCGGACGTTTACAGTGGCTTTGCTCGTTGCCCGCGGGTTTCGCTATTTTGGAGAAGGAATTCTGGCGGTGCGCTACGGCAACCAGGCAGAACATTACCTGCGGCAGCACAAATTGGTTCTTGTAGCGATCACGATGGGTGTGATCCTGGTGTCCTACATCTTGAGCAGACTCTTCCTGCGTTTGAGACATAGACCCGCGCCCTGACGAGATTTCAAGATAATTTCAAGATCCCTGATGGGTCAGCGGGAGCGAGTTTCGAATGCCAGCTCTTCGTGGATGACCTGGGCTTGCTTGTTCAAGTCAACCACGGCGGAAACCTCGCGGTGCCCCACTCCGGAATTTGCGAATCTTAGATCGCGCAACTGAACGCGAAAACCATCGAGTGTAGGCTCCACAGTTGCCTTTGGGAACCGGGCAAACTGCAAAAACATCGTGGCGGCGCGGGACTTGCGAGCGCTTTCCAAGACGGCGGAAGGTTCGGGCTTGTAGAGGGTGCGGCCCGAGTCGGGATCGAAGGAAGGGTTGAGGACCACGGACAAATCCACTTGGTGCAGCGCCGCATCCGTCTCGACGACCCCGGACCAGGCGAAGGGAGACATCGGCTGGGGAAAGGCGGCCACCAGAAGGGGCGTTTCACCGCGGTAAAGGCGCGAGCGCAGCAACTCGACGGCGCGGTCGTGCAAGGTCCAGCGCCCGCCGATGAACAGCGCCAGCAAGACCAGCGCAATCACCGCGCCCCGCAGACCTTTCCGGCGTTTCTTGGCGGAGCCGATTTCTTCTCCGATTAAATGAAACAACGCAGGAAGCAGCAGGCCACCGGCCAAAATCGCGAGCAACCAGGGATCTACTTCGTCCACCAGGTCCCCGGCGAACCATTTTTCGCGAAACGGCCAGAAAAGCTTCACGCCGTAGCTGTTGGTGAGGTCGAGCAAGAGATGAACGCCGCTTGCCATGGCGCAGACCAAAGCCGCCGGGATAAAGCGCACGGAAAACCGGGGATAGATTCTTCCCAGAGCCCAAAAACCTGCGGCGACGAAAACAGCGATGGCCGCAGCTCCGAAAAGAGAATGAGTTGCGGTGCGATGGCCGGAGAGGAAAGCCGATGCGCCTCCGAGGGAGCTGAGCCAATCGAGATCGGCGGCCAGGCCTGCGACAAGCATCATGGGTATGGCGAGTCTGGTCGCGCGGTTCAGACCCGCACGGGCCAGAACCACGGAGGAGAGAGCGTGGGTGATAGGCTCCAACGAGATGCCTTCTCAGGTGACTTCCATGACTTGCGGCGCGCGCTTTTCGCGGGTGGCCTCCGGGCGAACGTTCCGTTGAGCGAATTCCGCGGGGGCGAGAAGACGAAGCGCATTCGCGACGATCCGGAATTCCACGGGAAGGTGTCCGAGCGGTTCGCCATCCACCTGCGCGTAGACGCGCTCGCTGCCGAGGGCTTCGCAGCGGACCAGGTTTGACTTCCAGAAAAAAACGCCGCGCTCGGCGCGAAGTTTTCCGCGCCACAATTTGGGCATGTAACTGAGGTAGCGCAGAGCGCTGCGCGTGGTGATGGCGGCGAGTTCGAAGCCGTCTTCGAACAAATCTGCGCGCGTGGTGATGCAAAACGGCCCGCCGTAGTGCTTCGTGCGGCCGACGACGACGAGAGTGGCGTCGAGCGAATGCTCCGCGGTTATCACGCGAAAGCGCGGAAAGCGGTAGCGGAAAAGCTGGCGGAATCCTTCCCACCAGTACGCGAGGATGCCGGCCTTACTCTTGGCTTCGGGTTTGACCGAGTAGACCATCCTGCCGTCGGGGCCCGCTCCCGCCACGCAGAGAAAATAGCGCTGCACGGCGGGGTCTTCGAGCGGTATGGCGAGGCCCAGAGCGATTTCCACCAGGGTTCCACGCGAAAGAATTTCTGCGGCGGCAGGAATGTCCCGGGGAAGGCCCAGCTCTTTGGCGAGGACGTTGGCGGTTCCTCCGGGCAGCAACGCCAGGGGAATCTGGCGGCCGGAAGATTCGGCGACGATGCCGTTCAAAGCTTCATTCATCGTGCCATCGCCGCCGCAGACGATGACCAAGTCGCGCCCTTCGCGCGCCGCCCGTCGTGCGAGCCGGGTCGCCTCGCCAGGGGTGCTCGTGGGGCAAAGCTCCGTCTCGACTCCGGCGGCGGCAAAAATGCGGCAAGCCTCTTCCAGTTGCTGGGGCCTCTTCGGTCCGCTGCGGCCGGCGCGGGGGTTATGAATCAGAAGAGCGCTATGAATACCGTCGAGCATTTTCCTCGTCCCGGAGGGTTCTCTCACGCCGTGATTCATCCGGCGGAATGCAATGTGCCGCGATGCCTCGCACCGCGCATTGTATAATACCCGGCCGAATCACCGTTGCCATTCCGTCGAGGCCGATCCCCGTATGAGCAAGACGGCTGCCAAAGCGAACCGCAAGCTTCTCCATGAAGTGGAGAAACTTCGCGAAAAAATAAGGTACCACGACTACCGCTATCACGTTTTAGACGACCCGGAGATTTCCGACGCCGAATATGACCGGCTGATGAAGCGGCTGAAAGAAATCGAGGCCGCGCATCCGGAACTCATCACGGCAGATTCGCCCACCCAGCGCGTGGGCGGAGCTCCGCGCGAGGGTGTCGAGACAGTACGGCACTCGCGCCCCATGCTGAGCCTTGACAACGCATTCTCTTACGATGAACTGCGCGACTTCGACAGGCGCGTTCGTGAATTGAGCGGGCATGAAAAGATCGAATATGTCGCCGAACACAAGTTCGACGGCTTGAGCATTTCGCTGCAATACGAGGACAGCCTGTTGAAGCGCGGAGTGACGCGCGGCGACGGGACCACCGGCGAAGACGTCACGCCAAACGTGAAAACGATTCGCTCGGTCCCTCTGCGCGTGGACGCCGCCGTGCTGAAGAAAGCGCGCCTTCCGGCGGATTTCGAAGTGCGCGGGGAAGTGATGATGTCACACAAGTCGTTCGAGGAGCTGAACCGGCTGCAGGAAGAGCAGGGCGGAAAGCGCTTCGCGAACCCGCGCAATGCCGCCGCAGGCGCGGTTCGCGTGCTGGACCCGGCAATTACGGCGCAGCGGCGGCTGGAATTCTTCGCCTACTATTTGTATGTGGACGGGCGGGTCCCGTTCAAGAAGCACACCGACTCGCTCGAGGCATTGCAGCAGATGCAATTCAAGGCCTCGGAAGACTGGAGGCTGTGTGCTTCGATAGAGGAGGTCTTGAAATACTGCGAGGCGTGGGAATCGCGCCGGGAGAAACTGCCCTACGAAATAGACGGCGTGGTGATCAAGGTCAACTCGATTGCCATCCAGCAGGAGATTGGTTTCACGGCGAAGGCGCCGCGGTGGGCCATTGCGTACAAATACCCGGCGCGGCAGGAGACGACGGTCGTCAACGACATCATCGTGCAGGTGGGGCGGACCGGCGCGCTGACCCCGGTGGCGGTGCTCGAGCCGGTGCAAATCGGCGGCGTCACGGTGAGCCGCTCGACACTGCACAACATGGACGAGGTGGAACGCCTCGGCGTGCAAATTGGCGACACGGTGATTGTCGAGCGCGCGGGCGAAGTGATTCCCCACGTGGTGAAAGTGGTGAAGGAAGGGAAGCAGCGGCGCGCGTTCCACATGCCCAAGAATTGCCCGGAGTGCGGGACGCGCATTCACAAGGCAGAGGACGAAGTCGCCTACCGGTGCGTCAACGCCGCGTGTCCGGCGAAGCGCAAAGAGTCGCTCCTGCATTTTGCCGGACGGCACGCGATGGATATTGACGGGCTGGGTGACAAGATTGTGGACCAGCTTGTGGACAAAGGAATAGTCAAAGATTTTGCCGATCTGTATTCGTTCAAGCTCGAGGAAGTAGCGGGACTCGAGCGGATGGCGGAAAAGTCGGCACAGAATTTGCTGGATGAGATTGCAGCGAGCAAGAAAAACAGCTTGGCGCGGCTGATTTATGCGCTGGGGATTCGCTTCGTCGGGGAACGCACCGCGCAGTTGTTGGCGGAACACTTCGGCTCGATGGAGAAGCTCGTTTCGGCTTCGGAGGAGGAACTGACAGAAGTGACCGAGGTCGGGCCGAAAGTCGCGGCAAGCATCGTGGAATTCTTCTCCGAAGCTGCGAACCGCGAGGTCATCAAGAAACTGCGCAAGGCGGGCGTGAATCCCACAGAAGAAAAGCGCGCGCCAAAGAGCAACAAACTTGCGGGGAAAACGTTTGTGTTTACGGGAGCGCTGGAACGTCGTTCGCGAGAAGAGGCCGGCGAGCTAGTGAAACAGCATGGCGGCTCCGTGGTTTCTTCCGTAAGCAAGAAGACGGATTACGTGGTAGTCGGCGCAGAGCCGGGATCGAAATACGACAAGGCGAAAGAGCTGGGCGTGACGATCCTCACGGAAGGCGAATTCGAGAAACTGCTCGGAGTGAGATAGGTTTTTTCTCTGTGGTGGGTATTGCGAGAGGTTTCAGTCGTGAAGCGCCTTATCGCATTCGTACGCACGCTGTTGCCCGCCGAGGGCATGCACATGGTCCTTCTGCTCTGCGCCTGTCTCCTCTTCATTTCACAAACGATGCGGTGGTGGCCCAGCCCCGACTGGCAAGCATCCATTGCAGATGGGTTCTCTAAGTACACGTTCTTGCACTACGACCTGCGCGTTTGGGCGGGAATAATTAGGCTGGCGACGCTCCCGATCTTGTTGGCCGCGGCTTCCGCGTACTTTGTATGCTTCTGGCCGGGCCCGAGACCGGTGCGCCGCCTGATACTCTGGGTCTTGCTGCCGGGAGCTGGAGGCATACTCCTTGTCTGGGGTGGGGCGCTGGTTCTCGCGAGTTGCTCGGGGGAGCCGAGATTTGCATCCATCCTTGAATCCTCTGGGAGCAACTTCACGCGCAGCATTCGGTTGACGTGGCGACTTACCGGGGACCTTGGACCCGGGCTTCATTTTGCTCTCGCCGGATTCCTCCTCGTAACGATCGCTGCCTTGCTACTCCGTCGCGGACATACGTCGCTGCCCGTGTCGTTGTATCGGGACGCGCCTGGCGTTTCTTTGGACACGGATCCGGGGATCCGGCGCGAGCAACGGTTCATTTGGTATGCCATTGCTCTCAATCCGATTGCCACTAGTTTGTTCGCAGTTCCTATATCACTTCTCTCGATATTCGTGTTGCCCCGATTGTACGCCGGGAATCTCTCGTCCCTGTGGAGCCTGAGCGCATTGTTTGGATCAATGCCGTTTCTTGTGGTTGCGCTTTGGGCGATGGGATCAGAACGCAAACAGGTCTTGAGCCAGGCTGTTCGCCCGCCACCGATCACGATTGCCGCGTTATCGGGGGCCCTCCCGGTGGTCATTGCCGGCGTCGTTCCATTGGTGTCATTTCTGTATGATCGGATTCATTGGGCGGCCTATTACTGGGGCACATTCGGGCCTCCAGAGATTAGGACTTATTTTACTCTCCCGAATGTTCAGGCACTGTGGTACTTCCCACCCGCTTTTGTCGAAGAGATTGCTTGGCGCGGGCATCTTCAACCCCGGTTCATCCGCCGCTTCGGAATGGCTCGGGGGATTTTCTTGGTCGGAATTGTGTGGGGTGCATTTCACTTTGGTTGGGACTTTAGATCCTCACTGAACTCTAGGGATGTGCTGCTCGCGCTGGCCGTGCGCTTGATAAAGACTACGACTTTCAGTTTTGCTTTGGCATGGGTGACATTGCGTGCGAACTCCTTCATACCTGCCGCAATTATGCATGCCACCGACAATTCCTTCCTAAATCTTTCTGCAACACCGTCTCACCCCGTAGCACTTTGGATTGTCCTCGGTCTCTGGGCGGCATTAGGCTTCGTCCTCTTCCGGTATTGGCCGCCGCAGAATGACTCCGCACCCATCGTGAACACCGGCGCGTCGAGTTCCAATCCGGTGGTCTGATGCGTTGCGGACTCATCGAAACTGTTTTCTGGAGTAAATTATCTCTGACGGGTGGGTCGGGCGGGCTCGGGTCGTGGGTAAGCAAGAAGACGGATTACGTGGTCGTCGGCGCGGAGCCGGGATCGAAACACGACAAGGCGAAAGAGCTGGGCGTGACGATCCTCACGGAAGACGAATTCGAAAGACTTGTGGGCGTGAAATAAGCGGGGTGACCTATGCAACCGCTGTCGCAGCGTGTCCTGCAAATGTTCAAAGACATGAAGAGAGACGCTCTGGATTTGCACGTCATGTTCGAAGCGGCGGGCAATGACCCAGCAAAACGCCAAGACGTCCTCGACGCGGTTGAAGAGCTTCAGCGCGAAGGCTGCCTGGTTGCTCGAGGCAGCGATTTCTATGCACTGACAGCGAAAGGCAAGCAGGCCATTGGCAAACCCTAATCGGTCACGACCTCCATACGGCGATGGGCGGAGTGATTCTTGAGAAGGCCTCTGGGAAAAAACTGGCCAGTTTCAAGTGACATCAAAGCGGGCAAACTCCGTGTATAATTAAGCCTGGCGGGTAGGTCGGGCGATCGCCGGTTCCGCCGCCGCAAGGCGGCAGGGCGGGAGGAAAGTCCGGACACCGTGGCTCGAAGCCGCAAGGCAACGAGCCGAAGGGCAACGCGCCTGGTAACGCCAGGGGGCTGGTTCGCGTGATGAGCGAAAGCGAATCGTGAGGATCGGCCACGGATAGTGCCACAGAGAATAAACCGCCGGCGCGAAAACGCGGCGAGTCCGTTTTGGCGGATTGGCCGCAGCATCTCGATGACAGGCAGGAGGCAAAACCTCCGGCTCGTCTTTTTTGATGCGCGCGTTTGGCAAGGGTGAAAAGGTGGGGTAAGAGCCCACCGCTCCGATGGCAACATCGGAGGCACGGAAAACCCCGCGTGGTGCAAGGCCAAATAGGAGGGGAGGGCCGGCCCGGCCCGCTTGCCCTGATAGTTGACAAAGTCAGCTTGAAGGGTTCTTAACCCTCGGGTAGGCCGCTTGAGCGGCGCAGCGATGCGCCGCCTAGAGGAATGATCGCCGCGTCGCGCAGGCCGATACTTGGACGCGCGAGGCACAGGATCCGGCTTACAGACCTGCCCGCCAATAATTTCTTTATAATCAAAGGCTTACGGCACTTCGGACTTCCGCCTCTGACCCTCTGTCGGAGCGATAGCCCGCCCGGCCAGTCCCGGAACACCTGAACCGTTTTTGGCCTTCCTGTCAGTCTCCAGCGGCAATCCAATCTTCTACCCTGTGCATGACCCAGCAACCGCAGCATCCGGTCCCATTCGCGGTGGGTCTGGAGGTATAGCGTTATGAGCGAATTTGGAAATTGGCTGGCGAGCAACTGGTATGAGGCAGGAACTCTTCTGCTTCACGCCGCTTTGTTGGTAACGGTAATCTGGTACGTCCGGAAAAACGTGAGCCTGAAAATGGCTTCCTTACGCGAATCTGAGCACCAATCTGACCCGGTACAGCATGAGCCGTTGACATTGGGCGAAGCCGATCTAGGCGCGGCGATTCGCGCAGAAAACAGCAGCAGACCTAAAGGGCCGAATCCCTTGCGCAGGCTCACCCACTGGCTCTCGACACCCATGGGAAGCTGACACGTCCCTTGGGGAGTCGTTCTCTTTGTCGCCGCTTCATTTTCGTTTCGCTGGCAGAGCAGAGGGGATACGACCGCGCTGGCGGTATCTCAATTCCGCCAGAGCCTCCGAGGGAGCAAGTACGTAAAGCCGACGAAGAATTCCCATCGCGTTGAAGTACTTGTCAACCCGCGGTCAAAGCCGGCATCAAAAACCAGTGTTCTGTTTGCAGCGTAGCTGACGGCCCAAAGATTTCCGGCGGCGTGGCTCCGCAGGAACGGCTGGGTAAAGTGCTGCCCGAACTGAGCCCTGTGAACCGGCTGTTGAACCAACTCATTGAAAAGGGCGTTTGCGTCATAGTGAAACCCCTTTACGTCAGCGCTGGCCAGGACAAGAAATGAGTTGTCCGGAGTGCCGAGATCAAGATCGGGCGGGCTTCCGTTGTACACGCGGTGAAAGTAGCTTGCCGCCAGAGTGGGTTTCGCTCCTTCGCCGGGCATCAAGACGACCTGCAGACCGAGAAGGGTATCCGCAATACCTCTTCCGCCGCGCCCATTGGCAGTGAAGCGGACAGCGGGCTCCGAGTTTGCCAGAAACTCCAGCCGCGGGGCGATCGATAGCTTGATGACCTCGTTGAATCCATAGCGCGACGAGAACTCAGGCGAATGAGTGGCGCCGAGAAAGCCCGTCTCGAACTGCAGGTAGCCGACGGGAGTCAGCGTAGCGGGAGTAGCCACGGTCGGGCGCGCGGGATTTGCCTGCGGCTCATCCGATGCTGGCGCTTGCGCAGCGCTGGACTGGGCAAGGCTCCCCAGGACCAGGCATAGGCAGGTGA
>WNGL01015424.1_pt1 | contig 10957 bp, 9 predicted proteins | sample 5400591 | NCBI WGS metagenome assembly WNGL01 (sample SAMN13153377, study PRJNA577476) | soil metagenome | isolation source: 80 cm soil or saprolite under Garry oak tree replicate 1 | place: USA:California | collected 2016-06-15
GCTGACAAAGACGCCAACATCATCTTTGGGACCGTCATCGACGAGAAGATGTCCGGCGAGGTCAAGATCACGGTGGTGGCGACCGGCTTCGTGGTCGGAGCCGAGCCCAGCCGCGAGATCGAGGAGCAGTACAGCCGGCCGGCGCCCGTCGAAGACGTCCCGGTCTACAAAGGCTTCGACCCGTCGAACCTCGACATCCCCGCGTTCTTACGCGGTCGCCGCTAACCTGCGCGAGGGGTGCCCCCTTCCCACCCCTCGCGTCCTTACTCTTTTCCGCCGGAGGCGGTCCCAAGCTGGCCTCGCGAGGGGTGGGTTTAACGCCTCAAACGCTCGCATGGCACTAAAGCGCCGCTCGCGTGGGCCGGCAGGCCCGCCCTCGCTCCACAACATCTGGGATACTGACGTCAGATGAAGTGTCCATATTGTGGTCAGATCGACCTCAAGGTGGTCGACTCCCGTGACTCCGATACGGGCGAGTCGATCCGTCGCCGGCGCGAGTGCTTGCAGTGCTCGAAGCGCTTCACCACCTACGAGCGGATCCGAACTGGTGATGGACAAGCTCCGCGGCCTGGACGAGGTGGCGTACATTCGCTTCGCCTCGGTGTACCGGTCGTTCATGGATCTCCAGGAAGTCAAGCACGAGATCGACCAGCTCCTCACCCGCGAAAAGCGAGGCTGAGGCCCTGGCAACCCTGGAGCTCGCCTCCGTCATCAGCGTCGCCGGATTTCCGGCCCGGCACGGCTTCAGCACCCGCGCGCTCGGGTCGATGGGCCTTACCGGGTCGACCGATCCCGATGTGGTGATGCAGCGGCGCCAGCAGCTCGCCGACCAGCTGGGCTTCGACCTCACCCGCACCCTGATGACCGTCCAGGAGCACGCCGCCAATGTCGTCACCTTCCATCGGCGGCAGCCGGAGGGCGGGCAATGCGTTTTTGACACCGACGCTCTGGCCACCGATGTCCCCGGCCAGGCGATCGTGACGTACCACGCCGACTGCTTTCCGCTGCTCTTCCTCGACGCCGCCCGGGGGGTCGTCGCCGGGGCGCATGCCGGCTGGCGCGGCTCGCTGGCGGGCGTTGCGATCCAGACAGTGCAGGCGCTGCACCTCGCTTACGGCAGCGAGCCCGATGAGCTCGATGTCCTGATCGGACCAGGCATCTGCGGCCGCTGCTACGAGGTCGGGCACGAGGTGATGGACCAATTCATCGCTCGCTACGGCCGCGAGGCGCGCTACCTGTACACGGAGGGCGGTGACGTCCGGCTCGACATCGAGGGGGTGCTTCGCCTCCAGCTCGAGGATGAGGGGGTCGCGCCGGACCGAATCCAGTCGTCGGGGTGGTGCACGCGCGAGGACGAGCGGTGGTTTTCTCATCGCGGCGGCCGTCCGGGACGCTTCCTCTCCGTCGTCGTCGCGCCCTGAGCGATGCCCGATTCGCTCGGCGCACGCCTTCAGGCCGTCCGCCAGACGATCGCGCGGAGCGCCGAGCGAGCCGGCCGTGATCCCAGCGAGGTCGTGCTGGTGACGGTCACCAAGGGCTTTCCGGTGGCGCGCATCCGCGAAGCGCTCGCGGCCGGGCTGCGCATCCTCGGTGAGAACCGGGTGCAGGAGGCGCTGCCCAAGATCGACGAGATCGGCCCGGCGAACATCGACTGGCACTTGATCGGGCACCTGCAGACGAACAAGGTCAAGTTCATCGACAATCGTTTCCAGATGGTTCAATCGCTGGACAGCGTCGGGCTAGCGGAGGCCCTCGAGCGGCGGATTCGCTCCCCGCTCGATGTGTTGATCGAGGTCAATGTCGCGCAAGAGCCGCAGAAGACGGGGGTATCTCCCGCGGAGGTCGCGCTTCCAGTTCTTTCGATGGGGATGACGGACGACTACGCGATCGCCGTGGAAGAAGGCGCGACCATGTTACGATTGGGCCGCGCGCTCTTCGGACCGCGCTGAGTTTCCGCAGTGCAGAACGCCATCAATTTCCTGCACACCTTTGCCCAGGTCCTGATCTATCTCTTCATCTTTGCCATCTTCGTGCGGGCCGCCGCCTCCTGGTTCATCCGCGATTACCACGGGCTGTTCATGGGATTCCTGGTCGACGTCACGGAACCCATCCTGGGCCCGTTGCGGCGCGTGATCCCCACCGGGCTGGGCGTGGACTTCTCGCCGATGATCGCCATCGCGGTGCTCTACGTCGGCATCCACCACGTCCTGGCGCGGGCATTGAAGGACCTGTTCCCCCGCTACAAGACGATGCGCGGCTTTTACGTGGAGCGCAAGGCCGGCTGGGACACGCACGGCCTGCCCGTCGAGATCGAGGTCGAAAAGCAGCTGAAATTCACCGGCAAGCAGGACATCGAGAAGTTCGGCATCGAGGCCTTCAACAAGCTCTGCCGGGAAAGCGTCTTCACGTATATCGGCCAGTTCGCCCAGGTGACGGAGCGGATGGGGTATTGGGTCGACTTCGACAAGGCCTACCGGACGCTCGACACCAGCTATATGGAGAGCGTCTGGTGGATCCTCAAGCAGATCTGGGACAAGCAACTGCTCTACCAGGGATTCAAGGTCGTGCCCTACTGTCCCCGCGACCAGACACCCCTCTCCAGCCACGAGCTGGCGCTGGGATACCAGGACGACGTCGAAGACCCCTCCGTTTACGTGAAGTTCGAGCTCGAGGATGAGCCCCGGACGTACTTCCTCGCCTGGACGACGACCCCCTGGACGCTGCCCGGCAATGTCGCCCTCGCCGTCGGACTCGACATCCCCTACGTGCGGGTACGGCAGGGCGACGAGCGCTACATCCTGGCGAAGGCGCGGCTGTCCGTGCTCGAGGGGGAGTATCAGATCGAGGCGGAGGTCGATGCGAAGACGCTGCTCGGCAAGCGGTACAAGCCCCTCTACTCGTACCTGGTCCCCGACAAGCCCGCCTTCTACGTCGTCGACGCGGATTTCGTCTCGGTGGAGGATGGGACCGGGATTGTCCACACGGCGGCCGCCTACGGCGTCGACGACCTCGAGCTCTCTCTGAAGAAAGGCATCCCGGTTCGCCATGTGGTCGATCTTGCCGGTCGATTCCGGCCGGAGGTCGAGCCCTTCGCCGGGCTCTTCGTCAAGAAAGCCGATCCCAAAATCATCGAGGACCTCACCCAGCGCGGCCTGATGTATCGAGCCGAAACGATCCGCCACACCTACCCGTTTTGCTGGCGCTGCGGGACGCCGCTGCTCTATTACGCCTTGACGTCATGGTTCATCAAGACGACCGCCGTCAAGGATGAGCTGATCCGGAACAACAATCTGGTTAACTGGGTCCCACCTTACGTCGGCACCGGACGGATGGCGAACTGGCTGGAAACGCTCGTCGACTGGTCGCTGTCGCGCTGGCGCTACTGGGGCACGCCGTTGCCGATCTGGGTCTGCGAGCAATGTGACGAGCGGCGCTGCGTGGGCTCGGTGGCGGAACTGGGCCTGACGCTGAACGACGATCTGCACCGCCCCTACATCGACCGCGTGACGCTCCCCTGCGCAAAGTGTGGCGGCGCGATGCGCAGGGTCACCGACCTGATCGATGTCTGGTTCGATTCCGGCTCGATGCCGGTCGCGCAGTATCACTACCCGTTCGAGAACGAGGAGCTCTTCAAGGTACGATTTCCCGCGGACTTCATCGCGGAGGGCGTCGACCAGACGCGCGGCTGGTTCTTCAGCCTGCTGGCCATCGGCACCATGTTGTTCAAGCAGCCGGCCTTCAAGAACGTGATCGTCAACGGCACGGTGCTGGACAAGCAGGGCCGCAAGATGAGCAAGTCGCTGAAGAACTCGGTTGACCCGATGGAGGTCATGTCCAAGTTCGGAGCGGACGCGACCCGCTGGTACTTCTTCTCGGCGGTCGCCATCGGTAACGACTATCGCTTCGACCTGGCCTCCGTCCAGGATGTCGTGCGCCGCTTCCTGCTGATCCTTTGGAATACCTACGGCTTCTTCGCCAACTACGCGAGGCTCGACGGCTTCGACCCCGCCGGCGCGGCCGTCCCGGTGCGCGAGCGAGCCCAGCTCGACCGCTGGCTGCTCGCGGAACTGGCCGTCACCATCGCCGATGTCGAGAAGGCGATGGAGGCGTACGACCCGCCGACGGCGGCGCGCCGCCTGGAAGCCTTCGTACTCGATCTTTCGACGTGGTACGTGCGGCGCTCCCGCCGCCGGTTCTGGAAGTCGGAATCCGACGCCGACAAGCGGAGTGCCTACCAGACGCTCTACCAGGTGCTCGTCAACCTATCGCAGCTGCTGGCGCCCTTTACACCGTTCGTCTCGGAGACCATCTACCAGAATCTCGCGGCCGGGCGGCAAGCCCAGTCCGAGAGCGTCCACCTGAGCGACTGGCCCGTAGCCCCGACAGATTGGCGGGATGACGAGCTCCGCCAGCAGATGTCGGTCGTCCGGCGACTGGTCGCGACCGGTCTCGCCGCGCGCAACACCGCCGGCCTCAAGGTGCGCCAGCCGCTTCGCGCCGTGACCATCGCGGAGCGGCCGCTCGACCCCGGGCTCGAGGCGATCCTGCTCGAAGAGCTGAACATCAAGGCGGCGCGCTACCAGGGCGAGGGCGGTGGGCTCACCCTCGACACCGAGATCAGCCCGGAACTGAAGCTCGAAGGGCTTGCCCGCGACCTGGTCCGGAAGATCCAGGAACTGCGCAAGCAATCCGGGTTCGCCGTCGAAGACCGCATCCGCCTCTTTTACGAGGGCGACGGGGTGCTCGCCGAGGCACTCGAGCGCTGGCGAGACTACATCGCGACGGAAACTTTGGCGGTGGCCGTCGCGCGAGGTGCGGCACCGACTGGAGCCTCGACCGAAACCTTGCAGATCGAGGGGAACGACCTCCGCGTGAGCGTCGTCCGGGTGGCAACGAACTGAGCCGGGTTCGCGGCTACCTCTTGCTGGCAGTGATCGCCGCCACCGTCGTCATCGTTGACCGCGTCACGAAGATTTTCGTCGAGCAGCGGTTCGGGGTTCCCTATGGGCCCCGCGAGGTCGTCGACCACGTCCTCTTCCTGACGGTGACGCGCAACGCCGGCGCCGCCTTTGGCCTCTTCCAGAACTTCAGGGTGGCCTTCCTGCTGATCTCGGCGGTCGTCCTGGTCGGCATCCTTATCTATTACTGGCGCTTGCCGTCCAGCGATTGGTCGGCCCGGCTTGGTCTGGCGCTCGTCTTCGGGGGCGCGATCGCCAACGCCTACGACCGGGGCGTCAAGGGCTCGGTTATCGACTTCATCCAGGTACCGCACTGGCCGATCTTCAACGTCGCCGACTCGGCGATCACCGTGGGGGTCGCGGTGCTCCTGGTGGGCACCCTCTTGCGGAGCGGCCGCCCGCGGCGCGCGTGACGCCGGCGGAACAGCACACGGTCCCGATCAACGCGCCTCGACTCGACCAGTACCTGGCGGGCCTGCTCGAGGGGCAAAGCCGGAGCCAGGTCCAGCGCTTGATCGCGCAGGGACACGTCCGCCTGAACGATGGGCCGGCCCGCGCGGGGAGCCGCCTCCGCTCGGGGGATCGGCTCAGCTGGGAACTGCCCCCGGCGACGCCAACGCGGCTCCAGCCCGAGGCGATGGATCTTCGTGTGCTCTACGAGGACGACGACCTGATCGTCATCGACAAACCGGCCGGGCTCGTCGTCCATCCTGGGCCGGGCCATACGACCGGCACGCTCGTCCACGGCTTGCTCGGCCGCGGCGTGGGCTGGTCTACGATCGGCGGTACGGAACGGCCCGGTATCGTCCACCGGCTCGACCGTGACACCTCGGGATTGATGGTGGTGGCGCGCAACGACGACGCGCATCGCGAACTGGCGCGCCAGCTGCAGCGTCGGATCATGGGGCGCACGTACCGGGCGATCGTCGTCGGCGAGGTTCCTGACCCCGCGGCAGGCATCGAGGCTCCGATCGGGCGCGATCCGAAGAACCGGCAGCGGATGGCGGTCGTCGCCCGTGGGCGCGACGCCTTCACCGAGTTCCGGCGGCTCGGCGTCGCCGGCGGCCACTCCCTGCTCGAGGTCAAGCTCGGATCCGGCCGGACCCACCAGATCCGGGTCCATCTCGCCTACATCCACCATCCGGTCCTGGGCGACCCGGTCTATGGCCGCCGCTCGCCACTGATCGCCCGGCCGGCGCTGCATGCGGAGGCCCTCACGCTCCGTCACCCGCGGTCGCGCGAGTCGATGACGTGGCGGACGCCTCCACCGGACGACTTCGAATTGGCGTGGAATTCGCTGGCGCATCCTAAAATGCGGTGATCAGATGACCCAGCCCAGGATCGGGCTTTTGATCGTGATCTCCGGACCAAGCGGAGTGGGGAAGGATACCGTGTTGCGGCGCCTCTTCGAACTGGCGCCCGATCTCAAATACTCGGTGTCGTATACGACCCGGCCCCCGCGGCCCGGCGAGGTCGACGGCCACAGCTACACCTTCGTCAGCGAGCCGGAATTCCTGCGCCTGATCGAGCAGAAGGAATTCCTCGAATGGGCGAAGGTCTATGACCACTATTACGGGACGTCGCGGCGCCGTGTCGAGGCGGCCCTCAACCGCGGTGAGGACATCATCCTCAAGATCGATGTCCAGGGCGCCACCTTTGTTCGTAAGCGTATGCCGGAGGGGCTCTTCATCTTCATCACCCCGCCGTCGACCGAGGAACTGCTCAACCGGCTGACCGGCCGCAACACGGAATCGCCGGAAGCCCTCGAGATCCGCCAGAAGGAGGCGTTGATCGAGCTTGGCCTGGCCAAAGATTACGAACACGTCGTGTGCAACCGCGATGTCGACGAGACGGCTCGCGAGATCCTGGCGATGATCGCGGCGGAGCACGCCGGGCGCCGGGCGGCGCGATGATGGCGGGCCGGCTGAGGGGACGCCGGGTCGCGATCGGCGTCTGCGGCGGAATCGCCGCCTACAAGGCGATCGAGTGCATCCGGCTGCTCACGGAGGCGGGGGCCGAGGTCCGGGTCCTGATGACGCCGGAGGCGACCCGCTTCGTCACGCCGCTCACCTTCGAGGCACTCTCCGACAACCCGGTCGCCGCCGATTGGCTCGCGCCGCAGGGCGGGGGAGAGAGCCACATCAAGCTGGCCGAGTGGGCCGATCTGATCGCGATCGTTCCCGCCACGGCGAATACCATGGCGAAGCTGGCGCTGGGATTTGCCGATGAGATCGTCTCGGGGACGGTGCTGGCGAGTCGCGCGCCGCTCGTCATCGCCCCGGCGATGAACGATGTGATGCTGACCCAACAGCCCACCCAGGATCATCTCGACGCGCTGCGCGCGCGTCGAGCCGTCATCGTGGAGCCCGCCAGCGGACGGCTCGCGTCGGGGAAGTCGGGCGTGGGGCGCTTAGCGTCTGCTGAGCGGATCGTCGCCGTGCTCGACGCCGTGCTCGCCGGCCGGCGCACCCTCGACGGTATTCGCGTGGTCGTCAGCGCCGGCGGCACGAGGGAAGCGGTCGACCCGGTGCGCTACGTCGGGAATTTCTCCAGCGGCAAGATGGGCCGCGCGCTGGCCGAGGTGGCGGCGGCGCGTGGCGCCGATGTCACCCTGGTGACCACCGCGCCCTCCAACCCCGAGGGGATGGAGGAACTCGCGGTCGGCAGCGCCACCGAGATGCTGACGGCGCTTCAGAAAGCCTGCGCCGGTGCCGACGTCCTGGTGATGGCGGCGGCGGTTGCCGATTACGTCCCGGAGCAGGTCGCCGCGTCGAAGCTGCGGCGCACGGACCGGCCCCTGGACCTCCGACTGCGCCCCAACGTCGACATCCTGAAGACCCTGGGACCTCGTCCGGGGCTCTACCGCGTTGGCTTCGCCGCGGAAACCGAAGACCTCCGCGCCCAGGCGCAGCAGAAGCTGAGCGCCAAGCAGCTCGACATGATCGTCGCCAACCAGGTGGGCGTCGACGGCCAGGGCCTGGCCAGCGATTTCAACGCGGTCACCATCGTGACGGCCTCAGGCGTCGCCGCCGAGGTGCCACGACTTCCCAAATTGGAGGTGGCCGGGCGGATCTGGGACGCCATCGATGCCGGCCGGAACCGCGGCGCCTGAGACGGCGCTCCGTCCGATCGCGCAGGTCGCCGTCGAGGCGCGCGTCGGGAGCCAGACCGGGCTCTTCGACTACGCCGTCCCGGAGGCGCTCCGCGGCCTGATCGAGGTGGGGCACCGGGTCCGGGTGCCCTTCGGGAAGCGGACCGTGACCGGTTTCGTCTACGCGCTCGATGAGGGCCCCACCGTGCTCGAGCTCAAGCCGATCGAGGCGTTGCTCGACGCTGAGCCGGTGCTGCCGTCTCCGCTCGTGGAACTGGCCGGCTTCGTCGCCGCCCACTACCTGGTGCCGCTCGATGAGGTGATCCGGGCCATCGTGCCGCCGCGCGTCCGCGCCGTCGTTCGGCGATCAGTCAAGCGCCGGCGGCAGAGCCGCATCCTCCGGCAGGCCGCGGCGGTCGGCGTGCCCGACGCGATCGCGCTCGAACCGGCCCAGGAGGCCATCCGGGAGCGGATCGCCATCGCCCTTTCGCGCCAGGAGTCAGACGTTTTCCTCCTGCACGGCGTCACGGGCAGCGGCAAGACCGAGGTCTACCTGGCCCTGCTCGAGCAGGTGCTGGCCGGTGGGGGCCAGGGCCTGGTGCTGGTGCCCGAGATCGCGCTCACGCCGCAGACCGTCGGGCGCTTCGCGGCACGCTTCCCCGGACGGCTCGCCGTCCTGCACAGCGCGCTGACCGAAGCGGAGCGGGCCGCCGAGTGGTGGCGGATCCGGCGCGGCGAGGCGGACATCGTGATCGGGCCGCGCGCCGCTGTTTTCGCGCCGCTACCGCGGCTTGCGCTGATCGCGATCGACGAGGAGGAATCGTCCGCGTTCAAGCAGGACCGTATCCCGCGCTACCACGCGCCCACCGTAGCGCGCTGGCTCGCGGAACGGACACGGGCCGTCCTGGTCCTGGGCAGCGCCACCCCCAGCGTCGCGACCTACGCCGCCGCGCTCGCCGGGCGCGAGCATTTGCTGGAGCTCCCGCACCGCGCCCAGGGACGGCCGCTGCCACCGGTAACCATCATCGACATGCGGGCCGAAATCGCGGCACAGCACTTCAGCCCGCTGAGCCGCGAGCTGCAAACGGCAATCGGCGGATCGCTGGAGCGCCATCAGCAATCGATCCTGTTTTTGAATCGCCGCGGGCTGACGACCTTCGTCCTCTGCCGCGACTGCGGCCAGGCGCGTGAATGTCCGCACTGCAGCGTCGCCCTCGTCTACCACGCGTCCCTGGGCCGCCTGCAGTGCCACTACTGCGGCAGCACCGAGTCGCTGCCACGCCGCTGCCCGGCCTGCGGCAGCCGCTACATCAAGAGCTTCGGCGTCGGCACCGAACGCATCGAGCAGGAGGTGCGGACGCTGTTTCCGGGCGCGCGCGTGCTTCGACTGGACCGTGACGTGATGAAGACGCCGGATGCGGCCGACCTCGTCTTCGACCAGATGCGCTCCGGTGAGGCGGATGTGCTGGTCGGCACGCAGCTGGTGGCCAAAGGGCTGGACCTGCCCGATGTCACCACCGTTGGCGTCGTCAACGCCGATACCAGCCTGCACTTTCCCGACTACCGCTCCTCAGAGCGGACCTTCAGCTTGCTGACACAGGTGGCGGGCCGGGCCGGTCGCGGAAGTGCCGCGTCACAGGTGTTCATCCAGACGTATACCCCCGATCACCCTGCGGTCCGGCACGCCCGTTACCACGATTACCGCGGCTTCTTCCGCGAGGAATTGGAGATCCGCCGCGCCTACCGGTTCCCACCGTTTGCGGAGCTGATCGTGGCGACCTACGGCCACCGCGACGAGGCTCGCGCGGAACGCGAGGCGAAGTCGGCGGCCGAACATTTGTCTGCTACAATCGGCCTGCTCAATTTGGGCGACATCGAGGTGCTCGGACCGTCTCCCGCATTTGTGTACCGCCTCAAGGATGAGTTCCGCTTCGAGGTGACCCTCAAGGGAAGCGACCTGCACCGGGTGGCCGACGGCTTACCGCGGGGCCGGGGCTGGAGCCTCGACGTCGACCCGATGTAAGTTAGTGATCATGGCTGTCCTTCCCATCCTCACCCAGGAAGCGCCGATCCTTCGCCAGAAGGCGAAACGGGTCGCGCGCGTCGACAGCAGCATCCGCAAGCTGATCGACGACATGGTCGACACGATGATCGCCGCTCCAGGCGTCGGCCTGGCGGCGCCCCAGGTGGGGGTCGGGCTGCGGGTGGCGGTGATCAAGACCGACACCAACCTGCACACCCTGGTCAACCCGGAGATGGTGAAGTGGGAAGGCGAGCAGATCGGCCTGGAAGGTTGCCTCTCGGTGCCGGGCTACGTCGGCGAAGTCAGACGCTACATGCAGGTGGTGGCGCGCGGCCTCAACCGCCAGGGGAAGCCGGTGAAGATCAAGGGCGACGCGCTGAAGAGCAGGAGAAGGAAGCGGAACTCGTCGGCGCCTAGCGCGAGATTGCGGATCGTCTTCGCCGGCACGGCGATGTTTGCCGGTCCGACCCTGAACCAGCTGCGCGAAGCCGGCCACGAGGTCGCGCTCGTCGTCACTCAGCCAGATCGTCTTGGTGGCCGGGGCATGCGAACGCTGCCGTCGGCCATCATGCTGCAAGCGACCGAAATGCATCTGCCGGTCTTTCAACCAGAGCGGATCAGGACCGAAGAGGCCCAGGCGCGCATCCGCGAGGTCGCTGCGGACGTGATGGTGGTGGTGGCGTACGGGCAGATCCTTCCAGCGAGCCTGCTCAATGTGCCGCGGTTCGGAACGCTCAACGTCCACGCCTCGTTGTTGCCGCGGCATCGGGGTCCCGCGCCGGTGGAATGGTCGATTCTCAGCGGCGACACCGAGACCGGCGTCACCATCATGCAGATGGATGCTGGTGTCGATACGGGCCCGATCCTCGCGCAGGAGCGGGTGCC
>WNGL01018778.1_pt1 | contig 10957 bp, 6 predicted proteins | sample 5400591 | NCBI WGS metagenome assembly WNGL01 (sample SAMN13153377, study PRJNA577476) | soil metagenome | isolation source: 80 cm soil or saprolite under Garry oak tree replicate 1 | place: USA:California | collected 2016-06-15
AGACTTTCCTCACCTTCTTGGCCGAGGGGAGCTCGACGCTCACGTCAATGTTGGCGATCGAAGGGATGCGGGAAACGCCGTAGTTCAGCAAGTGGAGTACAAGCTTCTCCTTCTCATTCTGCTGCATCAGTTCTGCCGTCACCGTGGTCGGCGCGTTGACTTCGAGCGACAGCCGCTGGCCGGCCGCCCACTTCACGGCTGCGGTTAGCTCCTCCTCGTTGAAGGGCAGCTTCCAGTATTCGCTGGTCATGGCGGTCGTCGGCGGCTTTTCGGCATCAGGCTTTACTTCGGGGAGATAAACCACGCGTCCCCGTCCGACGATGTTCCGGACCGGGCCCGTTGTTAAGATGTCTTCCGGCGTGCTCGGACCATGCCAGAGGGGTGCAGTCACTTTGAAGAGGTCTTCGAAGCCGAAGTCCGGCCTCCGCAGCCGCCACTCCGTATAGAGGGACGAATGCTCCGTGGCCACCAGGCCGCCCCCCTCGCGCACGAAGTTGCGAATCAAGTCCATTTGCTCGTCGCTCAGGCACTCCTGATCGGCGAGAGCCAGCACACGGTACCGCGAGAGGTCTTTGAGCTGGTGGTCGAAGATTATGTCGAAAGGAATCTTTTCCTGGATAAGAACCTGCTCGAAGAGCATGGTGCTCTGCCACGGGCGGTCGTTATTGAAGGCCATGCTTGCGTGCGAGTGCAGCACCGCCAAATCCGCCACGTTCGCCACATGACGATATTGATCAAAGTGGTCAACGAAAAATTTAATGTACCTGCGCTGGTCTACAGCGGGTGAGTAGCCCGCCAGCACGTCTCCCACCTCGCCCAGGCATTGGCGGTTGTAGGCCATCGACTCCGCCATTTGCAGCTTCCCTCCAGCCTTCCCGGAAGTCAGCGTGCCATTCGGATAGATTTCCGCGGTGTAGGTCAGAACGCGCTTGCCAAGAGACGAAGCCATCTTGTACGTGCGGATTTTGGAGACGAGGATGCCCTCAGGCGTCACGCCCGCCTCGTCGCCCTCCTCGGTCCAGACGAGGTCCATGTAGGGAAGCAATCCGGGGTAGTCCACTCCTTGATCCCAGACCGTGTTTCTTCCAGAGATGCCCGAATGCGGATTTGTGGAAATCGCGACGTTGGGATTCAGACTGTGAATGAACTGCGCCATCTCCGCGTAGTAGCTATTGAGCTGGTGGCAACGAAAATCGGCCCACTCTTGAAAGAGCGGGTCATTGATGGTTCGGAGCGGTTTATCCCAGCGTGGAGGCAGGACATACCGGACGTCAGAGAATCCCAATCTCTTTTTCAACACTTCGGGCGGATATTTGTTCGCCAGGTAGTTTCGAAAATCCTGAATCGCCAGTGGGTGCTGAAAGATAGGCGCCTGCGCCTGCATGCTGGTGTTGTCAAAATCTATGTCGTCGACTTTTAGATCTTCGATGGCATGGCGAATGACCCGTTTCATATACTCCTGATAACCCGGATGCATGAAATAGACCCTCTTACGAAAGGTCTGATCGTCGTAGAAGACGGGCCTTCCCTGGAAATCGGGCACAAACCAGTCCGCCGCCTCCGGCTTCTCCGCCAAGAAAGTCTCATATGCAATCGTGCTGCCGATATAGACGCCCACGCGGATTCCGTATTTGTGGAGCAAGCCTGCCAGTTTTCGTGCATCCTCCTCGTGCTCTTTTTCCGCCTCCAGGCCAAATCCCTTGTAGAAGTGAATGATCGCCATGGTTACGCCAAGCTCTTTGAGTTTTCTGACGGTTTCTTCGCTGTGCTCCTTTCGATAGTCATCCTCCTGCCAGGTCGTGCCTCCGCTCCTTTCGATAGTCATCCTCCTGCCAGGTCGTGCCTCCCCCGACCCGGCGGCGAAAGATCGGCATGCTATCCCAGTTTCCGACGGTGATGAGAGGTTCGGAGTCAAGCCAGGCGGGAGAGGAAGTCTGGGCGGCAACTTCCCCGGCCTTTTGCGCGGCGCTCCCTGGGGCATTGAGCGATTGCCACGCAGCCCAGGCAAACAAGAACATCGAGGTCACAACCGTGAGTTTCTTCCACATTCTGCCTCTCCCTCGGTTGTGTAATCGTGCGACAACGTCCGCGAGCGCGGAGCTCACCCTCGAAGACGCAGCACAAAAAATGCAGGACCACGGCTTGTCGAGGACGAACCCTACCACGTCCTGCTCATTAGTTCCACCTGAGTGATTCGCGTAGTCGTTGGCCCACGAAATGTCGATTTGAAATGACACGCGATGGATCCGGTTCTGATTCCCGAGAGCCTTTCAGCGTATTTTCGGGCACAGGCAGCCTGCGGTGCGCTCTCGCCTTTGCCCACATCAGCGGATCGATAACAGATGAGAAGGTGAAATGTACCGGCTCTGTCAAATTCTTAGAGATTGTCTAGGCGAAGCTTTCATGAAGATGCCGCGACTCAGCTGGATTTGCTCCCAAGCGTCCTGTATGTTACAAGTGCGTGGGGAATTGATCTTCTAACTCAATACAAAAGTAGAAGTTGGTACGCCCGGGGTGATTCGAACACCCGACCACTTGCTTCGTAGGCAGATGCTCCAGTTCGTTTCGAAGGCGTTTGCGACGCCAAGTTATTCAGGAGAGCGACCGGGGCGCCACGGGGCTCGAACCCTCGACCTCATGACTGCCAGGCAACCATTGTAAGGGTATCTCGTTGATTATGCGGCACGGTTGGCGACACTAAATCACTCAAAACCACGCTCAGAACGCTCAAGTTGGACCAGTCTTGGACTTGTTTTCGCCGCGGCCGACCTGAGGCACCCTGTCGGTCATGTCGCCAACGCTTCAGTCTCTTGGCCGCAGGGGGCTGCTCGGTCCTGATTGTGAACGTCTGAGTAAACGCACCTCCATCTGGCCAGTGTGTCGAACTTCAGTTCCAGGACCCGGATTGAGTCGGCGTTTGCCATAAGAAGCGTCGTGGGCCAAGGGCACTCGTCAGGCGGTCGATCAGTTTACGCTAATACTGTTCCATCGTGACCGAACGCTGTCAATTTGCTCTCTCGTGCCACTGATTCGCGTTTATCAGTGTCTACAGAACTACCGGTGCCGTCTTTTGTGTAGCTTGCAGCGAGGGCGATGTGGATTTGTGTGCGAAGTGTGTGCGGCACGACGAGAGACTTGTTTTCGCCATCGGACATTGCGGTCCTCTGAAAATGGGTCAGGGGACAAGGTGGCTTTCACTGCGATTTTGGCGGGGTTTTCACGAGCTTTGGTGTGCCGGGGGTGTGGCGGCTAGCAACCGAAGACGAGTGACACGGGACTTCATGTATTGCCGGATGGGTGTGCCAACCCGGCGGGCTAAACTCCGATCAAGCGGCTGCACCGAAGAGTCAGCCCCGACCTTACCCTCGGACGCCAAAGCGGTATTAGCCTCCGTGCCACAGCTCCGGAATGATGGCTTACCAAAAACGGGGTTCAAGCAGCGACCGTATTTGATGCGAATTGTGATTTGAGGCAGGCGGCCCAACACCGCGTGAACAGAGCTTATTACTTTCGAGACTCAATACTCACCTTGTCGTAGAATATGTCGTTGCACTACTGTCCGGTCATTGAATTCGAGTTTCGTTCTAACTTACTTCAGGTCATGGACTTGATGTCACAACGAACTGTTTTCGATTTGAACTCCAGAGGCCGTTTTGGCCATCCTTTCCGGGGATTTCGGGAGGGTGGACGGCATGCATCAGGGCAAAACGGTCTTCGCGCAATTGATGGATTTCATTCCCGCGCAGCAGTTTCGGCGCTGCGTGAATCGTTATCAAGGCAACCGCAAGGTCAGCAGCTTTTCTTGCTGGGACCAGTTTCTCGCGATGGCTTTCGCGCAACTGACTCATCGCGAGAGCCTGCGCGACATCGAAACCTGCCTGCGCGCTTTCGGGCGTCGTCTCTATCATCTCGGTATCCGCGGTCACGATTCGCGCAGCACGCTGGCCGATGCCAACGAGACGCGCGACTGTCGGATTTACGCCGACCTGGCGCAAGCGTTGATCTCGACCGCGCGCCCCTTGCACGCCGGCGAGGACTTCGGCGTCGATCTGGAACAGACCGTTTATGCGCTCGATGCCACGATCATCGAGCTTTGCCTCTCGCTGTGCCCCTGGGCTCGCTACCGAGCCTATCATGCGGGGGTCAAGGTCCACACGCTGCTCGACCTGGAAGGAACATCCCGGCCTTCATCGCCGTGAAACCCGCGAAAATCCACGAGATTCACGTCCTCGACGAACTGCTTCCCGAACCCGGCTCGATCTACCTCATGGACCGGGGATATCTGGATTTCGTGCGCCTTTACCATCTGCATCAAGCGCTGGCCTTCTTTGTCATTCGCTCGCGCAAAGATTTCCGCTTCCACCGCCTCGCCGCGCGTCCGGTCGACAAGCTCACGGGGTTGCGTTGCGATCAGACGGTTCGTCTCAAGAGTTTTTATCCCGCGCACGGCTACCCCGATCCCTTGCGTCGCATTCGTTATCACGACGCCGAAACCGACAAGACTTTGGTCTTCTTAACCAACACCTTTCTCCTGCCGACCCTCACCGTCGCGCAGCTTTACAAATGCCGCTGGCAGGTCGAGTTGTTCTTCAAATGGATCAAGCAGCACCTGCGCATCAAGAAATTCTACGGCCTTTCGCCCAATGCGGTGAAGACCCAAATCTGGATTGCCATCGCCGTCTACGTGCTCCTGGCCATCGCTCGCAAACGCCTGCGGCTCGAACTCAGCCTCTACTCGATGATACAAATTCTCTAACTTACTCACTTGTTTTCCGCGAGTTAGCTGTCGTTGAATTCGACCTACTTTGAGTTGGGGTGCATGCGGGGTGCATCGCCCGGGCTTGCATTTTAGTCAGTAGCCTATATCTGTGTACGCCGGGGTGCATTATCGGATGGGCCACATCTGCGCGATTCTCAGAAATAACCGCAGGAAAGGGCAGATATCGAATATTACGCTGATTCGGCAGTTGACAGTAAGGAGGACTAAGAGCAAATTTCATTATTGCGATGACATTTTGACACCTGCGTCACGGTTATGGCTGCTCACGAGTCTCACAGCTCTATAATCGACCGCTTGCAGATACCCTAATGGATTAGTAGGCACGCTCGGAAGTTGGAGATTGGATCGTGGAACTAGTGAGTCAATACACGCTTGAGGAACTCCGCAAGGATCAGGAGTTTGTGCTATACCGAGGCGAACATCGGAACAAACCCGGTTCACGTTCCGTTCTCTTGCTTGTTCCTGTCCTCCCGCATCCCGCGCTTGAGACGGTAAGCAAGCTGAAGCGAGAATATTCCCTGAAGGATGAACTCGACTCAGAGTGGGCGGTGCGCCCACTGGATCTATCCGACCACCGCGGCCAAATGACCCTGGTGCTCGAAGATTCTGGCGGTGAACCTCTCGATCGCTTGATTCCAGGAAAGATCGAGACGCTGCAATTCTTGCGACTTGGAATCGGCCTTGCAAATGCACTCGGTAGCTTGCACAAGAAGGGATTAATCCACAAGGATGTGAAGCCGGCCAATGTCTTGGTTGATTCTTCGGGACGCGTCCGACTGATGGGCTTCGGCATCGCCTCGCGCCTTCCGCGTGAGCGTCAGGCGCCTGAACCTCCCGAGTTTATCGCTGGAACTCTCCCCTACATGGCGCCCGAACAAACCGGGCGGATGAATCGATCGATCGACTCTCGAAGTGACCTGTATGCTCTCGGCGTAACACTTTACGAGATGCTTACCGGAAGTCTTCCATTCGCGGCGAGCGATCCGATGGAATTGGTGCACTGCCATATCGCTCGGCAGCCTGCGTCACCCGACGAGAAGCTGAAAGGCGTTCCGCGTGCGCTTTCGGCCATCATCATGAAGCTACTCGCCAAAACCGCTGAGGAGCGATACCAGACAGCCGTAAGTCTGGGCCATGATCTTCGGCGTTGTCTTGAGGAATGGGAAACGCAACACCGCATCTGTGAATTCCCGCTTGGCGAGCACGACATACCCGACCGATTTCTGATCCCCGAGAAGTTGTACGGGCGAGAATCGGAAGTCAAGACGCTGCTCGCCGCCTTCGACCGTATCGTCGTTGGCGGACGGCCTGAGTTGGTGCTCGTTAGTGGGTATCCCGGCATCGGCAAGTCGTCCCTCATCAATGAACTGCATAAACCCCTGGTGCCGCCGCGCGGCCTGTTCGCATCAGGCAAGTTCGATCAATACAAGCGCGACATCCCTTATGCGCCTTTGGCAAAAGCGTTTCAAGGCCTGATCCGCCCGCTATTGAGTAAGACCGAAGAAGAGTTGAGCAAGTGGCGCGATGCCCTTCAGGAGGCGTTAGACCGCAACGGACAGCTGCTCGTGGAGTTAGTCCCAGAATTGAAACTCGTCATCGGAGAGCAGCCGGTCGTCCCCGCGCTTTCCGCGCGGGACGCACAAAACCGGTTTCAACAAGTATTTCGCCGATTCATCGGTGTATTCGCGCGGCCGGAACATCCTCTTGCCCTGTTCCTCGACGATTTGCAATGGCTGGATGCTGGGACGTTGGACTTGCTGGAGAATCTGCTGACGCAGTCCGACGTGAAGCACCTGCTGCTGATCGGCGCGTACCGAGACAACGAAGTCGGCCCCGCTCATCCCCTGATGAGCAGGCTCGGAGCGATACGCCGAGCAGGTGTGATGCTGCAGGAGATCGTGCTTACGCCTCTAACTCGGGAAGACATGCAGCAACTTATCGCGGATTCTGTTCATTGTGAACCGAACCAAACTCGCGCCCTCGCAGAATTGGTACATGAAAGGACGACAGGGAATCCATTTTTCGCAATCCAGTTCCTTTCCGAGCTTGCCGATGAAGGATTACTCGCTTTCAATCACGGTCGAGGGCGTTGGACCTGGGATTTGAGCCGTATTCGCGCGAAGGATTACACGGATAATGTTGTGGACCTGTTGGTCGGCAAGTTCAGCCGCATGCCCGCCGATACCCAAGACGCACTGAAGCAACTGGCCTGCCTGGGTAACGGCGCGGACTTCACTACGCTGAAGTTGATCTGCCAGGACTCGAATGAGGAACTCGAGCGTAAACTCTGGGAAGCCGTTCGAGCGGGCCTTGTCCTCCGCTCGGAAGATTCCTATCGTTTTCTCCACGACCGGGTGCAGGAAGCGGCGTATTCCTTGATCCCGCAGCAATTGCGCGCCGAGATGCACCTTCGCATCGGAAGGCTGCTGGTAGAGAGAACTCCTTCAAACGAGCGCGAAGAGAGGATCTTCGAGATCGTGAATCAGTTCAATCGCGCCGCTCACCTCCTTACGAATGACGAGTGGAAGCGCGTCGCAGAATTGAACTTGATCGCCGCCAGGCGGGCGAAGCTCTCGATCGCCTATACCTCATCTCTTTCTTACCTGGCGACGGCTCGGGCGCTAATGCCAGAAGAGAGTTGGAGCACCGATTACGAGCTTGTCTTTGCCCTCGAACTCCTAAGAGCGGAGTGTGAACTACTGACCGCCAACATGGAGTCTGCGGAAAAGCGACTTTTGATGCTTGCCGCACGTGCCAATCGCGCCCATGATTTGGCTCGTGTCACATGCTTACAGCTAATGCTATACACAGCATTGGAGCGGCTCGATCGTGCCGTCGAGATATGCCTTGAATATCTTGGGCGTAACGGGACGATCTGGTCAGCTCATCCGAGCAGGGACGATTTGGAACGCGAATACGAGCGGGTTTGGTCACTGCTCGGGGACCGGAAAATAGAGGACCTGCTTGACGCGCCCTTGGTCACGAATCCCGATGCTCTGGACGATTTAGAGGTATTAACGGAGTTTCTTACTCCCGCGGTGTTCTTCGACCAAGATCTGTGTGTGCTCGTAGTCTGCCGAATGGTGAATCTTAGTCTCCGGTACGGCAATTGCGATGCATCATGCCTTGCTTATCTATGGTTTGGAATGGCAGCCGCCTCGCGCTTCGACAAGTACGAGGATGCCGTTCGATTTGGTCAACTCGGCTACGACTTGTTGCAAAAGCGCGGCTTGAAGCGCTACGAGCCTCGGATATGCATGTGTTTTGGGAGCATTATTGTCCCCGGTTCGAAACACGCACGCCACGGCCGCGATCTAGTACGCCACGCATTCAATGTCGCTTACCAGATGGGTGATTTTACCTACGCGGCATACAGCCTAACGCAAGTGGTCATGAGCCTTCTGGTCGTCGGAGATCCACTGGCCCAGGCGCAAATAGAAGCTGAAAAAGGGATCGAATTTGCAAAGAAGGCGCGTGTTGGACTTGCTGCTGATCTTATCGCCTCGGATCTCCAGCTAATACGGAACCTCCGGGGATTGACAAATGAATTTGGCTCCTTTAACGACGACAAATTCGACGAGATTGCGTTTGAGCGCCACCTGGCGAGTAATCCCGCTCTCAAAGATGCGGAATTCCTATACTGGACTTCAAAGGCGGAAGCACGGTTCTTTGCGGGCGACTATGCCTCTGCCGCCGATGCATCAATGAAGGTACGCCAACAACAACCTCGGGTGATAGTACTTGAACCGGCTTTTTTTCACTTCTATAGCGCGCTCTCCCACGCTGCGTCTTGGGATTCGTCCTTGCCTGATAAGCAAAGAGACCATTTCGAGGCTCTCAGAGCTAGTCATCGGCAACTGATAGTTTGGTCTGAGCATTGCCCAGACAATTTTGAAAACCGTGCCGCACTCGTGAGTGCTGAAGTCGCGAGAATAGAAGGCCGCATGGTCGAGGCCGAAAGCTTCTACGAAAATGCCATTCGCTCGGCGCACGCAAACGGATTCGTTCAGAATGAAGCGGTATCCTACGAGGTTGCCGCGCGTTTCTACGCAGCGCGGGGATTCGACAAGATCGCGAATGCGTACCTGCGGGAAGCCCGGTATTGCTATCAGCGTTGGGGGGCTGATGGCAAAGTAAGGCAACTTGACCAGCTCTATCCTCACCTCTGGAAGGAGGAGCTAACTCTAGGCGCGACGAGCACGATCGTGGCGCCGACCGAACTTCTGGATCTAGCGACCGTAATCAAAGTCTCACAAGCAGTCTCGGGCGAGATGGTTCTCGAAAAGCTGATCGAGAGAATCATGCGCGTTGCCATCGAGCACGCGGGTGCTGAACGGGGTCTCCTGATCCTTCCGCGAGGTGATGAGCTGCAGGTAAAGGCAGAGGCCTTAATCACCGGGAACGATGTCACGGTGCACCTGCGAGATACATCCGAAACGGGAGCCGTTTTTCCGGAGTCCGTCGTGCGTTACGTGGCGCGCACCCGCAAGGACGTTATTCTCGACGATGCCATTGTGGCGGACCCGTTTTCGGCCGATCCGTACATTGTTCAACATCGCGCGCGTTCCATCGTGTGCTTGCCCTTAGTTACCCAGGGCAGGCTCAACTTTGACCGCCCACGTTTTCTCTTCCGACCGGATCACGGTTCTGAAGTTGCTTGCATCCCAGGCGGCTATCTCGCTCGAGAATACGCGACTGTACCGCGATCTCGAAAACCGTGAGGCAAAGATTCGGCGCCTGGTCGACGCTAACATTCTGGCAATCATGATCTGGACTATCGAGGGTACCATCGTCGGGTCCAATGAAGCGTTTCTCCGAATGGTGCAATACGACCGCGAAGATGTCGCCTCGGGCCGCGTGCGCTGGAAGGACATGACGCCAGCAGAATGGCACGAGCGCGATGACCGCGCCTTGGCAATGCTAAGGCAGACCGGGACCGTCGAGCCCTATGAGAAGGAATTGTACCGGAAAGATGGTAGCCGCGTACCGGTGCTGGTGGCTGGCGCGGTGTTCGAGGAAGGAGGAAGCGAGGGCGTCGCTTTCGCCCTTGATTTGACCGAGCAAAAGCAGGCGGAAGCAGAACGTGAAAGATTGCGAGAAGAATTAGGCCATCTTGCGCATCTGGATCGAGTCAGCACGATGGGTGAGCTGACCGCCTCGTTAGCCCATGAGATTAACCAGCCAATTGGGGCGGCGGTAACAAACGCCGAAGCCTGCTTGCGATTTCTTAATCGCGATCGACCCGATGTTCGCGAAGCGCGCGAAGCGGCTTTGGAAATGGTCAGAGACTCCAGGCGAGCCGCTGATATCATCGAGAGGGTCCGCTCGCTCTTCAGGAAGGGTTCCCTAAAACTGGAGTTCCTTGACCCAAATGAAGTCATCAGAGAGATGATTGTTATGCTGCACGATGAAGCGAAGCGACACTCCGTTATGGTCCGCACCGATCTCGGCGAAGGCCTCCCCAAGATAATGGCCGATCGTGTGCAATTACAGCAGGTGCTGATGAACCTCGTGCTCAATGGGATTGAGGCGATGCGGGACAAGGCCGGTGAACTCAGGGTCAAATCGCAGCTGGCCGATGACGGTCAAGTACTGATCTCAGTCACCGATGCCGGCGTGGGGCTGCCCGCCGGGAGGGCGGACCAGATCTTTAAGGCGTTTTTCACCACCAAGCCAGGAGGGACGGGTCTGGGACTGGCGATCACACGCTCCATCGTTGAATCGCATGGCGGCCAGATTTGGGCCACCGCAAATTCCGGGCCAGGGACGACGTTCCAGTTTACCCTGCCCCAACAGAGTACGATGCACGCGTGACCCCGACAGGTCCATTTACGAGCTGAAGAAACTATGGCGGCGCTGACCTCCTATGCGTGGCCAGGCAATGTGTGGGAACTGCAGAACTTGATCGAACGTGCTGTGATCTTTTCCAGCGACAGAGTGCTTGCTAATCCGCTGGCGTCAAACCATCAAGAGACAGTAACGGTCGTCTCCAAATCGACCACGTTGAAGGAGGTCAACCGCGCTTTAATTTGCAGGCGTTAGAAGGCGCTGGTTGGATGATCGGCGGGCCAGAAAGCGCCGCAGCCAAACTCGGCCTGAAGCGTACAACGCTGATTTACAAAATGAAGAGGCTTGGGATTGTGCGGCCTGTGCAGGCGCGTAGAGTAGAAACAAGTT
>WNGL01041494.1_pt1 | contig 10957 bp, 11 predicted proteins | sample 5400591 | NCBI WGS metagenome assembly WNGL01 (sample SAMN13153377, study PRJNA577476) | soil metagenome | isolation source: 80 cm soil or saprolite under Garry oak tree replicate 1 | place: USA:California | collected 2016-06-15
GCCGCGCTGACGGACGGCGTGCCGAAGTCCGTGCACTGGGACCGCGTGCTGTTCAGCGCGAAGGAATCCGTCTACAAGGCGTGGTTCCCGCTGACCCGCCGCTGGCTCGGCTTCGAGGAGGCCGACATCGAGCTGCGGCTCGACGGAACCTTCGAGGCCACGCTGCTCACCAAGGACTCCGGCGTCCCGCGCGGCTTCGGCGGACGCTGGGCCGTGGCCGGCGGGTTGATCGCGACGGCCGTCGGCGAGGTGGTCACGTGAGCGAGCTTGCGAGCGAACCATCGGCGCAGCGGTTGCACAAGGTTCCAGACGAGCGCGAGCGGGGCGTGCGCGTCAGCGCGGGAGATCCGTTCTAGACTCGACGCGGCCACCACCGTGCGACGAGCCGAATAGGAGTCTCGCATCAGTACCCGGACCGCCTCTCCCCGTCCCGTCCGCCGGACCGGCCGCAGCCGCCGTGCCACGGCCGCGACCGGACTGCTGCTCAGCTGCGTGCTGGCCACCGCATCCTGCGCGAGCGCGAAGACCAGCCCGAGCACCTCCGCGGAACCCGATACGAGCGCCGGCACCAGCAGCTCGGCGGCCCCGCGGTCCTCGAGCGCGAGCGCCCAGTCCTCCTCGGCCTCCGCCTCCCTCTCCGGCCTGACGCCGGTGCAGCTCGCGGGCCAGCGGGTGATCTACTCCTTCAGCGGTACGACGGTGCCCTCCAGCCTGCTCAAGCTGATCCGGGCGGGCGAGGTCGGCGGCGTGATCTTCTTCTCCGACAACATCACCAGCACGTCCGAGTTGGCCGCCGATACGAAGGAGCTCATCGCGGCGCAGCAGGCCAGCTCCGTGCACCTGCCGCTGCTGCTGATGACCGATCAGGAGGGCGGCGAGGTCCGGCGCATCGCGGGTGGCAACCCGACCCAGTCCGAACTGACCATCGGCGAATCCGCCAACCCCGCCTCGGCCGCGGCGGCGGCCGGATCCGGCGCCGCGCGGACGCTCTCGGACGCGGGCCTGAACGTGAACCTCGCGCCGGTGCTCGACGTGTACGCGACGCCGGGCAACTTCATCGACGCGTTCCAGCGCTCGTACAGCAACGACCCGCAGATCGTCTCCCAGGCCGGTGCCGCCTTCATCGCGGCCCAGCAGAAGGGCGGCGTCGCGGCGACCGCGAAGCACTTCCCCGGCCTCGGCACGGCCCCGACGGGCGCGGACACCGACACCGAGCCGGTGACGCTGAACGAGCCGCTGAACCAGCTGCGCGCGGTGGACGAACTGCCGTACCGGGCCGCGATCTCGGTCGGCGTGGACCTGATCATGGTCTCCTGGGCGGTCTACCCGGCCCTCGACGAGAAGCGCCCGGCGGGACTGTCCTCCACGATCGTCCAGGGCGAGCTGCGCCAGCGCCTCGGTTACACCGGCGTCACAATCACCGACGCGCTCGAGGCGGTAGCGCTCAAGCAGTTCGGCGGCGCCGGCCAGCGCGCCGTGGACGCGGCGTCGGCGGGCATGGACCTGCTGCTGTGCTCATCGGGCAGCGTGACGCAGGGCGAGGAGGCCACCCAGGCGCTCGCCTCGGCGCTGCAAGGCGGCCAGCTGACCAGCGGCTCGTTCAACGCGGCCGTGGCCAGGGTCGACGCACTGCGCTCGAAGCGCGGTTGACGTAGTCTGACAAGCGTGTCCCGGAGACGCCTCGTTTTTGCGGGCGTGGTGGTGGTCGCGCTGGCGGCGATCCTGATTCCGCTGCTGCTGAGCGGCGGCGACGGCAAGAGCGCCGCGAAGAGCCCGGCCACGCCCACGACCGCCGCGGGTCCCGCCCTCAGTCCGCTGACCGGCCTGCCCGGCGCGGCGGGCCGGATCATCGCGGTGAAGATCGACAACATCGTCTACGCGCGTCCGCAGACGGGGATCAACTCGGCGGACGTCGTCTACGCGATCGAGGTCGAGGGCGGCTTGTCGCGCTTCCTCGCGATCTTTGACGAGAACCATCTGCCGTCCGGGGGCGCGATCGGGCCCGTGCGCAGCGCCCGCGAGAGCGACCTGCCGATCCTGCAGCAGTACGGCAAGGTGGACTTCGTATATTCGGGCGCGCTGACGAAGTTCCTGCCGCTGCTGACTCAGGCGAACATCATCAACTCCTCGCCGAAGCAGATCCCGAACGCGTTCTCGCGCAGAAACAGCAGGCAGGCGCCATACAACGAGTACGTCGATCCGGCGGTCGTGCTGCGTGCGAACCCGGACTCGGCCATCGCGCGCGACGTCGGGTTCCGCTTCGGCTCGGCGCCCGCCGGGGGAGTGGCTACGAGCTCGTACACGGCCCGGATGCCCGCCGCCTCGTTCACCTTCAGTTGGGCCGCGTCGAGCGGGAGGTACCTCGTCGCGATGGACGGGACGGCCGCGCAGACCACGGACGGCGGCCGGATGGGCGCGCCGACGATCGTCATCCAGAAGGTCGCGGAGACGACGTCCCCGCACGGGTTCGAGGACACACCCGGGGTTCTCTCGCCCTACGCGCCGACCGTCGGGTCGGGCGCGGACGAGGTGCTGCGCGGCGGCAGGGCGTACCCAGGCTCCTGGTCACGCCCGACCGCCGCCGGCGGGACGACGTACTCCTTCGACGGCAAGCCGATGAACTTCGCGCCGGGACAGGTGTGGATCGTCCTCGAACCCGCCTAGATCAGTTGGTTCACCTGTCACCGCTGCGGCGCGGAAGCGGTTTCCTGCTCGCCGCTGTACGCGCCCTGCACGGGCGCCGTCTCGGCCTCAGCGCGGGTCGGAGTCCTCTGCACGTCCGACTTCGTCACCGAGAGGTAGGCGACCAGGATGACGATCAGCGCGACGAGCACGCCCACGACCGGGCCGTCGCCGATGCCCATGCCGCTCACGTTCTTCGGCTTGCCGAGGCCGTCCGCGATTGAGGCGCCGAGCGGTCGGGTCAGCACGTACGCGGCCCAGAAGCAGAACACGGTGTTCCAGCGCAGCACGCGCCAGCCGATCAGCGGAATCAGGATGGCGACGGCGAACAGCGCGGCCGAGGGCAGGTAGCCGAGCTTGAGCGTGTTGGCGGTGAGGTCGCCGAGCGCGGTGCCCATCGCGAAGGTCGCCACGACCGCGGCCCAGTAGAAGGCCTCGCGGCGCGGGGTGTCGATGCTGTGGATGGACAGCGTGTTCTCGATACGGCTCCAGCTGATGAAGACCGCGGCGAGAAGCACGGCATAGAAGATCGAGGATGCGGCGTAGGGCACGTGCAGGACCACGTGCATGACGTCTGCCGCCATCGTGCCGAACACGCCGACGCCGCACACCGCCAGCCAGTAGCTCCAGGCCCGGTAACGCGCCTGCTTGAACTGGATGAAGATTGCCGCGAGGAAGGCGATGAACCCGAGCACGACCGCCACCGGCGCACCGAGCGAGGAGTTCACCAGCATGTCGGAGGTCGACTCGCCGATAGCGGTGGAGAGCAGTTTCACCATCCAGAACACCAGTGCCACTTCGGGCACGCGCAGCGCGCCGGGCGTGGTCAGAGAGATACGGCCCCGGCCGTGGGAATGGGAGCTGCGAGAGGCTGCTGCGGTCACGCCCCCGAAGTATGCCAGCGTTCGCGTAACGGGCGTGTCACGGGAGGGGGCGCGCGGAGCTTCTTAGCCGGTTCTTTAGAGGTATCTCGGCGTCGGCTCAGGAGTTGGCGGAAAACGGCAATCGCTTGTTGACTGCAAGTCTTGCTCAGTGCAAGCATTGCAGATGTGAATCATGCAGGTACGAAGACGGCTCACGCCGGGCCGCGGGCCGACGTGGCCGCATTCGAACGGCTGACGCAGGCGCTGGCCGGGATCACGGTGCGGAGCCTGGACGCGTTGGACGGCGCGGTCACCGTGTCCCAGTTCCGGCTGCTACGGACGCTTGAGGGGCTCGGCCGGGTGTCGTGCACGGCGCTGGCCGCGGAGCTGGGGACGGCGGCGTCCTCGATCACGCGGATGGTGGACAAGCTCGGGGGGCCGGGCTACGTGGTGCGCGGGACGGATCCGAACAGTCGCAGCATTGTTACCGTCGAGGTGACGGAAACCGGGCGCGAGATCGTCACAGCGGTACTCGCGCGGCGGCGCCGGCTGCTCGAGGCCGTCCTCGACGGGATGTCGCCCGGCGACCGGGGCCACGCGGCCGAGGCCGCCGGGCGGTTCGCGCTGCTGGCCGGGGACGCGGTCGCGGCGGGGGCGAAGGGACCGGTGGCGCTATGAGCGAACTGACCGAACCGGAACCGCGCCTGCTCGCCGACCTCGACTGGGTGCTGGCCCAGACCGCGCCCACCGCGTCCGGGGCGCTCTGGCGGCTGGCGGAGACGGACCGTCAGCTGGACGCGAACCTGATCCGGCTGCGCCCGGAGCAGACTGTCGAGCTGCATCAGGAGCCCGACGTGGACGTGCTGCTGCTGCCGCTGGCCGGAGGCGGCGTGCTCCGCACGGACAGCGACGCGATCGCCCTGGCGCCGCACGCGTTGGTCTGGCTGCCGCACCGCTCGCGGCGGTCGCTGGAGGCGGGATCGGAGGGGCTGGCGTACCTGACCGTGCATCGTAAACGGGCCGGGCCGACGATCAAGCTGCCGACCGATCGCGAGAAGCTGCGTCAGCTGGAGGCGCGTGAGGAGGCCGAGGAGGGCGGCGAGCCCGCGTGCCTGCTCCCGCGCGTGTGCCCGGAATGCGGAAGGGTGCTGCCCTGAGTCAGCTGCACGTGCGGCGCGGACGGGCGGCGCAGCGGTGCCGTGGGCCGATCGCGGAGCTGGGGACGGCGGCGTCCTCGATCACGCGGATGGTGGACAAGCTCGGGGGGCGACCCATCGTGCTAGGACAACGCATGCGCCCAACCTACAGGCCAGCCGACGAAAGCTGCCACAGGCACCCGAAGTCCGCGCTGACCACGTGGTTCCGGTCGGCGGCCGTGCCGAGTGTGTAGGCCGGGTAAAGGCCCAGGTACTCGCCGCTCGACGTCTGGCTCCACTGCCTGGCCGGCGCGGTGTCGGACTTGTAGAAGTTGAGCATGTAGCCGTCCTCGTACACCTTGAGCAGTGCGAATCCACCCGGGTACTCCTTCGTCGCCGCCACTTCGAGGAACTCGACGTTCGTGGCGATCGGCGAGCTCGTGCGCTGGTTGCGGTGGGTGTGGCCGCTGTGGTGGAAGAACACGCCGGGAGTCGCCGCGTACAGCGCCTCGAGCCGGGCCGCGTCGGTGCGGTCGAGGTCGAATCCGGGGCCTGCGATCGTCGTCAGGGTGGCCTCGTCGGTGACGGGGTGGTGGCCGAACAGCAGCGTGGGCTGTTCGGGGTCCTGTGCGAGGATCTCGGTCAGCTGCTCGAACTGCGCATCGTCGATCGCGCCGCTCGGGGTGTTGAGCGTGGTGGTGTCGAGGCCGATGAACCGCATGCCGCCGAGCTCGGTCTGCGTCAACGTGCCCTGCGGCAGGTCGTAGACGGCGGGCAGGCAGTCGTAGTAGCCCGAGGCGCCGTTCACGGCCGTGCACGTCGCGTACGCGGCACCGGTCTTCGGCTGGTCGTGGTTGCCGCGCGCGACGACGTAGCTGCGCGGACCGAGCCGACCACCGAGCTCCAGCGTGCCGAACTTGTCCAGCAGTTGCTTGGAGTCGATGAGTTCCTCGGACAGCGCGGAAGAGCTGATGTCGCCGGCGACGAGCAGCGCGTGCGCCCCGCGCCGCGCCGCGTCTTGCGTCATCGCCTCCGTCATCACGACCGGATACGGCGGCAGCCCAGGCACCTGCTCGAAGCCGGGCGGGAAGTTCGAGATCACCAGACCGCTGACGGTCTCGCCGATGTGCAGGTCATTCGCGAGCGCGATTGTGAACAGGTGCCTGCCGCGCGGCGGGACCAGCGTCGTGATCGTGCCCGGCGCTGCCTCGTTGACGACGCCCGAGGACAGCAGTTCGCCGAGCAGCTGCAGCAGCTGAGCGTCCGTCGGATTCATCGGCACCACGACGCCGCCCGCCGGGTACGTCAGCTCCGGTACGAGCCGTGAGGGGACCTGCACGTCCGCGGAAAAGGCCTGATAATAGTACGTCACCCCCGGCCGAAGCCCCGTCACCTCGACGTAGTGGTACGCGGTTTCCCCGCCGCGCTGCAATGCGACCCGGTCCAGCCGGTTCGGATCGGTGCCGTAGCGCACGTACCCGTCGGCGGCGACGGCGGTCGGCTCCTGGCTCGGTTGGTGCGGTATGGCCGGCACGGGCGCGCTGGCGGTGTACCAGGTGAGGACGAAGCCGTCGTCCGTCACCGTGACCAGCTCGAGGTCCTGCGGATACACCCCCGCCGCGCGCGCGGCGGCCGCTTGAGCGGGATCCATCGTCGCCCCCGGAATGACGATTCCGGCTGCGGCCCCCACCGTGGCCATGCGGAGAATCTGACGGCGGCTCAGCGCACAGCAGTCACCACTCATGACCTCCAGCCTTGCACGCGGTCGTGAACTCTTGCCGGAAGGCAGACGAACGTGTCTAAGAGCCTAGACGCCCTGCAAGTTCTTGCGGTGCTATTTGCGGAAGTTTCGAAACTTCCTTGCGATTATTGCGACCATGTGTCCGGAGTTCTACGCTCCACCGCATGCCCATCACCCGCAGAACACTGCTGATCTCGGCCGCCGCGCTGCCCGCGGCCCAATTTGCTCTCTCCGCCTCACCCGCCGCCGCCGCGAGTTCGGCCGGGGACGTCGTCGGCAAGATCACCGTCGGCTACCAGGGCTGGTTCGCGTGTATCGGGGACGGGGCCCCGATCAACGCGTGGTGGCACTGGAGCCAGAACGAGGCGGCGGCGCCGTCGCCGAGCAATGAGAACCTCAAGGCTTGGCCGGACATGACGATCTACAGCGCGGGCTACAAGACGGCGTACGCGAACCTCAACAACGGCGGCGCGCCGAACCTCTTCTCCTCCTACGACCAGCAGGTCCTCAACACGCACTGCTCGCTCATGCAGGCCAACGGGATCGACACGATCGCGCTCCAGCGCTTCGACCCGAATGGCAGCGAGGGCCCGACCCGCAACGCGATCACGGCGAAGCTGAACACGGCGGCGCAGGGCTCGGGCCGGAAGTTCTACATCATGTACGACGCCTCCGGTTGGACGAACATGAAGACCGAGATGCCGGCCGACTGGACGAACGTGATGTCGCAGTACGCCTCGTCCTCGGCGTACGCGCAGACTGCCTGTCCGTCATCCAGTGGTTCCAGAGCCAGGGCTGCTACGTGATGGGCGGCGTGCCCACCTACTGGCGCACCGGCGTGAACGACTCGCGAGCCGGATACCTCAGCACCTACTCGGCGTTCAACATGATCTCGCCGTGGATGGTCGGACGGATCGGCACGGTCACAGACTCGAACAACTTCTACACCAACGTGAACGTCGGCGACCAGGCGTACTGCAACTCGAACGGCATCGACTACCAGCCGTGCGTGCTGCCCGGCGACCTCTCGGCGAACCAGCGCGCCCACGGCGACTTCATGTGGGAGCAGTTCTACAACATGGTCCGCGTCGGGGCGCAGGGGATCTACATCTCCATGTTCGACGAGTTCGGCGAGGGCAACCAGATCGTCAACACCGCGCCGACCCAGGCGTACGTGCCGAGCAACTCCGGGCTGAACTCCCTCGACCAGGACGGCACGGCCTGCTCGGCGGACTACTACCTGCGGCTCACCGGCGACGGCGGAAAGATGCTCAAGGGGCAGATCGCGCTGACGAACGTCCGCCCGACCCAGCCCGTCGTCAGCGGAGGCGGCGGACCGCAGCCCGGCACGAACCTCGCGCTGAACAAGCCCACGAGCGCGAGCGGCTCCACGTCGGGCTTCCCGTCCTCCAACGCCGTGGACGGCAACACCAGCTCCTACTGGGAGTCGACGGACAACGCATTCCCGCAGTGGTTGCAAGTCGACCTCGGGACGACGTACGCGCTCGGCAGCCTCACGCTCACCCTGCCGCCCTCGAGTTCCTGGAGTACCAGGACGCAGACGATCCAGGTCCTCGGCAGCACCGACAACTCGACGTTCACCCAGATCGTCGCGGCCACCGGATACTCGTTCAATCCGTCCACCGGCAACAGCGTCTCGATCACGCTGCCGACGACCACGACGCGGTACGTGCGGCTCAACTTCACGGCGAACTCCGCGTGGCCCGCCGGACAGATCTCCGAGTTCCAGGTCTACGCCGCGAGTTCGGGATCGACCACGCAGCCGCCGACCGCTCCGGGCAATCTCCAGAGCACGTCGGTTACCTACAACAGCGTCGCACTCTCGTGGACCGCATCGACGAGCAGCGTGGGCCTGGCGGGCTACACCGTCGAGGAGATCAACGGCTCGACCACAAGCTCGGTCGGAACGACCAGCTCGACCACGTTCACCGTCAGCGGCTTGTCGGCATCTACGACCTACCAGTTCGCCGTCACCGCGAAGGACACGCAAGGCAACGTCTCCGCCGCGTCCAACACCGTCACCGTGACGACGTCGGCCGCACCGACGAACACGAACTACGCGCTCAACCAGCCGGCCACCGCGAGCGGCTATACGCAGTCGTACACGCCCTCCAACACCGTCGACGGCAACACCAGCACCTACTGGGAGTCGACGGACAACGCCTTCCCGCAGTGGATCCAGGTCGATCTGGGCTCCTCGGTGAGCGTCGGCAGGGTCGTGATGGACCTGCCGCCGTCCACCTCGTGGTCCACGCGCACCCAGACGGTCACGATCCAGGGCAGCACGGACGGCACCAACTACACGACGCTCGCCGCCTCAACCGGCTACACCTTCAACCCGTCGACCGGAAACTCCGCCACCGCAACGTTCGCGGCGGCCACGGCCCGCTACGTGAAGCTGACCTTCACCGCCAATACCGGCTGGCCCGCCGGTCAGCTCTCGGAACTGCAGGTCCCTGTCCGCACACCACGTTGTGTAGACGGCATCTACGTAGATGCCGTCTACACAACGCGCCTGAGGGTAGGACCGACCATCGATTGCGCGCCGACGAGGGTTCACCTCAGGGTCCGGAGGAACACGACGGACCGGGCCGGTAGCTCCGCTCCACCGGCCCGGTCCTGCTTGTGTCGCCGCGCGTGCTAAGCCGCGCGGTATTCGGCGTGGACGAGTTCCAGCAGTTCGGCGACCGAGGTCTCGGCCGTCGGGCGGTCGAAGGTGATCTCGCCGTGCTGCAGGAGGTTCACCCGGTCGCAGACGTCCATGACCTGGCTGTAGTTGTGCGCGATGAGGATGATCGCCAGGTCGCCTCGTTGGCGCAGGCGGTCGATCAGGCGGAGGATCTGGCCGCCCTCTCGTGCGCCCATCGCGGCCAGCGGTTCGTCGAGCAGGAGCACCTTGGCGGCCGTGTTGACCGCTCGGGCCACGGCGATTGCCTGGCGTTGGCCGCCGGACAGTGCCCTGACCTCGGCTCCGACCGAGGGGATGTTGATGCCGACTTCGGCCAACGCGTCCACGGCCCGACGCCGCATGGCGCCATGCCGCAGGAACGGACCGACCGTCAGTTCCTTGTTGAGGAAGAAGTTCAGGTACACCGGGAGCTCGTCGACCAGCGCGAGGTCCTGGTACACGGTCTCGACGCCCAGCGAGCGCGCGTGCGCCACCGAGCGGAGCGAGACCTCCCGGCCGCCGATCAGGATCCTGCCGGAGTCCGGGCGGTGGAAGCCGGTGATGATCTCGATCAGGGTGGACTTCCCGGCGCCGTTGTCGCCGAGCAGGCCGAGCACCTCGCCGGCGCGCACGTGCAGGTCGATGTCCCGCAGCGCGGTGACCGGGCCGAAGCGCTTGGCGATGCCCTCGACGCGCAGGGCCTCGGCCGATCACGACGTCGAACGCGTAGGCGTTGACGCCGGTGAGGGTGAAGCCGTTCTGGATGATCGCCAGCAGGATCGCGCCGAACAGCGCGCCGACCACCGTGCCGGAGCCGCCGAGCAGCGCCGTGCCGCCGATGACCGCCGCCGCGACCGCCATGAACATCATCTGGGAGCCGCCGCTGGTGGGGTCGAAGGAGCCGACCCGCACCTGGTCCACGATTCCGGCCAGCCCGGCGAAGAGGCTGGTCAGCACGAACGTCGCGACCTTCACGCGGTTGACCTTGATGCCGGACTCCGCCGCGCTCAGCGGGTTGCCGCCGGCGGCCTGCGCATACACCCCGTACTTGGTGTACGACAGCGCCACCTGCATGACGGCGATGACGAGCAGGGCCCAGACCAGCTCGGACCAGCGCCAGCCGCCGAGCACGTCCCCGAGTCCGCCGGTGATCGGCGGGGGAGTCGGCTCCGCGTTGGACTGGATGTAGGTCATGCCCTCGAGGAAGAAGCCCATGCCGAGCGTCGTGATGAACGAGGACAGGTTGAACACCGTGCGGATGATGCCGTTGACGAAGCCGATGCCCATCGCCACGAGGATCGCGAGCACGAGCGAGAGCGGGACGTCAAGGCCCTGGTTGTAGAAGGACATCAGGACGAAGGGTACGAAGGTGTAGGTGAAACCGGCCGAGAGGTCGATCTCGCCGCAGATCAGCAGCCTTCCAGGCTGAGGTCTTGGGGAAGTCGCCGATGCTGCCGGTGGAGCTCGAGCCGCGGGAGCTGCTGCACGCGGCCAGCGCCGAGGCGGCTAGCGCGGCCCCGCCGCCGATGCCGAGCGCCCGCAGCACGGAGCGGCGCTCGAACTGCCCGCCCTCCGCGCCGGTGGTGGCCGGCGCCGAGGGGAATTCCTGTCCTGTTATCGATCCAGCCATGAGCAGACCTCTTCGTCGCTAGGGATGGTGATGGGACGTGACAGTGTTCTTTTTTGATATGTGGGTGCTTACTTCCTCGGCGTCAGTGTCTGCTGCCGCCGAAGTATCGGGCCCTGAGCCGGTCCGCCAGGATCGCGACGCCGAGCACGGCGCCCTGCGCGACGGTCTGGTAGTACTCGTTCACGTTCAGGGCCAGCAGGCCGTTGGAGATGAACT
>WNGL01010034.1_pt1 | contig 10956 bp, 6 predicted proteins | sample 5400591 | NCBI WGS metagenome assembly WNGL01 (sample SAMN13153377, study PRJNA577476) | soil metagenome | isolation source: 80 cm soil or saprolite under Garry oak tree replicate 1 | place: USA:California | collected 2016-06-15
CGCAACTCACGTCAGATCACGGCTCGCAGGGCCGTTCACGATCATTGCTGCGCCCGCCACGCTGCCTCACCGTTAAACTACGAATCTAGGGGTCAGGAGTTCGAATCTCTTCGGGCGCGCCAATAAAATCAAATGCTTATAGAAAATCACCGCTTGAGCCGACGAAATTAAAACGGTTTTTCAAACGGTTTTCGCTCCGCGAGCAATTGCGGATAGGCAGGCGAGCCACGTCGGATGGTCGTGTAGACCTGCCGGAAATCTTCTCCGGCGTTTGCTAGCGGCTGGAATCCAACCGAAGCGGCGATCGCTTGTCGTCCTGACGCTGAAAACAGCGATTCCATTCGGAAATTGCGGGGCTCTCGTCGGATAATCCGCGAATGGCCGACACGTCCGTCTGATAACCCGAAGGTCATCGGTTCAAATCTGACTCCGCAAGGCTATCCGACGGTTTAGGGAGCCATCTTTGCAGCGAAACGAAAGGTAACACTCAATCTTGAGCCGAAAAGGGCGACCTTAAGAGGTCGTACCTTGTGTTCGAATCCCTCTCGCTCCGCCATTTGCCGCCTTGTGGCGACGTTCTTACTCAACATCCGCTAGAGCTACGCCATAGCGACGGCTTCGATCTCCAGCAGCCACGCCTCGTCGTAGATCTCGGCGCTCTTCGGCGCGATTGCAGGCAAAAAATCCTTACCCACAATTGAAGTTGCACCGGCTCGCCTCAGCGAACGATCGACGGCAGTCGGCGCTTTTATCTTGCCGTCCCTTCTCCCACGGCATTCGCATGACGCCACGGCGTCGGTGGATGAGAGCGGCCGCTGCGACGGCGCTTCGGAGGAAGCGTTGGCGTGAACTCGCGCGCAACCTAAATGTTCTGACTGGACGCCTGTGGGGTGAAGATACGATGACATGGGTCAGTGCAGAATTTCGATCGCTGAGCCTCGATCGGATATCCAACTGCGTTGCGGTGCACATCCGTGCTTTGCTTCTCGTGCTCGCATTACTGGTCGCAGGCACATCCGCACAAGCAGATCCACAGCGATTTCGTGCTGGCATCACGCGCATCACAGTGCAGGATGTGGTCCCGTTCGACACATTGATTGCGTATCCGACTGACGCGACCGAAGTTCCCTTTCAGGCTGGGCCATTCACAATTGTCGCCAGCCGCGATGCGCCGATCGCGTCCGGGGCGCGCTTTCCAATTCTTTTCTCGCATGGCGGAGGGGGAACGATCAAAGCGGGGGGTAGTTCGCTCCCTTATGCCGCTCTTGTCACATCATTGGCGCGCGAAGGTTTTGTCGTGGTCGCGCCGTTTCACCCCGGATCCAAGCGCCCTCGCGAAGCTCTCGAAGATCGACCACGCCAGATTCACAAGGCACTCAATGCAATGCTGGCCGATCCACGCTTCGCGACGCATGCGGATCCTAACCGCCTTGGCATGATGGGATTTTCTTACGGCGGGGCTGTCGCGCCGATCGTGGCGGGGGCGACTCCTAGCCTGGCTCACCTGGCGGCCTATTGCCGAGACCGTACCGACGATCCGATGGCTTGCGACGAACCCGGACGGTCCCTATCCCAACCAGCCGTGCCGACCGATGGCTTTTTGGCCAACGCGGTCGGCAAGAGATCGCCGGATGCGCTCGGCGTGAACGCACTCATACTGATGGAGCCGTTTGGCGCCTTGTTCGATCGGGACGGGTTGACGTCGGTCGACATGCCGACGCTGCTCTATCGCGCGGGAGGCAGCGATCTCAAAGCTGACGGCAATATCATCGCTCTCGCGGCGGCATTGCCCCATCCGCCTCGACAGGAGACCGTACCGGGCGGCCATTTCATATTTTTCGATCCGTGCCCTCCCGCGGTTGCAGCCGATTTGCCTGCCGCCTGCAAGGATGCTCCCGACGTCGACCGTGCAGCAGTCCATCGGCGGATCGAGGCCGAAATTGGTGACTTCCTGCGCCGGAATCTATAACGCCGCATCGGCGGCGTACCCGATTGTCGCGCGGCACCGGGTGGGATCGAAGCGTGCGCCCGTTGGCTGTCTTCCGTGGCACTCGGCTTTCGGAAGAGGTAGTTTACCGCTCCCCTCGCGCCGTGAATAACGACTAAGGGAGGGCTACAGCGTAGACATAGTGCGCATCATCGTCGGCCGTGGCCCGCCAGTCCAGCTAGCGCGACATGTTATCCGGCGACTGTCCTGGCCCCTCCGCCGCCGGCTTACGCGACCATGAGACCGAGATGTTCCTCCATCGGCGCGAAATCGCGGTCGTCGTGCAGCAACGAGTGGCGACGCTCGATGCAGAAGGTGCCGATAATGATGCCGGCCGTCTTGCGGATCGTGATCCCCAGTTCTCTCAGCTTGCGATAGTTCCGGGCGGCGCGAGGGGCAAGATCGGCATCCAGAAGCGGCACGAGAGCATACCGGCGCAGTCCGCGTTCAATCCGCGCGGCATGAGACTCATCCCGGGCGCCCTGAAGAACCTCTAGCAGGATGAGATCGCCGATCAGAAGCGGTTCCCGACTGGCAGCAGCCTCCAGTTTGGCGGTTGCTGGCGTTCGATGGCCGCGCAGATGCGCGATCCAGACGGAGCTGTCGACGAGAATCACGACCGGCGTGGCCGGCGGCCCCGACGCATTTCGTCCAGATCACCCTCCCACCCTGATCCCTTGAGTTCCGCAAGCGCCTTGGCCTGCTTGCGCACCCGAACCAGCAACCGCAAGCCCTCTTCCACGGTGGCTCGTTTGGTCGACAGGCCAGCCGCCCTCATGGCTTGAGACAACAACTCGTCGTCGATTTCAATATTGGTCCGCATCCCAACAACCTGATCATTGTGTATAGATCAATCACTATATACACATCGCGGCGCCGCCGCAACGGTGGACTCCTTCTTTTGTCAGCACCTCCAACGGCTGGCGGATCAGGGTAGGGCTATGGCGCAGACATAGTGCTCATCATCGTTGTTCGCGGCCCGCCAGCCCGCCTTCGTGTCCGGCCCGGACACACGGGTAACACCACCTACCCAAGACGTGGATGACAACCGCGCGCCGAACGGGTTGCCGAGGGGCCGCGGGTTGGGATTGGGTCAACTCACCAACGGCGTTGAAAAACCCGCCACGAGCTTGACGAGATCGGCTTGGCGACCGACGCCGGTTTTTTCAAAGAGACGACCGAGATGGGTCTTGATCGTGGTAACGGCGACGCCGAGAGATGCCGCGACCTCAGGTACGCCGCCGACGTCGACAATGGCTCGAAGAACGCGCAGTTCAGCAGGCGTCAGCTTGTAAAGATTCGCGATGAAATCGGGATTCAGGTTTTCCATCGTCGCCTTGCAAACGAACACAGTTGCCGCGGCGCCGGCGCGGCGTCGCGCCCCGGACCTGAGCGGCAATACATGGGCTACGTAACGTTCGCCACCGCGCGCAGTTAGCGGCAAGGAAATGCCGGCAACATTGGCGGCTCCCTCGTCAGCGGCAACGAAGATCTCCCGCAACGCGCTGTTGACCTTTGCGTCGGCGGCAATAAGCCGCCCGCCGGCCGCCCGCAGGAAGTCGTCCTCGCTAAGAATGATATTTGCGGAAATATTGGCGTGCACGATGCGGCCAATAGTATCGACGAAAATCACTCCGGCGCTGAGGCCATCCAGAGCGTCGGCAAGCGATGCGGTTTCGATTTCCTTGCGATCGATAATGTTGCTGATGAGCGTTGCGCGGCGGACATGTGGCACGATTGCAGCCACGCGCCGGCGCATGCTTTCGTCGACCAAGCCGCTCTCCTGGTTTCGAAAAATGCTGAGAACCTCACGGCTCGCCGCCGATTTGCGCAGCGCGCTGCTTGCGGCATCGACCCAGCCTTGCGGGCGCACCCATTCTCGAAAGAACTTCCCTTGGCAATACTCATCGTAGGGAACCAGATCGGTAATACTCACGACCTTGTCGATGTCGAACAGCGGCAGCACAGAGGCTAACGGATCGAGATACGCATATCTTTGAAAGTAGATCTGCACGTAGTCGGGGTCGAGCCCGTACTGGTAGTGAACTTCAATCGATGGATTCGATGTATCTTTCGAGTGAAGTGCTCCAGCCTGGCCACCGGAGAAGGCGGCGATCCTTGCAAGAGCATCGGTCCATCGGCCGGGTTCAAGTGCGGTATCGTAGATTTCGCCGACGAGTTGGGCGAACCCTTGCTCTTCTCTCATAATTGCTCACTATTATTCATGGCGCTCGTTCCAGGCCAGAAATGCGATTGGCCGTTCGAGCTTGCAGGTCTGCAAAAACGTTCAGGACGCAACGAATTCGGCGAAACGAAACCCAGGTACGATAGCGGCTCCAGCCATTACTCGGATACGGTAGCCAATTTATGCAGATTGTTTAGGTGGCGGCCGGACTGCCAGCATCCTTCGATCGGAGGGCAATCGTTCAAGTTATCGTAACCGGCATCCCGGACGCGGCAACCGGCCGCATGCATTTGCTTTTGATGCCGGGATTTTACGCCGATGCAGGCCGCGAGGAAGCTGACAGTCGAGATATTGCACGACACAGCGCAATCTCCCAAATTTCGAATGGCCTGCAGTTCAGGGGCTCCTCAAGACAGAGTGTCCTCAAGACGATGGCGCGCCCGGGTCATGGCCACCGCTCAAGCCTGGGATACTCGCGAGGTGTGTCATTCGGCTCTCTCTAGCCTAGCTCTCCCTGAATTGCGTCGTGACTACTTACGTCTTAGCCGTGCTCGATTCGATTAGCCAGGTTGGACCGCGCACAAAGGCTGACGCGAAATCGTTGCTACACGTTTGCATCACGACTTGATGATCTCGACGTCGTTCGATAGCACGACGCTTCGGTAGATCGTGCCTTCTAGTTCTAGCCATCGCAGCCGCATACGCGTGCGCCAATACCATTGAGGACACCAACTACGACCGGACTCATCGGCACGAAAACTCCAGGGAGATTTCGTTCCGGATTTTCGACTCACGAATTTGCACTTTCAACTTCGAAAGGATCACAACCATGGCCATCAGCGCTAATTTCATTCCAGGTGCCGGCCTGCTGACCGAGTTCGGCGACAGTCTCGACAACACGATCGTCACCAGCCGCGACGCGGCCGGCAGCATTCTCGTCAACGGCGGCGCCGTACCGATCACGGGCGGCAGAGCGACGGTTGCCAACACCGCGACGGTCCAGGTGTTCGGCCAGGGCGGCAACGACACGATCTCGCTCGACGAGGCCAACGGCGCGCTGCCCGCCGCCCAGTTGTTCGGCGGCGACGGCAATGACACGCTGAGCGGCGGCTCGGGCAACGATCTGCTGTTCGGTCAGAACGGCAACGACATCATTAACGGCAAGGCCGGCAACGATATGCTGTTCGGTGGTGCGGGCAATGACGTCATGGACGGTGGCACCGGGGACGATCAGGTGTTCGGTCAAAGCGGCAACGACCGCATGATCTGGAACCCGGGCGGCGGCAACGACCTCATGGAGGGCGGCGACGGCAGCGACACCGCCGAGGTCAATGGCGGCAACGGGGCCGAAACCTTCACCATCACCGCCAATGGCACGCGGGTGCGTTTCGATCGCACCACCCCGGCTCCGTTCTTCCTCGACATCGGCACCACCGAAAACCTCGTGGTTAATGCCAATGGCGGTGATGACGTCATCACCGCCGGCAACGGGCTTGCCAACCTCATCCAGCTCACCCTCGACGGCGGCGACGGCAACGACACCATCACCGGCGGTGACGGCAATGACACGCTGATCGGCGGCAACGGCAATGACGTCATCACCGGCGGCCGCGGCAACGACGTTGCATTGCTCGGCACCGGCAACGACACCTTCGTGTGGAATCCGGGCGACGGCAGCGACACGGTCGAAGGCCAGGACGGCTTCGACACGCTGCAGTTCAACGGCGCGAACGTCAACGAGAACGTCAACATCTCCGCCAATGGCAGCCGGGTGAGGTTCACCCGCGACGTCGGCAACGTCACCATGGATATCAACGGCATCGAGCGCATAAACTTCGTAGCCCTCGGCGGCCTTGACAACATCGTGGTCAACAACCTCGCCGGAACCGGCGTCAGTCAGGTTGCGATCGACCTGTCGGGAACGCCGGGCAGCAACGTGGGCGACGGCGCGAGCGATAGCGTGACCGTCAACGGCACCGCCGGCAACGACACCGTTCAGGTGAGCGGAGTAGGGGGCTTCGTCACAGTTGCCGGCCTGCCGGCATCGGTCACCCTTGCCGGCGCCGAGGGCGCCAACGACCGGCTCATCATCGACACCCTCGGTGGCAACGACGTCATCAGTGCCGCCGGTCTGCAGGCCGGAACCGTGCAGCTGACGATCGACGGCGGCGCCGGAAACGACACCATCACCGGCAGCGACGGCAATGACATCCTGATCGGCGGCGACGGCAACGACACCATCACCGGCGGGCGCGGCAACGACACCGCTACGCTCGGCAACGGCAACGATACCTTCGTCTGGAATCCGGGCGACGGCAGCGATATCGTCGAAGGTCAGGCCGGCACCGATACGCTGGTCTTCAACGGCGCGAATGTCGCCGAAAACATCGACATCTCGGCCAATGGCAGCCGGGCGAGGTTGTTCCGCAACGTCGGCAACGTCACCATGGATCTCAATGGCGTCGAGCACATCCAGCTTGCCGCGCTCGGCGGCGCCGACACCATTACGGTCAACGACCTCTCTGGCACCGACGTCAAGCGGGTTGCTATCGACCTGTCGGGGACACCGGGCAGCGGCCAGGGCGACGGCACGGCTGACACCGTGATTGTCAATGGCACGGCCGGCGACGATCATATCAGCGTCGTCAGCAGCGGCTCCTCGATTGTCGTCAACGGACTGTCGGCTCAGGTGACGATCAACGGCGCCGAACTCGGGAACGACTTGCTCGTCATCAACGGGCTTGCCGGTAACGACGTGATAGACGCCTCCAGGCTGCGTAGCGGGCTGGCCAGCCTCACCCTCAACGGCGGCGACGGTGATGACAGGATCATCGGCAGCGCCGGCAACGACCTCGTCAACGGCGGGCGCGGTAACGACACGGCGCTGCTCGGCGCCGGCAACGACACCTTTGTCTGGAATCCCGGCGACGGCAGCGATGTCGTCGAGGGGCAGGCCGGCACTGACACCCTTCAGTTCAACGGCGCCAACGTCAACGAGAACATCGACATTTCGGCCAATGGCGGCCGGGCGAGGCTGTTCCGCGACGTCGGCAACGTCACCATGGACCTCAATGGCGTCGAGCACGTCAACGTCGTGGCGCTTGGCGGCGCCGACACCATCACGGTCAACGACCTGACCGGAACCAACGTGAACCAGGTCGCCATCGACCTGGCAGCAACGCCGGGCAGCGGCGTCGGCGACGGCCAGGCTGACACGATCGTCATCAATGGGACCAACGGCAACGACGTGATCACCGTCACAGACAACAACGGTGTGGTCACGGTGTCGGGTCTGGCTACCGACGTGACGATCACCGGCTTCGAGGCGGCCAACGATCGCATCGTCATCAATGGTCTTGGCGGCGATGACGTCATCAACGCATCCGGGCTTGGCGGTGCGATGCTGTTCACGGCCAATGGCGGCGACGGCGACGACGTCCTGATCGGCAGCCGCGGCAACGACGTTCTGAGCGGCGGGGCAGGCGATGACATACTGATCGGCAATGGAGGACTGGACGTCCTCGACGGCGGACCAGGTGCGAACGTCGTCTTTAACGCTCCCACGGTCGCCGGCAATACCGTGACGGCAACCGACGGCTCGCATGCCGCGAGCGCCGCTCTGCTGGGCCAGTTCATGGCGTCGAGCTTCGTCACGACAGGCGACGGTCACGGTGCGATGCCGATTGTCGATCCGTCGTCGAACCAGCCGCCACTGCTGACGCAGCCGCACGCCTGATGCGACGTCGCCCTGGAGAGCGCCAATGAGCACCGAAACCGACGGCGCGAGACCGATCGATCCTGGTCTCGAAGCACTGGTGACGCTGCTGCATCTCCAGGGCGTTGCGGCCGATGCCGAACAGATCAGGCATCGGCTGGGAACGGACAAGATCGGCGCATCGGAAATGCTCCGGTGCGCCAGGGATCTCGGACTCAAGGCACGGGTCTATCGAACCGACTGGTTGCGGCTGGCCCGTACTCCTCTGCCCGCCATTGCAACCCTGCGCGATGGCGGCTTCCTGGTGGTCGCCAAGGCCGCCGAAGACAAAGTCCTGGTGCAGTCTCCGCTGGCACCGCGGCCGGTGTTGATGACGCGAGACGAGTTATTGGCGATCTGGGACGGCGGGTTGATCCTGATGACCCGCCGGGCCGGATTGTCTGATGTCACCCGCCGGTTCGACATCACTTGGTTTCTCGGAGCGATTCATAAATATCGACATCTCCTGAGCGAGGTTCTGGTCGCGTCGTTCTTCCTGCAGCTCTTCGGCCTCGTTTCGCCGATGTTCTTCCAGGTCGTCATCGACAAGGTGCTGGTACACCGGGCCTTGAGTACCCTTGACGTTCTGGTGATCGGGCTGTTGACGATCTCGGTGTTCGAGGCCGTTCTGGGGATCCTGCGGACCTATCTGTTTGCGCACACCACCAACCGCATCGATGTCGAACTTGGCGCGCGCCTGTTCCATCATTTGCTGGCCTTGCCGATGGCCTACTTCCAGGCGCGGCGCGTCGGTGATTCGGTGGCGCGGGTGCGCGAGCTGGAAAACATCCGCAATTTTCTCACCAGCTCGGCCCTGACGCTCGTCATCGACCTGTTCTTCACCTTTGTGTTTGTGGCGGTAATGTTCGTCTACTCGCCTTTGCTGACATGGATCCTGCTTGGCTCGTTCCCATTCTACATTGTGATCTCGGCGGTGGCGACGCCGCTGTTCCGGCGGCAGCTGGATGAGAAATTCCGGCGCGGCGCAGAAAACCAGGCCTTCCTGGTCGAGAGCGTAACCGGAATCGAGACGCTCAAGGCCATGGCTGTCGAGCCGCAGATGCAGCGGCGGTGGGAGGAACAGCTCGCCGGATATGTCGCCGCGAGCTTCCGGGTGCTGAGCCTTGGCAACACCGCAAGCCAGATGGTGCAGCTCGTCAGCAAGGTCGTCACCGCGAGCCTGCTCTATTTCGGCGCCAAGCTGGTCATCGACGGCAGCCTGTCGGTCGGCGAACTCGTCGCTTTCAATATCCTGGCTGGCCGGGTTTCTGCGCCGGTGCTGCGGCTGGCGCAGATGTGGCAGGACTTTCACCAGGCGCGCCTGTCGGTGTCGCGGCTGGGCGACATCCTCAACACCACGGCGGAGTCGACCTATGCCGCGGGACGCGCGCGACTGCCTGCGATCCGCGGCGACATCACCTTCGACCATGTCACGTTCCGCTATCGCATCGACGGACAGGAAGTTCTGCACGATGTCAGCTTCAATGTGCCGGCCGGGCAGATGGTCGGCATCGTCGGGCCTTCGGGATCAGGCAAAAGCACGTTTGCGAAGCTGGTCCAGCGCCTCTACGTTCCGGAGAGCGGACGCGTGTTGGTCGACGGCATGGATCTCGCGATGGCCGACCCGGCCTGGCTACGCCGCCAGATCGGCGTCGTGCTGCAGGAGAACGTGCTGTTCAATCGCTCGGTGCGCGAGAATATCGCGCTCGCCGACCCGGCCATATCGATTGAGCGTATCATCGCGGCCGCACACCTTGCAGGCGCGCACGAATTCATCCTCGAACTGACCGAAGGCTACGACACCATCGTCGGCGAGCGCGGCTCCACTTTGTCGGGTGGCCAGCGCCAACGCATCGCCATCGCCCGCGCATTGATCGCCGACCCGCGCATCCTGATCCTCGATGAAGCGACCAGCGCGCTCGATTACGAGAGCGAGCGAATTATTCAGCAGAACATGAAGCAGATCGCCAAGGGGCGGACGGTTCTGATCATTGCACATCGTCTCTCGACCGTGCGGGCGACCGACCGCATCGTCAAGCTCGAGCGCGGGCGTCTGGTGGAGGACGGCACCCATGACGCACTGATCAATACCGGCGGTCGCTATGCATCGTTGCACCGGTTGCAGGCGGGGCTCCATGAAGTCGGCTAAATCGGCGATATCAGCAGCGTCCGCCCCGCGCGTCATTCCGTTGCGCCGTGCGCAGGAGAGGCGCCGCGAAGAGCTGGCATTTCTGCCGGCGGCGCTTGAAATCGTGGAAACGCCGCCGTCGCCGATCGGTCGTACGATCGCGGCCACCATCATCCTGGTGTTCTGCGCGGCGCTGGCCTGGGCCTGGTGGGGCACGATCGACATCGTGGCGTCGGCCACCGGAAAGATCATGCCGAGCGGTCGCACCAAGGTTGTTCAGCCGTTCGAGACCGGGGTTGTTCGCTCGATCCGGGTGCAGGACGGCCAGGCCGTCAAAGCTGGCGACACGCTGATCGAGCTCGACCCAACCGTGAATGCGGCGGAACGCGATCATATGCGCAACGACCTGCTCGCCGAGCGGCTCAACATCGCGCGGTTGCGCGCGGCACTTGCCGGCGGCGACGATCCTGTCGCCGATTTCAAGCCGCCCGCCGACGCAGACCCGGAACTGATCGGTACCCAGCGTCAGCTTTTGCTCAATCAGGTGGCCGAGCATCGCGCCAAGATCGCCGCCCTCGCCCGTCAGCAGGCGCAGAAGGAAGCCGAGCAGGCCACGACGGCGGCGACACTGCACAAGCTCGAGACGATCATTCCCGTGATCCAGTCGCGCGTCGACATCCGCAAGACGCTTGTGGAGAAAGAACTGGGCTCGAAGCTCAGTTATTTCGAGGTGATCCAGTTGCTGGTCGAGCAACAGCAAGAGCTCAACGTTCAGAAGAGCCATCTGAAGGAGACGGAGGCGGCCATCGCCGCGATCCGCGAGACGCGCGGCCAGGCGGCGGCGGAATATCGCCATACCCTCTCCGACGAACTGGCCAAGGCCGGACAGAAGGCGAATGGGC
>WNGL01027900.1_pt1 | contig 10956 bp, 7 predicted proteins | sample 5400591 | NCBI WGS metagenome assembly WNGL01 (sample SAMN13153377, study PRJNA577476) | soil metagenome | isolation source: 80 cm soil or saprolite under Garry oak tree replicate 1 | place: USA:California | collected 2016-06-15
GAGCCTCGCCCGGGCACCACGGGCGGCATCGACCGGAAGCGAAATTGTGCAAGTTGTGCAAGTGGCCGATGGCAACCTTGCAGTGAGCGAGGGTCTGAGCGGTTGAAGACGCCTCGATTTGATCGCAACTCGCAAAGTTTGCTTGACGTCGTCCTGGGCCCGGGATACCTTCTCGCGTGCCCGCAGTCGCGTGGAACCTGATCCCTCGGAGGACCTGCACTCTATGACCGCCACAGCCAAACCAACTACCGCCTCGCAATCCAAGGCTGCGGCCGCGCCGGCCGACGTGATTCGCCGCGCCCGCGAGCACGGAGTGCAGGTCGTGGACCTGCGCTTCACCGACCTGCCCGGGACCTGGCAGCATTTTTCGACTCCAGTTGCGGAGCTCACCGAGGATCTCTTCGCCGAGGGGATTGGGTTTGACGGCTCATCCATCCGGGGCTTTCAGACGATCAACGAGAGCGACATGCTCCTGTTCCCCGACCCGGGGAGCGCCTTCGTGGATCCCTGCCTCGAGGTGCCGACCCTGTCGCTCACCTGCGACGTCAAGGATCCGGTGACGGGGGACCCGTACTCGCGGGACCCCCGTTACGTCGCCCGCAAGGCCGAGCAGTATCTCACCAAGACGGGGATCGCGACCACGGCGTATTTCGGCCCCGAGGCGGAGTTCTACATCTTCAACTCGGCGCGCTTCGATCAAAACGCGCATGAGGGCTATTACTTCATCGACTCCGAGGAAGGCATCTGGAACTCGGGGCAGGACGGGAACGGCACACCCAATCTCGCGCACCGGCCGCGCCACAAGGAGGGCTACTTCCCGGTGCCGCCCACGGACCGGCTCCAGGACCTGCGCTCCAAGATCATGCTCGCGATGATGGAGGCGGGGGTCGAGGTCGAGGTGCATCACCACGAAGTCGGGACGGCAGGACAGACGGAGATCGACATGCGGTTCAAGACCCTTACCCGCATGGCCGATCAGATGATGATCTACAAGTACGTGGTGAAGAATGTCTGCCGGAAGCACGGCTACACGGCGACGTTCATGCCGAAGCCGATGTTCGGCGACAACGGCTCGGGGATGCACGTGCACCAGAGCCTGTGGAACGATAGCCAGCCCCTGTTCTTCGATGCCAAGGGCTACGGCCTGATCTCGGACACGGCGCGCTGGTACATCGGCGGGCTCATCAAGCATGCCGCGGCGTTGCTCGCCTTTGCGGCGCCCACGACGAACAGCTACCGCCGCCTCGTGCCGGGATACGAGGCGCCGATCAACCTGATCTACTCGCAGCGCAACCGCTCGGCGATCTGCCGCATCCCCGTGTACTCGAAGTCACCGAAGGCGAAGCGCATCGAGTTCCGGGCGCCTGATCCGGCGGCCAATCCGTACCTCACGTTCGCCGCGCTGCTCATGGCGGGTTTGGACGGCGTCAAGAACAAGATCGAGCCGCCCAAGCCGATGGACGTCGACCTGTACGAGCTCGAGCCGGAGGAGCGCAAGCACGTGAAGAACACGCCGGGCTCGCTCGGCGAATCGCTGGCGGCGCTCGAGGCGGACCACGCGTTCATGCTGGAGGGGGGAGTGTTCACGCCCGACCTCATCGAGACGTGGCTCGACTACAAGCGCGCCCGGGAGATCGACCCGGTGGCGCTGCGGCCGCACCCCTACGAGTTCTTCCTGTATTACGACGTGTGAACGGAGGCGGTATGGGGCGGCAAGGGGCGTAGGCCTTACCGCCTCCTACCGCCCCTGACCGGCTCCTACCGCCCAGCCCTATGACTGCGACCGCTGAGAAGACGACCGGCGCGACCAAGAAGGACATCCTCGCCCTCTGCCGCGAGCAGGGAGTCGCGTTCCTGCGACTGCAATTCACCGACATCCTAGGCGTCAACAAAAACTTCGAGGTGCCCGAGAGCCAGTTCGACAAGGCTCTCTCGGGCGACATCCGTTTCGACGGCTCGGCGATCGAGGGATTCGTGCGGATCGAGGAGTCGGACATGGTGCTCAAGCCCGACCTCGACACCTTCCGCATCATCCCCTCCGACGACGCGGGTGGGCGGGTGGCCCGGCTGCTGTGCGACATCTACAACCCCGACGGCTCCCCCTTCGCCGGCTGCCCGCGTCAGACCCTGAAGCGGCAGATCGCCCGGGCGGAAGCGCTGGGTTACGAGGTCATGGTGGGCGTGGAGGCCGAGTTCTACATCTTCGAGCTCGACGCCGACGGCAAGCCGACGACGCGCACCCACGACAGCGGCGGGTATTTCGACCTGACGCCCGTGGACCGGGCGGAGGAGATCCGCCGCTTGATCGTGCGGGACCTGGTGTCGATGGGGTTCGAGGTGGAGGGCGGGCACCACGAGGTCGCGCCGGGCCAGCACGAGATCGACTTCCGCTTCGCCGGGGCGCTCGAGACGGCGGACAACCTGGCCACGTTCAAGTTCATCGTGCGCAACGTGGCGTACCGCCACGGCTACCTGGCGACGTTCATGCCGCAGCCGATCTTCGGCCAGCCGGGCTCGGGGATGCACACCAGCCACTCCCTGTTCCGGCAGGGGAAGAACGCGTTCTACGAGCGGAAGGCCCAGTGGGAGCTGTCCAAGGTCGCTCTGCAATACATCGGGGGACTCCTGAAGCACGCCCGCGGCTTCTGCGCCGTGACGAATCCCCTGGTCAACAGCTACAAGCGTCTCGTGCCCGGCTACGAGGCGCCGGTACACGTCGCCTGGTCGATGCGCAACCGCTCCCCCCTGATCCGCATTCCCGAGCGCCGCGAAGTCGGCACGCGGTGCGAGGTGCGCATGCCCGATCCCTCGGCCGACCCTTATCTCTCGCTCACCGTGCAGATCGCCGCGGGGCTGGACGGGGTCGAGCACGAGTTCACGCCGCCCGACCCGGTCAACAAAAACATCTTCGAGATGAGCTACCGCGAGCGGCGCCACTTCCGCATCGACGATCTGCCGCGCGACCTACACGAGGCCCTCGAGTACCTTGAGAAGGACGACGCCGTCCGCGCCGCCCTGGGCGAGCACATCTACGAGCGCTTCATCGAAGCGAAGCAGCGCGAGTGGCAGGAGTACATCGGCCGGGTGAGCGAGTGGGAGCTGGAGCGGTACCTGGGGCTATACTAGGCGGGTAGACGGGTAGACGGGTAGTACAACGCTATCCGTCTACCCGTCTACCCGTCTACCCGTCTACCCGTCTACCCGCCTACCCGTCTACCCGTCTAGAACGTGTACGCCACGCTCAGTGCCACGCTGGCCTGGCCGCTCTTCCCGTTGAACACTGGGAAGTTCGAGTGGTCGTACCGCACCTCCGGTCGCAGGAGAACATTCGGGAAGCTCTTGACATTGAGCGTCCCGGTGACGCTCCAAAGCTTGTGCGCGACGCCTGGAGGGTTGGTGAAACCTAGCCCGGCCAGAAGCGTGCGCGCCCCTTCCGCGTCGTCCAGATAGTCCGCGCGTAGCGCGAGGTTCGCCTTGGGCGAGATGTCAGTCGCGAGCCACCCGCCCACCGCCCACCAGCTCGCGTCCTGTGTGGAGTCGGGAAGCGCGGCGTTCGCCTTCTCCTTGCCCCAGTCGCCCTGGAGCCACAGCGACGTCTTGCTTCCCAGCTTCTGGTTAAACACGACGTCGATCCCGTAACGGGCGGCGTTGCTGTTCGGCTCCTGAGCCCCCGCGTACCCCACAATGCCGAGCGTTGTGTTGGCCGAAGGCGCGAGGCCCAAACGCCCCATGAAGTCCTTGTGCCCGTTGGTGGTGACGATGCGGTCCCAGCCGTTGTCGACCCGCAGCTCGACGTCGGCTGTGCTCGCCGGCTTGAAATCAACCTCGAGTCCGGTGGACGTGAAGTTCTCGACGTAGATGAACTGATTGGCCTCCGACCAGTTGGGGTTGACGACGTCTTCGATGACCTCGACCCCCATCATGGTGACGAACTTGCCTGCCTTGAACTGGACGCCGCTGCCGTTTTTGGTGGGGAGATTGAGGGTGACGTAGAGCTGCGTGATGTCACCGTCAGTCCCGAGGTCGAAGCCGCTCGACCTCAGAAGGGTCGCATTCTGTCCGACGAGCACGTCGGCGTGAACGCCGGCGTCCAGCTTCTTGGCGTTGTAGGCGCGATCGGCCGTCAGCTTGAGCGCGTTCAAGGTGAATGCGTCCGAATAGCGATCGTACAGCCGGCCCACGACCGTGTTGCCGACAGGCTGTGTGGAATAGCCATAGGAGGCCTCCGCGTAGCCGCTGAGCTTGAAGGTCGGCGGTGGGGCAGGAGCGGGGGTCGGGGCCGCGTCGGCGGCGGCGGGTGGAGCTTGCCCAACGAGGGGCGCCGAGACCGCGCCCAGCCAGCCCAAGCTGAGTATTGCGACCGCACGGATTCGCTGCGGCATTGCTCCTCCTCGAGGTGAAGTGGCTGCGAAGCTGCAGCTCAATGCTATAGCCGCGCTGCACATGTGTCAATAGATTTGTGCAGTTAATGCACAAATCGAATGTGCAAATAGCACTGAATCGGCACTAACAGCGGCTGTGCGATTGATTATCGTGCCAATGAGACGCAATATCGTATTCATTGGTGCACTTGACCCGGCTCGGGCGCGCCCTGGCCGTCGGGGTTGACGCCCCGCGCTGCGGGGTTAGTATGGCCGGACGATGACGAACCACGCTTGCGTCCGCTCGCTGATTGGCACGATCGCGATTTGCGGCGCCTCTAGAGGCGGCGTGCTGACGCTCGGCTAAGAAACTCCCCGATCAGTCGGTCCCACGCGGCCTCTCGACAGCTCGAGAGGCCGTTTTGTTTGAGGTGACTATGGACTTGGTGTTGTACGACACGACGCTCCGCGACGGGACCCAGCGCGAAGGGCTTTCGCTCTCCGTCGAGGACAAGCTGAAGATCGCCCGGCGCCTGGACGGCCTGGGCATTCACTATCTCGAAGGCGGCTGGCCGGGATCGAACCCCAAGGATGCCGAGTTCTTCCGCCGTGTCCCGGGGCGCTGCTCGAGGCGGAGACGCCGGTCGTGACCCTGGTTGGGAAAACCTCGGTGCTCCACGTGGAGCGCGTGCTCGAGACCAGCCGGGACGAGAACCTGCGGATGATCGGCGACAGCGTCGGCTACCTGAAGCGCCTGGGCCGGGAAGTGATCTACGACGCCGAGCACTTCTTCGACGCCTGCCGGCTCGACGTCGCGTATGCCCACGCCACGGTGCGCGCGGCGGCCGACGCCGGCGCCGACTGCGTCGTGTTGTGCGACACCAACGGCGGCGAATTGCCCGAGGTCGTCGAGCAGCGGGTCCGCGAGCTGCGGGCGCACGTCTCCTCGCCCCTCGGGATCCACACGCACAACGACTCCGGACTCGCCGTGGCGAATGCGCTTGCCGCGGTGCGCGCCGGGTGCACCCACGTGCAGGGAACGATCAACGGCTACGGCGAGCGCTGCGGCAACATGGACCTGGTGCCGCTCGTCGCCAACCTGCAGCTCAAGCTGGGCTACCATCTCCTGACGCCTGAGCAGCTGCGCGGTCTCACCGAGGCAGCGCATTTCGTGGCCGCAGTCGCGAACCTGAATCCCGATGCGCACCAGCCATACGTCGGCCGCAGCGCGTTCGCCCACAAGGGCGGGATCCACGTCGCCGCGGTCGCGAAGACGCCCGGGAGCTATCAGCACATCGATCCCGCGCTCGTGGGCAACGAGATGCGGGTGGTCGTGAGCGAGCTCGCCGGGCGGCGCAACGTTACCATGCGCGCCGAGGAGTTGGGGTTGCGGCTGGGCGTGCCCGAGCAAGCCCTACTCCAGCGGATCAAGGAGCTCGAGCACGCGGGGTTCCAGTTCGAAGCCGCGGACGGATCGTTCTAGATGCTGGTGCGGCGCGCGGCGCCGGATTACCAGGCGCCGTTCGAGCTGCTGGGCTTCACGGTGCTTGTGGATGAAGCGAACGGGGCGGGCGTCAAGGCGCAGGCGACGGTGAAGCTCCGCGTCGGGGACGAGGTGGTGCATACGGCGGCGGAGGGGGCGGGGCCGGTGAACGCGCTCGATTGCGCGGTCCGCAAGGGCCTGCTGCCGCACTACCCGGAGCTGGCCGACGTGCGGCTCGTGGACTACAAGGTGCGCATCGTGGACGAGCACCTGGGCACGGCCGCGAAGCCTCGGGTGGTCCTCGAGTCGGCGCGTGGCTCGGAGCGCTGGAGCACGGTGGGGTGCTCCGAGAACATCATCGAGGCGAGCTGGCAGGCGCTGCGCGACAGCCTCGAGCTGCCGCTGCTTAGGGGGCGGGCTGGTCGATCAAGCGGGAATCAAGGCCAGATCTGATTGCTCCGATCGAAGTCGGGGAAGAAGGCCTCGGGATCGATCTCGACGCGGGTCACGCGAGGCGAAGCTGCGACCCGCACCACCGCCCGGCGGGCGCCCGTGAGCCAGACGTCCACAGGTAGCTCCAGCCGCTGCATGCTGCCATCCGCGCGCGTCACGGCGAGGCGCACCGGCATCGGCGCGAGTCCCCGGTCCACGATCGTGATCGTGACCGAGTCACCCGCCGGCGTCACGGACTCGAGCGCCTGGTCCAGGGGCCACGCTTCGTAGAACCAGGTCGTCCAGAACCAGGACAGGTCGCGGCCCGCCGTGCTCGCGATGGCATTGAAGAAATCGAACGGCTGCGGGTGCCGATCGATCCACCGTCGCCCGTACTCGACGAACGCGTGATGGAAGGTCTCGGCCCCCAGCACTCCGCGCAGCGCCGCGAGGGCCTGCGCGGTCTTGTTGTAATACATCACGAAATAGCGGGACTCCGGATAGTCGTCTCCGCTGCCCGGAAGCATCAGTGGAGTGTCTTCGCCGGCGCGCGCGGCACGCAGGTAGGACGCCCGCTGTCCCGCTTCGGAGTCGTTGGGACGGCCCCCCCCTCCGGGGCGCGGCTCGCCGTACAGCACGCGCATCCCCTGCGCGACGTCGAATTGCGTGAACCCCTCGTCCATCCACGGGTAGCGCGTCTCATTCGAGCCGACCTGCATCGGGAACCACATGTGCCCCGTCTCGTGCATCAGGTCGCCGGCGAGCGACAGGGTGTCGGCCCAGGGCTGCATCACCGTCAGCATCGGGTACTCCATGCCGCCGCTCGAGAGCACGCCCTCCATCGAGGTCATCTGGGGATAGGGATACGGCCAGAGATAGGCCGACATCTGCTGCACGGCGTCCCGGGTGAAGCGCGCCCCGCCCAGCCGCCATGCGGCGGCCGGGGCGGAGAGCCGGAAGAAGCTGCTGATCGCTACGGTATCGGGGAGCAGCGCCCGCGTCGCCTCCCAGGCGTACTGATCGCTCGTCCCCCACGCGAAGTCGCGCACGTCGGGCGCGGTGAAGTGCCACGTGGTGGTGGGGCCGCCCGCGACGAACGCGGCGGCCGCCTCCGCCCCCGGTGTGACCACACGCACGACGCGCCCGGACGCCCGAGCCGCGGCCAGGCTGTCGCGCGCGGAGCGTGACAGGATCGCGGTCGCATTGCGGAGAGTGCCCGTCGCCCCGACCACCCAGCCGTGCGGCACCGTGACGCGGACGTCGTAGTCCGCCGGGTCCATGTAGAACTCGGCCTCGAGCAGGTAAGGGTCGGTCACCCACCCGTCCACGTCGTCGTAGACGGCGATCTGCGGATACCAGTAGCCCATGAAGTAGACCCGACCTTCGTGTCCCTCCCGGCCGTCGGCAGGGGCCGGCGGCGGAGTGTAGGACCAGGCCACGTCGAGCCGCAGACTGTCGCGTGGGAGGAGCGGTTGCGTCAGGGCCATCCACATCACCGTGCCATCCACGGCGTACTGCCCCGGCCCGAGGGGCCGGTCGGTCGGTGCGCTGGCAGCGAGGGTCATCGGGTGGCCGTTCACAGCGATGCGGCCGAGCGTGACGCCGCCTGTGATCGGCACGGGATCGCGGCGGGGCACGCCCGGGGCGAAGACGTTCTGCCGCAGGTAGACCGCGACGTCGCGCAGGGAATCTGGTGAGCGATTGACGTACACGACGGTCTCGGAGCCGGTGAGCCGGTTGCGCACGGGATCGAGCGTCGCCTGGATCGTGTAGCGCGGATGCTGGACCCAGTAGTTCGGACCGGGGACGCCGGTGCGGGTCCGCGTGCCGCGCGCTACCGCGCGGCTGAAGGGCGTGGATTCGTACACGGGCCCCGGAATGGGACGCGGGCCGGCCGCGGTGCCGCGGGGATCCACCGTAGGGGCCGCGCGCGTCTGGGAGGCGGCCGTGGCGAGGAGCGGTGCCGCGAGGAGGGCGACGGTTACGACCGCATAGCGGAGGGGCATGGCGAGCCGAATACTACGCCGCCCCGAGTCGCCGGGTAAGCTACTCCGCTTCCGCCGGCGCGGCCGGCGCGTTCTTGAACTTGATCGGCTCGGCCCAGAACCCGGCGCAGAACTCGCTGAACGCGCGCGCCCGGTCGAGCATCGCGCGCGCCGCGGTTTCCCCGGGCTCGGCCCGGTTCAGGTCGTCGAACTCGCGCGCCAGCTCGCTCCAGGCGCCGTTCGTCTGCCCCGAGAGCACGAAGAGGTTCTCGAACTCCCACAGCACCTGCTCGGGCGTGAACGGGTCCACGAGCCGCTTGTACAGCGGCACCCGCGCGGCGGCGGCGGCGGCCTCGTAGCCCGCCAGGATCGCCGCGGCGAATTCCTTGTGAGCGAAGTACGCCTCGGCTTGCGCCAACGCTTCCTTCGCGTCGGCCACCGAGGGGACCTTCTCCGCCACGGTGGTTCCGGCGCACTCGCCCTTCACCCCCTGGCGCACCGCGAACTTCTCGTTCGCGTGCCCCCAATCCTGATAGAACGACGGGTCGGCTTCGAACGTCGGCACGGCGCGGAGCGGCTCCAGGGCCTCCTTGAGACGCGCCTCCCCGAGGCGCTCCATGCAGCCGGTGAAGTCCTCGCCATCGCGTCGTTCGCTCTGGAACAGGTCGAGCAACACGCCGAGCACCTTGATGCCGTTCTTGGCGGGGTACTTCCCGATCACGTTCCCGAGCTGGGCTCGCTCGAGGCCGAGCCTCCCGCCTACGAACAAGAGATACGAAGGTACGGTGCGCTTCTCTTCGGTCATGGCCGCGCTGTGGAAGCCCACGTCGGCGACGGCGTGCTGGGCGCAGCCGTTGGGGCAGCCGGAGATCTTGACCCTGACGCTGCGCGCGAGCTCGCGGTATGGAGCCAGCTCGCCCCCGTCCTCGAGCGCCGCGGAGAGCGCGGAGCCGAGGCCCTTCGCCGAGGCGATGCCGAGGCGGCAGGTGTCGGCGGCGGGGCAGGTCGTCACGTCCTCGACCGTCTCCGCTCCCGGATCGGCGAGCCCGATGGCGCGCAGCTCGTCGTACAGGTCGGGGAGCTCGTCCTCACGGACCCACGGCAGGTAGAAGTTCTGCTCGATCGCGATGCGTGCCTCGCCCGCCGAATAGCGCCGCACCACCTGGGCGAGCTGGCGCAGCGGCTCGCTCAGGATGTCCCCGAGGCGGAGCCGGACGTTGACCCCCTTGAGACCGGGGATCCTGTGGGGCAGCACGGAGTCGCGGTGCCAGCGGGCGTACTCGGGCCGCTCGCTGCGCGCGTCGCGCACGGGGAGCCCGGTGCGGAGCGGCGCCGGCACGGGCGGGTGCACTTCCCACAGATCCTCGGCGGGGAAGGGGATCGGGCCCACTCGCTCGCGCTCGAGGTCGAGCGCCTCGCGGAACCGTGCCCAACCCATCGCCTGCACCAGGAACTTCATGCGCGCCTTCATCCGGGACTTCCGCTCACCATAGCGGTCGAAGACGCGGAGGATGGCGGCCGCGAAGTGGTACATCTCCTCGACCGGGAGGAAGTCGGTGTACTCGTGCCCCAGCATCGGCGCACCGCCCATCCCGCCCGCCACGAGGATCCTGAAACCGCGCCGCGGCGAGGGGGAGGGGGAGGGGGACCCGTTGTCCGTGCGCAGCTGCGCGATGAAGGCGATGTCGTGCAGCCGCACCGCTGAGTGGTCCTCCGTGCAGCCCTCGAACGTGATCTTGAACTTCCGCCCCAGCACCTGGTTGTGGTCGTTGCGGACGAGATAACGGAACAGGGCGTGGGCGTACGGCGCGACGCCGAATACCTCGGTGGGCGACGTTCCCGAGCGGTAGCATGCCGTGATGTTGCGGACCGTGTTGCCGCAGGCTTCGCGAGTCGTGATGCCGCAGGACGCGAGGAAGCGCATCAGCTCGGGTGCCTCCTCGAGCTTGAGGTAATAGATCTGGACGTCCTCGCGCGTCGTCAGGTGCAGGAACCCCGAGCCGAACCGTTCGGCCGCGTCGGCCAGGCCGATCATCTGATCGGCCGATAGCACGCCGCCCGGGATCTTGATCCGCTGCATCTGCACGCCTTCCTGACGCTGGGCGTAGGTGCCGAATTGCAGCCGGATCTTCTGCATCTTGACCTCGCCCAGCTCACCCCGGCGGTACTCCTGGATGTGCGCTTCGTACTCCGCCAGCTCCTGGCGGATGGACTCGGGGATCGGTCCAACGGGGAGCGCCGAGGAGATGGGGGGGCGGGGGGGGCGATACGCTCGGTGGCTGTCATGGACGGTTCCTCTAGGCCTCAATAAGAGCTTCGGCTGGCGCCGCCGCAGCCAGCTGCGTCAGCTGCTCGGGCACGCGCACCACTTCCCCCACCACCAGCGTTGCCGGGGCCGCGAGGCGCGCCTCGCGGGCGAGTGCCTCGATGGTGGCGAGCGTGCCGACGACCACCCGTTGCTCGGGGAGCGTGGCGCTCGCGATCACAGCGGCGGGCGTCTCCGGCCGGGCGCCGTGCGCGAGCAGCCGGGTCGCGATGTGGGGGAGCCCCCGCAGCCCCATCAGGAACACGAGCGTGGGGATGCGCGCCAGCGCGCCCCAGTCGAGGTCCGACTCCCCTTCACATTCCTGGCCGGCGGCCACGGCGAAGGCGGACGCGTAGCGGCGGTGCGTCACGGGAATGCCGGCCGCCCCGG
>WNGL01029524.1_pt1 | contig 10954 bp, 9 predicted proteins | sample 5400591 | NCBI WGS metagenome assembly WNGL01 (sample SAMN13153377, study PRJNA577476) | soil metagenome | isolation source: 80 cm soil or saprolite under Garry oak tree replicate 1 | place: USA:California | collected 2016-06-15
CTGGCGCTCCAGTCCCTGGTGATTGCCGGTGACCATCGTGCGGTTGGCCCATGGTGGGCGGTAACACTTGTCGCCATCGCGGTCGGCATCCTCGGTGCGAAGGTGTGGTTCATCGTCCTTTACCGACGCGAGCGCCGCATGGAAGGATGGTGCATCCAGGGGTTCATCACCGGCGCCACCCTGGCGGCTGCGATCCTACTCGTGGTGCTTGACGTGCCGGCCGGAGTCTTTCTCGACGTGACGGCTCCGGGTCTGCTGGTCGCCATGGCGGTGGGCCGGGTGGGATGCTTCTTCGCTGGCTGCTGCGGAGGGCCGCCGACGGCGTCCCGCTGGGGCGTGTGGTCATCCGATCAACGCGTGGGAGCGCGTCGTATCCCCACCCAGCTGCTGGAGTCTGTGCTCGCCTTGAGCCTGGGGCTGGGGGTGCTGGTAGCGGTCTTGGGTCACGGACCGGCGGGCGGAGCCTTCTTCGTTGGGGGGCTGGCGGCCTACATCCTGGGGCGACAAGGTATTCTGCATCTGCGCGCCGAGCCGCGCAAGACGAGGCTGGGTGGGCTGGTCACCGCGGCCCTGGCAGCGCTCGTGCTCATCGCAGGCGTCGTATTTCTCGCTCGGTAACCGTCGAGACCGTTGTGGTGTGCTGCATGTGGCTGCGGCGACCTCCGAGGCCGACGTCGAGATGGCGCTCACGCTGCTGCTTGACGCCGGTCGGCTTGTGTTTCTCTCTTTCTCGAGGAATCGCTGGGGATCTCATGGCCAGACGCATACATAGCAATCGTCAACCGGAAGAGATCACTACCGTGAGGAAGTGGATTCTTTCCGGTGCAACTGCAAAAAGGGGACGAGCGGACGCACGTCATCTCCCAGGCTGAGGACCAGCCCCATGAGGTAGCCGAGAAAACCAGCGAGAATTGTCCCCGTCTGGTGCCAGAGATGGTCATGGTTCGAGGAAAGAACGGTGGTGTGTAGGGCGACGAACACCATCGCGAGGTACCATACGAGTGCAACAAGCACAGCCCCAACTATGGATTTGGTCGGCAGGAGGGCGTTGATCCTGCCGGTGCCTATCGTGGTTGTGGTTCTACTGCAACGAGCAGACTGTTCAGGGGTTCAGCGTCGCACGCAATTTACGATGTTTCTCTACTATCGTTCATCGTACACTTGACGGTTGTAGGAAGAACTCCTATAATCCAATCTGTAGCCCTGTCATAGGCACGCATCAAAACGGCGAAGGTCCATCACGACTGGTCGGCGGAATCCGCACAACACTCGTGTAACCTCGCACGTATGTATACAGAGAAGAGAACGTGTGTGAAAGAAGATCGAACCAGGTCCATGATGTCCCGACTCCAGGCGCACTCTGCTCTGCATCATTTGCTCATCGCTGCCCTGCTTGCAGTCTGCCTGGCGCTTGTTTTGCCCGGCACGAGCGAGGCGCACGCTATTCTACTGCGATCAGACCCTGCGAAGGATGCGGTGCTCTCCGTCGCCCCAGATCAGGTACGTCTGTGGTTCAGCGAAGCACTCAATCCCGCTTTCAGCACTACCGCGGTCGTCAACGAGGCGAACCAGCGGGTTGACAGGCGAGATGCGTTTGTCTCGCCCAACGACGCAACCGAAATGGATGTCTCCCTGCGGCCCAATCTGACACCAGGAGTCTACGTCGTGGTCTGGCGCACCGACTCCGCCGATGACGGACATGTTCTCACCGGCTCGTTTCTCTTCACGTTGGCCAGGCCAGATGGGACCGTTCCTACCCTGAGCGGGGGAACCGTTCTCGGGCAGAACGCGCTCGGCGGGAGCAATGCCACGGGGCAGGACAGCGGTCAGCTCGATGGCCTGGCGCTCTTCAACTTGCTGATGATTACGCTGGTCGAGCTCGGGGCGGTCTTCTGGGTGGGGGCCCAGTTCTGGCCGATCTTCGTGCTCCTGCCCTCGGCAGAAGACCACGAGGAACTGAGCGCGTCAAACCAGCAGGCGCAACAGCGCTTTGAGCGGCGTTTTTCGCTCCCCACGCTGCTGTTGTTGCTGCTGGCGAACTTCGGCGTGCTGCTCGGGCAGGCCCTCACGGTCACCGGGGGCAATGTCGCCAATGCCTTCGCCCCCACCCTGCTCGTAAGTCTCGTCACAAATGGGCGCTTTGGTACTTTCTGGATCATGCGCGTGATCGTCATCGTCCTGGCGCTCCGGCTCTCGCTGTATCAGTTGCAACTGTACCGGTCGCGGCGGAGCCTTCCACGCCTGGTCAACACCGTCCTTCCGTGGGCAAACCTGCTCCTCGGCCTGGCCCTCTTCATCGCCATGACGATGTCGAGCCACGCGTCAGCCGTTGCCGGCAGCACCGGAGTCCTCGCGCTGGTGGTGGACTGGCTCCATCTCGTGGCGGCAGCGCTCTGGGTCGGGGGCATGCTCTACATCGTCACCAGCTACTTGCCAATTCTCCGCAGCAGTCCGATTGCAGAGCGGGCACGCTCACTCGTCACCGTGCTGCCCTACTATTCACCCTGGGCCCTGGTGGGGGTGGGCATCATGGCGGTTACCGGCCCGCTCAGCGCCACGATCGAGTTGAGCTCGTGGGAGCAGTTGTTCGCGACGGCCTACGGGCGGACGCTGGTCGTCAAGGTGCTGCTGGTCGGAGCGCTGCTCCTGACCAGCGCCGTCCACGTTCTCCTGCTCCGACCGCGCCTGAAAAAAGAGGTGAAGAAGTATGCTTATGCTGCTCAACGTCTCCAGGCTCACCAGGCAACACCCACACCGAATCCTACCGCGCTGCTCGTCGGGCAGGTTCACCTGCCTGAAGAACGGCAGGCACATGAGGCTGACCGTCCGATGCAGGAACAGCCCCAGTCCTCCGAGGTAACGCCAGAATCCGGTTTCACAGCCAGGGCGATTGCTCAACAGGTGAGACTGCGCGAGAGACGACTGGCAAAGCGTTCACGGCAGCTCACCCGAGTCTTGAGCTGGGAGCCATTGTTGGGGGTGGCCGTGCTGGTCTGCGTTGGTCTCTTGAGCGTCTTCGGAGGTACCCTTTCTCCCATCACTGCTGTGCAGCAGGCCGGATCACCAAGTGGAACCGCTGCACCATTTCACGCGACGGCAAAGACAAAGGATGGCAAATTGACGGTCACTCTCTCCATCAATCCGAATCGTGCTGGTCCCAACGGCTTCCAGGCGAGCGTGGCAGATGCCCGGACGGGCGCGCCAGTCACCAATGTGGGGGTATCGCTCTACACCACAATCCTGGATATGGATATGGGAACCGATACCGTGAACCTGCAACCTGATGGGAAAGGCCACTTCAGCGCCACCGGCGACCTGGTGATGGGTGGTCACTGGCAGATACGCATTCAGGTGCGAACGCCCGACAACACGCTCCATGAAGCCATCGTCAAGGTGACGACGTCCTTTTGAGCCTGCAGGAGGAGGCCTCGCTGCCTCGAACAATGCCTTTGGCAATCACATGCAGGCTCGCCATGCTGGACGAGGCAGTGCGTCTCCGCCCGCGGACGACCCTACAACATTTCGCGCGACTTTTGAGGATGAGATTATTTTTCATGCTGGGCAGCCTTCTACAGCCCGAATACTGTACATTGGACGGGAATTGAGCCCGAAGGAGCTTTGCGCATACCCATCACTCTGAAGCTCTACCATCGCTCATAGTACTCTTGACGATTGTACTATCGCGGTCTATAATTCAAAGTGTCATAGTGATAACGCAGCGGTATGCCCTAGTCACTGAGCGGAATAGCAGGCCAAAAGCGTACCAGGCTGATCGCAAAGTGGCTATTTGATCTTCGGCATTTTTGGCGTAATCTGAGCAGTGGTCACCCTGGCCGGAGCTCCGTTCGTGGTTCTGGCTGGCGTGTGTGCCTGGACAGGACTGGTACTTTGACCTCAAGCCACCCAAAAGACTGAGAGGATTACCTTGATTACTGACGATATCGAGAGACCGCATATTACGCCGCAGCAGTATGAAGTGCTGCACGGTGGGGGTGCGGAAGCTGCCGAGATTGCCAAAGAGCGACTGTCACGGCGACGCTTCCTCCGCAGGTCTATGCTCGCAGTATGGGGATTGTCTGCGACGGCAAGCGTGGGCGGAGCATTATATATGCTCTATCCTAATCTCGCCGGCCAGTTCGGTTCTGCTTTGACGATTGGGAAGAAAGCAGATTTTCCGGCGGCTAAGCCCGGTGATTTTAAAATCAACCAGGCCGGGGTTTTCTATCGCCAGCCAGCCAAGACGTACCTGGTCCATCTGGATAAGGAGACGAAATTTTTATTGAGTAGTACTGTACTTGATGACCAGTTGACCTCAGAGACGGTCATCAAAGACAAGGATGGCTCCTACTGGATCGCGCTGTATCAGCGTTGTGTCCATCTCGGCTGCACCGTGCCATTCCGTGATGATTGTGTAAGCTTCAAATGCCCGTGTCACGGTTCACACTATAATGTTGATGGTGAGTTTCTAGATGGCCCGGCTCCCAGAAGTCTGGATCGCTTTGGTCTCTCCTTCACTGGAGAAGATGTAGTGGTAGATACAGGTATACTCAATAATAAGGTGCCGCATCCCGACCAGACCACGCGTTTGATCCCATTGCCGAGTGTGCAATGCAGTGTTTAAGAGGGAGGGAAAAGGTGCGTTTCAATCGGTATCATCTGGGCGATCGATGCCTGGGTTACTCGCCCGTCGAGCCTGCCGGTCCGAAGAACATCGTCGAGAGTTACAGCAGTCGGATGAAAAGTAGCACAAATGGAATCGGAAGCAAAACCACCTGAAGGCACATCACCTGATGAGATACACGACGAGAAGTTCACAGGCGGACAAAAAAGAAGTGCCCACAAGCGCCGCATCATGATAGTGATCGTGGTGAGTCTCATCAATGTCGCGCTGCTTGCCTTGCTCGGCTCACAACTGCTGGTCCCTGCCCAGGATCAGTCGCACAATAGTAGTAGCCCACTCGATGGGCACCCGGCACCGGATTTCACGTTAGCTATGCTGAGCACACATGCTGCATCAAACATTCACCTGGCAACCTTCAAAGGAAAACTCGTACTGCTCAACTTCTGGGCGTCGTGGTGCGATCCCTGTAAACATGAAGTGCCTCTCCTCGAGGCCACATGGCAGCGTGTACAGAGCCAGGGGATCGTCTTTCTCGGTATCGATTTTCAAGATACACAGAGCGATGGTCTCAGCTTTATACAACACTATGGGGATCACCTACCCGAACGTCGTCGATGCAAATGGTTCCACAGCCATTAATTATGGAGTGACCGGCGTCCCAGAGACGATCTTTATTGACCGCCACGGGGTGATTGTCCACAAAGTGATCGGGGAACTGACCGAGCAAACGCTCGACAGCAACTTACAACTGCTTTCTCGCTAAGCCTGACATGGCGCCAATGAAGTTGAGAAGATCCTGGGCCAGTGACTATGCAAACGCTGGTGCAAGGTATTATCAACCCTTCCTGCCCGGCAGGCGACGTATAACCAGGCAGCAACCATGACGAATGATAAGGAGGGGTGGTGCTGCTGCCAACGCTGGGCGTGGTATGTACATTCGGGGTTAGCGAAGTACCTTATTACGACACAGCACTTTTCTGTAGCGCAAGTAGTGGCAGTAATCAATGAGGAAGATTGTTGTGGCGGAGCATAGGAGGAGATATCCTCCGCTCGGTTGCAAAGATACGTGAAAGCGCTGGTGCCTACTCAGGTAAGGGATTGCAGAGGCTGTCAAGGGCTGCAAGCTGGTTGCTTTGCGGGCGAGCCTTTACCTATCGCCTGGAGCACTCGAGTAGTTCCCTCGATAGTAACTTCCAGCGTATATACTAGTAGAGCAGCTCAAGATAGCAACCAGATTCCCGAGATTATACCACCAGGACAGAACGATGAACAATAGACAGCATTCTCCTTCACTTGGAGAACAGGACAACGACGTTGAGGTGCTCCATCGGGCACCTCTTGCAGGTGCCTCCCGGGAGCAGCGATCTAGTCGCTGGTCGGCCCGCCGACGCCGTAATGCCTTGTTGCTGCTGGGCGTGCTGTTGTTGGGTGCGGTCACTATCATTGCACTCTCCAGTGGCGGTGCCCGACATGCGGAACAGGCGAATGCGACGCAGCCCGGTACGTCTCCTGTAGCAGCTACTAGGACGCCGTCTCCTCCCACCACGGCCACAGGTGTGTTTCGTGAGTACCCCCTCCCACAGTCGGATAGCCAGGTCATGCGGCTGGCGATCGACCACGAAGGGCGGGTCTGGTTCGGGGAAATGGGTCGGAACTATCTCGCCGTCTTTGACCCGCAGACCCAGAGCTTTCAGCAGATGATCCCACCACATGGGCGTAACGGCATGATGGGAATACAGGTCGCACCTGACGATACCATCTGGTTTGCTGAGCAATACGCCAACTACATCGGCCACTACTTCCCCAAGACGGGACGCTTTCAGTTCTACCCCTTGCCCGTGTATACCGTCCCCGACCCCTCCAATGCGGGGAAGACGCTCACATTGCCGAGCGCCCCGAACGACCTGGCGCTGGATGCGCATGGCGATGTCTGGTTCACCGAATTCAACGCCGATCGCCTGGGACGGCTCGATCCGCACACCGGGCGTATGCAGCAGTATCCCCTTACCGCGAAGCTGAGTGTGGAGAAGCTCGTACCCTATGGTGTGGCCGTCGATCCGGAGGGGAGCGTCTGGTTCACCGAGTCGAGCAACGGCCACATTGGTCGCCTCGATCCATCCACAGGCCACATCCGCCTTTTCGCGCCGCCGGGTTCTCCTATCGCGCCGATGGAGATCGCCAGCGATGCGCACGGGACCATCTGGGTGACCTCGTTCGGCTCAGGCCTCCTGCTTCGGCTCGATCCGCGTACCGGAAGGGTCACCCCCTACTACGCCTCGCCCACTGGAAAGGACCCGGGCGCGCTCTACGGCTTGGTCGTGGCCTCGTCGGGCGACGTCTGGGTGACAATTCTGGCAGAGAACGTGATTGCACGCTTTGATGTCGCGGCCAGGCGTTTCATCTACTATCGCATCCCAACCCCCGGCAGTGAACCATTGGCGATGGTGATGGGTCCCGACCATACGCTCTGGTTTACCGAAATTGACAAGATCGGCATGTTACGGCCATAGTAAATCGCTCATAATGCAGCAGCCATGCTTTGAGCGGATATTCCAGGTAGCCAGTACAACCCATCGATGCATCATGACTTGCATCCCGAGGCCGTTTCTGGTACAATAGCTGCATATTTGTACAGCTATGAATTTATAAAGGAGACTATCGGATGACCGTTCACGCTAAGGGGCTTGCTGCTGGGTCTTCTTCCGAGCCGTCGGACGTGTGCCAGCAGCGATGCATCCACCCTGAACATGCCCTGGCAGTGCGGCGGCACCTGCTCGCGACGGATTCTGCTCGCGTCACTGCCAACCTCTTCGCCGTACTCTCCGACCCGACCCGGCTCCAGGTGCTCTATGCCCTGCTCCATGCTCCCGTTGGAGAATTGTGTGTCTGTGATCTGGCGGCAGGCCTTGGCCGTGATGATACCACCATTTCGCATCAATTGCGGGTCTTGCGCAGTCAGCATATCGTGTCCATGCGCAAGGTCGGCAGGGTGGTCTACTATCGGCTGGTGGACGAACATATCCGCCAGCTCCTCGCTGTCGGTCTCTCGCACGCCAATGAACCACTCCCCCCCTTGCATCACGAAACGGAGGCAACGGCATGAGTGCTGGACACGATCACGCGCATGGCATGGCGAAGCAGACTTTACGCCTGGCCTTTTTCCTGACGCTCATCATTGTAGCAGCAGAGGTCATCGGCGGCCTCCTGGCCCATTCCCTGGCGCTGCTCTCCGATGCGGGACACGCGCTTACAGACATCTTTGCCCTGGGACTGGCCTGGTTCGCGACGGCACAAGCTGAACGGCCCGCCAATGCCTGTAAAACCTTTGGCTATCATCGCGTGGGCATCCTGGCCGCGCTCATCAATGCGATCACGCTGATTCTCGTCGCTATCTGGATCCTCTACGAGGCCGTGCAGCGCTTTCAGCATCCCGAGCCGATCCAGCCGCTCTTCATGTTCGCTGCAGCAGGCATCGGCATTGCCATCAATCTGTACATTGGTTTTGGCCTGCAAAAAGAGAAGGAGAATCTCAATGCGCGGGCGGCCGCTTTGCATGTGTTTGGGGATGTGGGAGCCTCCCTTGGTGTCATTGTCGCCGGTCTGGTGATTCTCCTGACCGGCTGGACCCCTATTGACCCCATCCTCTCGGTCGGCATCGCTGCTCTGATTGCCGTGGGAGCCTGGCGCATTGTGCGGGAAACGACCACTATCCTGCTGGAAGCCGTTCCGCAAGACATCAATATGGACACGTTGGTACAGGATATGAAAGACACAGCAGGCGTGCAGGATGTGCATGATCTGCACGTCTGGTGCATCACCAGTGGCATGTATGCCCTCTCGTGTCATGCCTCCATCACGGATCTACGGACGAGTGAGAGCGCGCTTATCCTGCGTTCCCTGGAAACCAGGCTGTCGGAGAAATACCGGATTGGACACAGCACCATTCAATTTGAATGTCATGCTCACCAGGAATGCTATTGCTCGGTTGATGGGTTGTATTGTCAAATGGAGGCTACTGGACATGACCACGACCATGCATCCGAAGAAAAGCGGCATGTGAATCCGAAGGAAGGTCGATAATGGCACAGCCACTCACACAGATCAGCGAACGAACCACCCGTGCAGGACAGGTACGACTAGGGGTATGGATTGAGCTGGTAACCATTGTCTGGATGGTTATCGAGGCGAGTGTGGCCCTCTCTGTTGGATTTGCCACACGCAGTGTCTCGCTGCAAGGGTTCGGCCTGGACAGTATTGTCGAACTCATTGCGGGCGGTATCTTGCTCTGGCGACTGCTGATTGAGCAACGGGGTGGTTCCACAGAACGTATTGAGGTTGCTGAGCGCCGTGCCTCCTGGGTGACCGCCATCAGTCTGTTCGCCCTGGCCGTCTACATTGTGGGAGACAGCGCCTTCGCCTTTGTCACCCGGACGCAACCAGAGGCTTCCTGGTGGGGTGTCGGTCTTGCGCTCGCAGCAGCCATCATCATGCCCCTCTTATGGCAAGGCAAGCTTCGGGTCGCCAAACGGATTGGGAGCGCCGCGTTGAAAGCCGATGCCGCGTGCAGCGTCACCTGTGCCTACATGTCCCTGACGCTCTTGGTGGGCCTCCTGCTCAACCGACTCTTTGGTTGGTGGTGGGCTGACCCCCTGGCGGCACTCGCGCTCGTCTACTTCCTGGTCCAGGAGGGGCGTGAGGCGCTGCACGAGGCACGGACTGGTGAGACCTGTAGCTGCGGTGACGAAGATTGCTGCGATGAGTGAAGAATGAGCCACCTTCTTGGAATCCAACAACTCGACGAGCACAATCCTACACTATGACGACCGCTGAACTCGCCTCATCGTGCATACCTGGTGTGTAGAGGCTCGCTACTGTTGATTCCCCAGACCAGCGTCTCTCGCACGGATAATGGCCTGTGCCCGGTCGACCACCTGCAGCTTATTATAGTCACCATATGGTAAACAGGAAATAACAGGGAGGAAAAACTCGATGTCACAGCAAAAGGAAACCGAACGCGTGCGCGAGATTTTTGATGCGTCAGCCGCACAATATGACAGAGGAATAGCATTCAGCGAAAAGCTCTTTTTTGGTGATGGCCGGGCCTGGGCCTGTTCCCAGGCGCGAGGGCAGGTGCTGGAGATTGCCATTGGCACCGGGCGCAACCTGCCCTTCTATGCAGTCAATGTGGAGATCACGGGGATCGAAATCAGCCCCGCTATGCTGGAGATCGCCTGCCAGCGCGCACAAAGCCTGGGCCGACAGGTCGAGCTGGTCGTCGGGGACGCGCAGGCGCTACCCTTCCCCGATCAGCGCTTCGATACAGTTGTGTGCACGATTTCGCTTTGCAGCATTCCCGACGAACGACAGGCCATCGCGGAGGTGTGGCGCGTTCTGCGTCCAGGCGGCCGCTTCGTTGCCCTCGAACACGTGCGCAGTCCAAACACCATTATACGCGGACTTGAGCGCCTGCTCGAATCCCTGGCGGTGCGTACCCAGGCAGATCACCTTTTACGCGAGCCAGTAGAGGCTGCGCAGACGGCAGGTTTTAGCATCGAATATCTCGAACGGCAGAAACTGGGCATCGTCGAGCGCCTGATTGCGCGAAAGGCTTTATAATAAACGTATTCAAGGGGAAGGTGTGTGCGCGCCCCCGCCTCCCACCGTTTTGCATCTGGCGTGGAGGGATGAGGCTCTGAGGCCTTCCCAAGGCAGAGCCCGACATAAATTAACTCGATCAGAATAAACCCGATCGTGCTCATGATGCCGAAGACGGTGAGCACATTCGTCACAGCGCTCGACAAGGCCGCCAGTGTGTTCCCGTTGGCTCCATCCTGCGCAATGATCGCGAAGGCCAGTATGAACTCGAGGTGTGGAATTAGCAGTGCGAAAGTTGTTGAAGCTATTGGCGGACAGGCAACTGCTGGAATGACCAGCGATTCCCATCGGGATCGCTAAAATAGGCAAAGGAACCCCAAGGCAGGACCTCGATTTCACTGACTGCAACCCCTCGTTGTACGAGTTCGTCGCGCACTGCTTGCACGTCCGCTACCACCATTTGCAGACCTTTGACCGATCCCGGCTGCATGTCTGTAATCCCAACCCCAATCACGATCGAGCAGGCGGAACCGGGAGGGGTCAACTGGACGAAACGAAGATCATCCCTGACCTGAGAATCATGATCAGCATGAAAGCCGATCTTTTCCGTATAAAAAGCCTTTGCGCGGTCAACGTCCGAGACGGGAACCGCTACGAGTTCGAGTTTCATTTGCATACGGTAAGTATAAGACAAGTGAACGGAGCATGTCAATGTGTCAATTGCTACATTGCTACTTC
>WNGL01010039.1_pt1 | contig 10953 bp, 14 predicted proteins | sample 5400591 | NCBI WGS metagenome assembly WNGL01 (sample SAMN13153377, study PRJNA577476) | soil metagenome | isolation source: 80 cm soil or saprolite under Garry oak tree replicate 1 | place: USA:California | collected 2016-06-15
CTGTACCTTTGATGCGGGCTACTTCGAGGAGCTGACGCCAGAGCAGGTCGAGCGACAGCTGGCGACGAGCCTCCTCGGCCCGATGAATGTCACCCGCGCGGTCCTGCCCATCATGCGCAAGCAGCGCTCGGGCCACATCATCTCAATCTCGTCGGGCGCGGGCCTCGTCGGCTTCGAGTTCTGTTCCGCCTATGCCGCGTCGAAGTTCGGTCTCGAGGGCTGGATGGAGTCGCTGCGGCCCGAAGTCGAGCCGTTCGGCATCCACACCACCATCGTCAACCCGGGGTTCTTCCGCACCAAGCTCCTCACGAAGGAATCGATGACCTTTGCCGACCGGTCCATTGAGGATTACGCTGACCGCAGGGCGGAGCAGCTCAAGTGGTGGGAGGCGCAAAACGGACGGCAGCCCGGCGATCCGGCGAAGCTCGCGCGAGCGCTCGTCAGGATGGCTAGCGAGCAGTCGCCGCCCCGCCGCTTCATCGCCGGCGCCGATGCCATCGCCCTCGCCGAGCAGAAGGTCGCCGATCTCAAAGCGCAGATCTACGCCTACCTCGAACTGTCCACGTCGCTCTCTCTCGACTAGCCCGCGCCCGCCAGAAGCCCGAAGTAGTCCGAGATGCGCGCGAGCGTCCGGTACGGCGCCTGCACTTCTCTCCGTGGAAGGCTGTCTGTTCGTGACCTACCGGCAGTTCCGAACATTTTCCCCTTAGGAGCAGTTTTCCTTTCGATTGCCGCGGTTGTTCTGTTTATGAGAAGGACGAAAATTCCAGCAGTGCCGATTTCTAAACCAGCCAGAAAAGCTGGTGCTCGACAATGAACAGCGGCAGAGTGTTACTCTACCTGCTCTTGGGGGCGGGGCTGATAATGGCTATCGTCTTGTTCGTAGCCTGGTATCTGTCAGTCCAGCTTCCCATGTACTAGCCCAGCAATCCTTTTTTCTCGGACGCCATCTAATCCTCAGGAACCCAATGGCGAGTAACACGCTTGTCAACCGACTACTTTGGGTCTACAGCGTCTTCATGCTCTACTTGATAGTGGCAAGTCTGCTGGGGGTTGCAGGCGTGGTGTATCTCCCCTTGCGTATGGACATACCCCCCGTGTATGGACATGACATATCTCTCTACCTTTTCGTTGTTTTGTATTGGACGGTAATTGCCCAACGCATCGCAGTTGGACGCCAGAAAAAGCGAGCGACTCCGACCAAACCGCTCTGACCGACAACTACAATGTAGAGGACTCGGACTTGTTTCCGCCGTTTCGAACATTATGCAGGATTTGTGGCGTCGAGGTCGAGACTACCCTCTATAGAACGCATATCGAGTCCTTGCATCCAGAGTACGTAGAGTGGAGTCGCCGTTGGGGGAAGTGGCCAAAGTTCATTGTGGGTTCCCTGGCCGCATTTATCATCTTGGATTTGGTGTACTTTCGGTCCCTGTTTCATAATTTCGGGGACATTGCTGTAGCGTGCACTTTCGCCACCTTCTTTCTTTGGATCGGGCAATACGCGAGAAAGATGCAGGCGTTTAGGGACGCCTGGCGGAAAGACCACCCTGTGCCCGATAGAGTGAGCGGGTCGAGGGCGAGGTAGGACATACTTCGTAAACACTGATTAGGAACTATCAAGAATAGCTACGGTATTCCTTTGTCTTCTGATACTGTCGACTCGTCTACAGAACTCGGGACCACCGCTTTGAAGTGCCCGGTTTGCGGAGAGCCGGTATCGACGAAGAAGCCACCTGAATTATCTTGGCAGGGCAGAGTTCCGGGAACGGCTCTGTGGCAAGAATACCAGATCCATCTTCAGAATTATCACCCGGACTATTTCGCCCTGAACCTCAAGCTTTTCTTCGCGGTGGCTATCTTCGTCCTTGCGGGTGTTTTCACTGAGGCAATCGTATCGCCGTTGGGAATCTCTGTCTTTCAGGTCTTGCCGGTTGCGATTCCGCTTCTGCTGGGGCTTCCCCTCCTTAGATCGTATCGCAAGAGAGTTGCAAACATAAGAGCAAAATGGACTCCCGGACAAGAGCCCGTATCCGTTTCTCCCAAGGACTTCTGGAAGACTCCTAGGTACAAGTGGCCTATGAACAAGTGCCACATCTGTGGTGAGACTGTTCCTCTTAGAAATGGTCTCAAAGAAGACCTGGAAGAACATCGCAAGAACAAGCACCCAGAATACTACCGCTGGAGCAGACGTGCCTACTGGGTTCTTCCACCGGCGCTCGTCCTGCTCGTGATTGAAATGGTAGGTCTGGTCTTCCGAGAAAGGATCTTATCCTCTGCCGGATTGATAGGACTGGTAGTACTTGTCGTAATTGTAATTACCCTGGGAATATGGGGAGAACGGAAGTATAGTCGGTCGACCCATGCAAAGGAAAATGCTTGAATTTTCTCGGACTCGCCTAAGAGAGAAGCGAGTCTGCCCCACGGCCGGGGGCCAGCTTTTCTTGGGGTGACCATCGTCTCTTTTCCCGTTCATATTTTCCCTTTGTTTTCGCGATCTTTTTTCGCCCCCCGGGGGTGTCGTTTTCTCCAGAGACGCCGCACAAGCTCGATTCCCAGCTTAGCTTGCGCTTGGCTTTTTTCCAGCCTTCTCGCTTAATAGCCCGACCCGCCCAATCTATCTATTGAATGTCTTATCGAGACGACACCATCGTCATAACAGACCTGCCACGAGGACTCACGGTCACGATAACCACAGACTACAGCAAAACCCCAATACTATCCGAGACACACCTGAAGAATTCCCAGACCAACGGTCCACCGGAAACAGTACGTGACGTGGCTCATAGAATCGGGGAGACGCTCAAACACTCCAAGCCAATAGAGGGCGTCCGAGGAGTCAGCAGCCGGATAGAGGAGATTTTCAACCGCTCCAAGCCGATAGACTTCGCTTCAGAAGAACGTCACACCGTCCTCACAAAGGACGAGCACGAGACACGAGTGGTCCGCCAGAGGGTCCAAGATGGAGACTGCCTACCCGAGCACCTCGCGTATCAGAAACCCTTCCATATCTACCACAACGATGACGGAAGCCTCGAACTCTACTGGCTCGTCAACGACCGACTGCAGAGGGTCGGATGAAAAACCACGTCAATCCTGGTCAGCGAGAAACGAGAGACAACGAGAAACACCAGTGTCCGGGCTTTCGTCAGCATACGCGTTGAGCCACCACTCATCGATAACGTCGCCGAGACCATATCAAAGCTCGACGGGATAGACCAGCTCTACGAGGCAACCGGCGAATCCGAACTGGTCTCTCTAATCACAACGCCTGGACTAGTAGAGTTCAAAGAGGTCAAGAACAAGATCATGAAAGTCAAAGGGGTACTGAACACCGGCGTAGCTATAGTAGAACAGATCTGAACCCTATGCTAGCACTAGTAGGCATTTCCGTAGAATCCACCGAGCTCGACGACGTGTCTAAGCAACTGTCACGACTCGCGCCCATCGAACAACTCTACAGGGCAAAGGGAGAATCGAACATGTTCGCGCTGATCTCTGTCGCAGGCGTCCAGGAGCTCAGAGATTTTCTTGAGAATCAGATCTTGAGGATAAGCGCTGTCAAGAACACCGTCACTTCTGTTCTGTTGCACTCATACATGGGACCCAAAGGCGACCGCTAGCCTGGGACTACTTCTACATCTCGGCTGACCGTGTTCAGGCTTTCTTGTGGTCGCTCATCCACTTCTTCTCTTCACGCGTAGGCGTAAGCTCGCATCCGGAACTCCAGAGGAACATTCGCGCGGTTGAGGGTCCTACATGTTCGAACCGTTCCGTGACTGCTTCCAGCATCCGCGTCTCATCCTTCCCGAACGAGTCCAGATACTTCTGGAACGTTCCATGCTCCCTCTCGAGTTTCAAAAACTCGCCCGCGTTGTGGACAGTCGCCTGGATCTTCTTCTCATTCCGGACAATACCCGCATCAACCATCAACCGTTTCGTATCCTTCTCCGTAAACTTCGCAACTTTCGGAATCGAAAAGCCTGCAAAAGCCTTCTGGAAATTCGGCCACTTGTTCTCGATAACCTTCCAGTTCAAACCCGCAGTAAATACCGTCCTCGTCATCCGCTCAAAATACTCATCATCGTTCTTGGGAGGCTTAACATTCCACATCGGAGACATGAGGTCGACCTGGGACGAGCCCGCTATTTATGGAGATTGGATTTCTATCCGTTTCCTTCCAAGCCTTTTCTACCCGAACGACCATCCCAGACTGTCGAACATGTCCCTGACAAAGACTCCAAGCACAACCATCAGTCCAAGAGAAGTTTTACGGAAATACAAGACAATCGCGGTCGTAGGCGCGAGCAAGAACCCGACGAAGGATGCTAACACCGTCCCACAGTTCATGAAAGACCACGGCTACAAGATCATACCCGTAAACCCTACAGCAGACGAGATAGTCGGAGAGAAAACCTACCCGACACTAATGGACCTGCCCGCCGAACTCGCAAACAAAGTCGAAATCGTCGACGTGTTCCGCCCCAGCGAAGAACTACCTCAAGTAGCACACCAGGTCGTCGACTTCCACCGGAAGCATGGCCGTCCCTTCGTCTTCTGGGCCCAGCTGGGACTAGAGAACGAGGAAGCCAAGGAGATCCTCGCGAAGAATCAAATCCCATACATCATGAACGCCTGTTTGAGGGTCGTCCAGAAATCGATCCAGTCCGGTTGACTATCAGCTTTTCGATAAACGGAGAGAAGTGACCTCTGTACCTCTGTTGAAGTTCGGGCAGCTTCCAATCATTACCGGTTATCTGCTTACGACATAGATCCGACCCGCACGAACATTTCATTGACCAGTTAGGTGAAATTGTAAAAAGCGCATAGTCGACGACCAACTCTTCTCCCACTCCGATGTGCCGCCTTGCAATTACCGTGACGGCATCCGCCATCCAAAGGTTGGGATCACAGGAATGGTTTCCGTGAATACCCGGCCAATCCTTCGGCAATACGCTCAGATTCGCGTCAAGATCAAGGCCGACTGCATCATAACGCTCCTTGCTCTTCATCTTCTCTTCGAGCTGCTTGTCCGTCACTATGCTGCCGCCCAGCATCATGACCTTCTCTCCCTCAATGATCGTCGCAGCTGGGAAGAGGCCGAGTCTGTCGATCGGAGACCTGTTCACCTTCACCTTCGGATTCAACCAAGACTCTTGCGGAACCTTCATTCAACAACCCGAAAGAAAGTAGGTGTGATACGGTCGATCTCGAAAAGCATCCCAGGCAGAAAGCATGCCGGAAAAATTGCGACCCGGGCCAGATCCTAAAAACGAACTACGGTATTCCCATTGTGTTGCCGATTCCGGCAACAATCACAGTATCTCCCGACTTTGACCGTGCTTCGATTGTGTTCTTGACTCGTCGAATGGCTTCGTCAACCGCAAGCCTGACTTGCTGGGTCATCTGGGATATTGCCTCCTTGTTCGACATCTTGACCACTATTGCAATCATAGGAATCCGGTGTTTCGAAGCGCTCTGCTCGATATGGTATCTGTCCACTCCTGGTCCGCCGATCGCTGCGCCAACGCCTTCTGCAACTTCTCCGCTGGCTTCTCCCTCGAACTTGAGGGCTGCGTCCACGGTGACGACGAGTGTGGGTGATTTTTCTTCGATCAGCTTCTCAACCGCGACTCCTGGCTTACCAACGCTTCCTCCGGGACCCTTGGCTCTGACTAGTAGTAGATTCCTCCCGTCGATGCCAGTTTCATACATTATGGTGTCTTGTTCGATTTCTCGCGGCTGTGTGCCTTCGGCCATCTTGCTTGCTATGAGAGGTCCGATGCCGTCGCCTATCGGCTGGCCTTTTGCGAACGCGTCGATGGCTGCGTTGTATGCCTCTGCCTCTTCCATTATCTGAGGCATCGCCATCTGCAACTGATAGAGGGCTAAGATTCCTCCCTGTTTTCGCGCTAGGAGGTAGAAGTGGCGTACCACGCGGTACATTTGGTCGAGTCCGATCGATATTTCCATCTGGTTGGACAAGGTGTTAACTTCAGCGTCGGTTGCGCCTGTTGCTATGGTCCTGACTTCTGTTCTCAAGTTCTCATCGTAGGTGTCGAGCACGTGTTCGAGTTTCCCAACAATTCCAGCCGGGTCCATGTTTACGGGTTGAATTGCGAATGATCCTGTTAGTCGGTCGATGCGTGTCTCGACAGCTTTCTTGTCGCCCTTGAACCTTAACGCAGAGTTCAGGACACTAGTATGGGCTGCCGTGCGGAGCTTCTCTAGCTTGCCTAGATTTCGCTTTACACTTACCAGCATTATACTCGTCTGAATTCGCTGGCCATAGAACATTAGGATGAAGAACGATCCAAAATATGCCAATTGGATAATGTTACTGGGATCGATGCCGATAAAGGCCATTACTTGATCAATACTCCGGCGTGAGATATACGCGTTGCTCCCGGAATCAACATCTCAAACACCGATTGGTTTCCCATGCTTATCAGATTATCGCCGTGAAATCACAGGGATAGGAGACTCCCTTAGCATTAGCTTAGTCGATCTTTTGTTTCCCATCCTGATGAATCGGACTTCGACCTCTTCTCTTATCGCATGTTTCGATAGAACCGCAAGCACGTCTTTCATCTGGTTGATCTCTTGGGACCCGATGCCAACTATGACATCTCCAACTCTTAGTCCCGACTCGTAGGCCGGTCCCCGGCCGTCCACCTCGACGATCAAGACACCCGAGTCTGCAGGAAGGTCATATCTCCGCGCCAGCGCTTCGTTGAGGGTTGTTCCATAGATTCCTAGCCATGGTCTAACGACACGACCTTTCTCGAGCAGTTGCTGCATAACCCATTTGATCGTGTTGACTGGGATCGCGAACCCTACGCCCTGAGCGTAAGGGATCATCGCCGTGTTCATCCCTATCACGTTCCCGCTTATGTCAGCCAGTGGTCCGCCACTGTTTCCAGGGTTGATGGCTGTATCAGTCTGGATCAGACCTTCGAAGATGAAGTCTGCTCCCGGTAAAGGCCTTCCAAGAGCACTTACCACGCCCAGGGACATCGTCGGAGCCCCCTGAAAGCCTAGGGTATTTCCTATCGCTAGGGCGAACTGTCCAACTTTGAGTTTCTCCGAATCCCCCAACGAGGCGGCCGGCAAATTCTCAGCTTCAATCCTTACCACCGCTATGTCAGTCGAGGGGTCGGATCCTACGACTTCCCCCACGAATGATCTTCCGTCTTTGAGGTGAACCTGGACCCTAGTCGCGCCGTCGATCACATGGTTGTTCGTGACAACGTAGCCCTTCGGGTCTATGATTACTCCAGATCCTTTTCCTTCGATTGGGACGACGCCGTATGCGAAGTTGCGTGTTACTCGCACGCTGTCGATGCTGACTACGCTTTCGCTGAGCTTCTCGACTGCGCCGGTTATCTGTGCCTCAAGTGATGTAAGTGTTGACATTGTCTATAGCCCCCAGCTCGTTTTCGCGACGGGCTTGATTCTCACGTACAAGTAATCATCCTTCTCTTTTGACTCTGCCTTTCCAACAATCTCCACTCCCCTCGGCACCCACATAGTAGGTGAATCGATGTCGTCGACCAATAAAGTGACTGAGTTATTCTCAGGTAAGTCATTGAACAGATCACTGTACTTTAGGTTCCAACCGCTGAGATAGAAGTAGGAACCGTCAAACTCGAAGAGTACCGGCATTATGTGAGCTTGCATGTCAGAGCAGACGAATGCTAGCCTTCCAAGACTTCTCTCCATGAGGTAGCGAAGTTCTTTCTCACTGAACCCCGTGCTCGCTGGCTTTCTGGTCTTCTGACTCATCATGTTTCTCTGACAAATCATTGACTCGGTCACGCTTATATACTTGGTAGTCGCCGTAGACCAAGTAGGTGCTAATTACTTGAGTAAGTCAACCCAGGTTGACCAAGACCTCACGAAAGAACAGACCGAAGAATGTCTCCTACTCCACTCGGCATGGAACGACCTCACAAAAGTATGGACGCTACCAGTCATTCATGCGCTGGGCCTCAAACAGCCTGCTCGATTCAACGAGCTGAAGCGTAGAATTCACGGTATCAGTGCAACCAGTCTCGCCGAGAGGCTTACAGAACTTGACCAGAGGAGGATTGTAGATAGGAAAGTCTACCCGGAGACCCCGCCCAGAGTCGAGTATGGCTTGACCAAAAAAGGGCTGGAACTCTTGGAGATCCTTGATGGACTCGCAAAATGGGTCGTAAAGTGGGACAAGCAATCCAATGGGACCTCTCGTGCGAGCGAGGACAAGACCCGCCCTTTGGTCCGTGCAAAGTAAGTTCTGATCCAGTCTTCAAAGCCGGCCGCGTTAAGACGGTCAATTCTAGTAGATCTCTATGTGGTCTTCTTGAAATCCCATCTTGACGAGCTCGTCTTTGATTCTGCTGCGATGGTCGCCTTGTAGCATTATCACTCCTTCCTTCGCTGTGCCTCCGGTGGCTAGTCGTCCTTTCAATTTGTGAGCGACTTCGTCCAGCGACCGTCCCGTCTTAGGCAAACCTTGGACGATGGTTACCGGTTTTCCCCATCGCCGAAATTCGACCCTTACTACAAGATGGGTTTCGCTCTTGTCCAGTTCCTTTAGAGCGGTATCTAGGTTGAAATCTTCGCTCAAGTTCGCATTGTGTCCGTGTTAGTGATAGATTAGTTCTTTGTGGTGGCTTGCATAAACTGGTTCAAGTGCTCCGCCAAGAAAGCTCTGTACTGGTCTTCTGTGATGTCCTCTTTCATGTTGACTAGTTGATTTCGGAAGAAGTCGAACTTCTTAGCAATTTCCGGAGGGATTTCTGCGAGGAATCGCTGGTTTGCTCGTGCTCCCTTCTCTCCAATGTCCTTGATTTGTTGTCTTGTCATCTGTGCAATTGCCCTAGCGTTATGGGCCATGATGGACGCGTTGACCCATCTGTCTTTCGCTTGATCGTCGGAGTTGGCTGCTTTGTCTATCACCATGCTCTGCAAGAATTCACTAACCTGGCCTAACAGTGGCGTCTGTGCGGCGCGAAGCACATGCAAGGATACGTCGTCCGCGTAAAGGTCCTGAATATCGTTCAATAAATCATGGATGATTTTCTGCTGATAATCGTAGCGGAGATTCTTGGGCCCGAGTTTCTCGACTGCTGCTTCGAGGATCTCGGCATTGTGGGATGGATGGTTGGTCTCTATTCTGTACACGTGCGACATCTCGTGTACCAGTAGGCCTTCAAGCATTCCGGAGCCGATCGCTCCTCCCGCTACGACGATGGTGAAGCCTCGTCCTTGAGGCATCGTGTATCCCATGAAAGGCAGCTCCGGGTCTACCGTGACTTTGACATTGTTCCCAACTTTGAACCCGGCACTCGTCATCATCTTCACAGCATTACTGAACGACCTGTTCACTGTTTCAGCATCCGACTTGCTGATTTCCTTCGCGACTTGAACGTTTGATGAGCTGTTCAGTTTTCGCACTTGTGCTTAGAGTCCGATCAGGTGGTCGATTGAAAACATTCCGCCGCCGATGAATGCGAGAGCTAGCGCGACTATGAACAGTGTTATGTCTATCTCGTAGCCTCCCATGTATTTCTTCTTGAGCTTCGCTGCTGAGAACCACAGGGTTGAGAGCATCCAAAGGGCTGAGAGGATAGCGATGATCGGTGTTAGTATTCCAAGGAGCAGTCCTAGACCGCCAAAGAATTCGACGAAGCCTCCGAAGGGTATGACCGCTGTGGGCATTCCCATTTTCTTCATCCATTCTTCGCCTGTTTTCCGTTGTTGGGTTAGTTTGGGGTATCCGTGTATCACAAAGAGGGTCCCGATTGCTAGTCTGAGAAGGATCGAGGTTATGTCCAGGTATTGGGGAATCAACGCTGAAGGTTTTCCTCCGCGAGTGATTGAGTTTTCATCGTTGCACCTATGGTAAGATGTTATGCGATATAAGGTTAGTAGTCGACTACTACTAAGTAGGTAATGCCAATCGTATCAAGTAAACTTTCCTTGACCTTCGCTGTCGGATACAGTTAGAGTTCGACGAAGACTCCTTCGCTATTCTCTTTGACACGGAATGTCTCGACCTTCAGCGTAGGAATCATTGAGAACGAACCGTCGAGCAGGTTGAACTTCCAACCGTGCCAAGGACAGGTCACTTCGTAGTTCTTCGTCTCCCCCTCTCCTAGTGGACCTCCACGGTGCAGACATGAGTTGGCGATTGCAAAATACTGGTTCTTGATCCTAAACACAGCAATGCTTCGGCCTTCCACATTAACGATCTTCGATCTGCCATCCAAAATCTCATTCACGTCTGCAATTTTCAACTGTCGAACTAGACCCGTGCTAGCAACGGTCTCAGTCATGATATCGTATGGCCTCCTCTCACCTCTATCGGCTGTTCTCTCTTGGTAGCCGGTCTCCTCTCTTTCGTGTATTGCGTAAGCCATTCGTCCAGTGCGCGAATCTGGGTATTGTCCGTCCCCAAGGCAATCAGCTCCTCCTCGGTCAGATGAACCGTGCGAAGAAGAAGTTGCTCGATATGCGCTGCGTGCGACTCGGACGGCGGCGCGGTTGAGTCTCTGCCAGATACTCGAAATCTTCTTGCAAGTGTTCTATCTGCAGGATCACGTCGCTCGTCAAGCGTTCGATCTCGACATCGAGAACGTTGTTGTAGATCCCCAGCAGCACCTCCAGATCAGACTGAGCCGTTTTCAGCTTCTCAATGTGGAGCGAGAGAACTTCCTCGGGAATCGGCGCCTGTTCTCGCACCGCGCTGGTGATGTCGATTACGAGGGTGATTAGAAATGTTGTTAGAAATCCTACTCCAAGCTTGGCTCTTAGGCGCTCTTTTGCAAGTCGTTCTACGGGTCCAAGCTTCTTCTTCTCATTGCTCTCGACAACCCGGTCGACGATGAGGTAGGTGACTGGAAGCGTGACTGCGAGGCCTATGAAGGCTGCGATGAGCGCGAGGATGATGTCGTCCGCGGTGATCGG
>WNGL01010040.1_pt1 | contig 10952 bp, 6 predicted proteins | sample 5400591 | NCBI WGS metagenome assembly WNGL01 (sample SAMN13153377, study PRJNA577476) | soil metagenome | isolation source: 80 cm soil or saprolite under Garry oak tree replicate 1 | place: USA:California | collected 2016-06-15
GTTCTTCAACGCAACAACAGGAGAGTTGATTCAAGCGCTAGAGCCGGCTATCCCTTTCACGATCTCTGGACTGTCCTTTTCACCGAATGCGCGCTATCTGGCGATGGCTCTCCGCGGTTCTGTCTATCTTCTTGATGCCAATAGTCGGACAACGGTCGCGATGCTTAACGAACATCGTCACAGCGTTGACCGCGTGGTGGTGAGCCCCGATGGGACAAGTATTGCTGCTGTTGGTGGTTCTGCCATTACGATCTGGGAAATGACAGGCTTCGAGCATCTAGTGCGTTGAGATTTCAGGCAGGAGGCTTGAATGGGCTATTCGCCGACCGTTATCGATGCGAAAGAACTGATTCGGCTCAATTCACATGCATACGATAGCGGGGCTCCGGTTCCTGCGGGCTGGGTCGTTATCGCTTCAACGTTTGACCTAGAATCTGGATTGAAGGTGGTCGCCTATCAGAACAATTTAGATCCAACGCGTATCGCGGTGGCAATAGCGGGAACACAGTTCAACGGTGCCGGTACCCTCGACACGGATGGAGCGGTGTTGGGGAACACCTTTCCACAACGATACAACGACCAACTCCGGGGCTTTCTCGATGCCATCACTCGTGACCAGTCCAGGGATGTTCAGATCGCCATCACGGGGCATTCGCTGGGAGGTTTTGGCGTTCAGCTGTCGATTCCGTATCTGATTGATCAGGGATTCACCAATGCGTACGGAGTAGCCTTTGGCGCGCTCGGTGCGGCGAATGTTGCAGGAGAAGCAGGATTTCGTTTGCCGCTATCCAGCTATTCACCCTACATCCTGAACATTGTCAATGCAGGGGATCCCGTCGGGACGTTGAAGACGCAAATCGGCCAAGTGGTCCAGATCGGAGAGCAGGGGCCGATCTGGCGGCTCCTGGATGTGGTGACGTCGATCCTTTTTCCGACGCGGCCTCTGTATCTGGCGGGCGCGATCGCGGCTTTCCATTCGCTCGACGAGTACCAAGCGAAGCTGGACACGATTCCCTGGACGGCAACCTTGCCTCCTCTGCAGATCGACCCCACCCGGGATACCGCCGAGAATGCGTCGGCGCTGTCGAATGCGTTCCTCAGTCTTCGGGATGCCACTGAGAGATTGATCGACCCGACGGCGGAGATTGATCTGGAGCGACTTGGGAAGGCTTACGTGTTGCTTGGTGGCGACCCAGAGACCTCTCCCTCCCTCCTGACCGTCCCGGCCGAGGGTGGGACGGAGGGGATGCTCGTCGGACTCAATCGAGACGGCGCACCTAGCCTCCTGGCCGCTCCGGGCTCGATTGAGAGCATCGGGGGGCTGGTGGGCGGAGGTGCACGGCTCATTCTGAATTCGGGATGGGCACATGAACTCGCGATGATCGACGAGAGGGCGGATGGCTCGGGGACCTTGACGTTCACAGATGGGCGGTCGGCTAACGTCGATCGAGGCATGTTGATTCAGATCGGCGGACCGGCGAGCGAGGCGATCGCCGGAAGCGATCGACCTGACGTCATCGTGGCTGGCGACGGTGGGGACGTTCTTCTGGGCGCAGGACACAACGACCAGCTCGTCGGCGGTTCGGGAAACGACAGGCTGGATGGCGGGCCGGGGAACGACTGGCTGCTCGGAGGACCGGGGAGTGATCGCCTCGAGGGCGGGCCGGGCAATGACGCTCTCGGCGGTGGACCCGGCGACGACGCGATGGTCGGTGGCAGCGGTGGCGACAGTTACCTGATCGACGGGTTGGGTAATGACTGGATCTGGGACCAAGACCTCACGCCCAGTGCGGACGAGGTGGACCTAATCGAGTTCAGTCCCTCTATCAGCCCCGATCAGGTGGAAGTCTTCCAATCGGGCAACGATCTTGTCTTCCGCTTAGGCGGGGCGGGCCCTGTCGATCGGGAAGGTACGCTCTGGATAGAGGATGGCGTACCCGGTTGGGGCGACGGCGTCGACTCCACCATGGAGCTGATTCGGTTCAGGGACGGGACCGTGTGGTCATGGAAGGAGGTGCTGGAGCGCGCGGAACCGCTGCCGTCCGAGCTCGCTTCGCTCGATCCATCTCCCGAGCGGTCTGGCCAGCCGGCGACGCCGCTTGCCATGGTCGTTCCGCGGTCATGGGTCGATGACGGGATGGTGGCCATCCGCAAGGAGTTCAATGATGCGGAGGTCATCATCTCGCCGATCGTGCTCGACCTCGACCGGGACGGCGTGGAAACAGTGCCGACGGTGGACGGCGTGCCTTTCGATCACGAGGGCGACGGGTCCAGGGAACGGAGCGGTTGGGCGGGGCCAGACGACGGTCTCCTGGTCTGGGACGGAAATGGCAATGGCCGCATCGACAACGGATCGGAGCTGTTCGGGAACCAGACGCCACTGCGAAGCGGCGGCGTTGCCGCCAACGGCTTCGCTGCCCTGGCCTCGTGGGACGACAACGTGGACGGCCGAATCGACGCCAATGATCTCCTGTGGTCCGGCCTCCGGGTCTGGCGCGACCGCAATGGCGACGGTATGAGCACGCCGGAGGAGGTTGTCTTCCTCGACGATCTCGGCATCACGGCCATCAACACGGCCTCCATCAACTCGTCGACCATTGATGCCCACGGCAATGCCCACAAGCAGATCGGCAGCTTCACGAGGGCCGATGGCAGCGCCGGAGCGGCCGAGGACGTGTGGTTCAAGGTCGATCGCCTCCACGCCATTGCGGCTCAACCGCTCGATGTCCCCGCCGATATCGCAAGGCTCCCGGATTTCCGAGGATATGGGACTGCGCACAGTCTGCACCAGGCCATGGTGCGCGATACGGCCGGCACGTTGAAAGGCTTGGTTCAATCCTTCGCGACCTCGACCGACCCCGCCCAGCGCGGCGTGCTGGTGGAACAGATACTGTTCCGGTGGACGGGAAGCGATGGCATCAACCCCACGAGCCGCGGCGCGCTCATGGATGCGCGGCAGGTAGCCGTGCTCGAGGCATTCATGGGTCAAGGGTATGTCGGCTACGCCGGCGCCACCAATCCATATCACACGTCGGCACCCATACTTCAGCAGGCCTTCACTGATCTCAAAGAGCTCGTGTACGCCGGTCTCATGGCGCAGACTCACCTCTCCGATCTCTATGCGCGAGTTGGGCTCGCTTGGAACGACGCGCAGGGTCTCGTGGGGGATCTGACGGCCGCCGCCGCGGAGCTTCAGCATCGGCTCGCGACTGATCCCGTGAAGGCCCGGACGGACCTGGCCGAGTTCGCGCGTGGCCTTCGAGCATTTGGCGCCGAGCAGGCACCCGATTACTGGGCATTTCGCGACATGTTGGTTGCGCAGGATCCAACACTCGAGTGGATCATCGACTCGCTCGGGCGGAACCCAATCACGGGCACGGCGGGGCGTGACGTCCTGTCAGGAACGGCCGGCGCGGATGCGTTGCGCGGCGGACCCGGGGACGATGTTCTGCGAGGCGGGGCGGGGAACGATGTCATCTATGGAGACGAGGGCGTCGATGCGCTGTGGGGCCATGACGGGGATGATGTTCTCGTCGGGGGAGCGGGCAACGACCAGCTCTACGGGGAGAATGGCCGCGACCGGCTGGAGGGCGCGGACGGAGACGACCTGCTCTCCGGAGATGGGGGTGACGACACGCTGCTGGCCGGGGCGGGCAATGACCGACTGAATGGCGGGGCAGGTGATGATGTCCTGCGAGGCGATGAGGGGGCCGATCAGCTGTTCGGGGGAGATGGCGCCGACGTTCTGGAAGGAGGACCGGGCTCCGACAGCTTACAGGGCAACCGGGGCGGCGACGTCTATCTCTTCGGGCGGGGAAGCGGCCAGGATTCCCTTCAGGATATAGGCGACACGTCGGGCGCCCCTGACGTTATTCGTCTGGGGCCGGGCATCGGCGCGCGTGATGTCTCGATCAGACGCAGTGGCGATCATCTCGTCCTTGCCGCCACCGGGACCGCGGACCAGTTGACCGTGTACTACGCATTCGGGCAATTCTGTGCCGGCAATGAGGTCGAGGCGATCGAGTTTGCTGACGGTACCGTCTGGGATCTCGCTCGCATCAAGGCCATGCTGATTCAGGGCTCGGCGGGGCCTGAGACCCTCATCGGATACGACACCGCGGACACGATAAGCGGCCTGGACGGCAACGATGTCATCTCCGGCCGGGGAGGCGATGACACGCTCGACGGCGGGCCGGGAGCCGATCGGCTAGAGGGCGAGCGAGGAGATGACATCTTGCTCGGCGGCTCCGCTAACGATCAGCTCTACGGGGGTGACGGCAACGACACCCTCAAAGGCGAGTCGGGTGACGACTACCTGAATGGCGGCCCCGGTACAGACCTTCTCGACGGAGGCCCGGGCAACGACTCGATGGAAGGCGGCCCAGGGCCTGACATCTATCTCTTCGGCCGCGGGAGCGGTCAGGACACCATCCAGGACACGGATGCGACCCCCGGGATGATCGATGCGATTCAGGTCGCCTCGGATCTTGCGCCAAGTGACATCTCGGCCAGGCGCAACGGAGACCATCTGGTCCTCACGATCAATGGCACCACTGATCAGCTCACCGTTTGGTACTGGTTCTGGCAGGATCGGCCTGACAACCAGGTCGAGGAGATCCGCTTCGCGGATGGGACGGTCTGGGATCTCGCCACGGTCAAGCAGAAAGCGATGACGGGGACCGCCGGGGCCGACACCCTGATCGGATATCCGACCGCCGATACCCTCGATGGTCTCGCCGGGAACGACATCATCTTCGGTCGTGCCGGCGACGACACCGTGCGAGGAGGTGATGGCGCGGATCGGCTCTATGGCGAGTCAGGCAACGATACCTTGCTGGGTGGGGCGGGCGACGACTATCTCAACGGCGGCGCCGGCGCGGACGTCCTGGACGGCGGGGCCGGCAATGACTCGCTGGATGGCGGCCCAGGAGCCGACACATATCTCTTGGGTCGAGGCAGTGGCCAGGACACCATACAGGATGTCGATACGACGGCGGGAGTGGTCGACACCATTCAGCTGGGCGCGGGAGTCCAGCCGCGCGACGTCTCCCTCGCTCGCAATGGCGATCATCTGGTCCTCACCATCAACGGCACCACCGATCAGCTCACCGCCTACTACTGGTTCTGGCAGGATCGGCCCGACAATCAGGTCGAGCAGGTCGGTTTCGATGACGGCACCACGTGGGATGCCGCCACGATCAAGCAGAAGGTGCTGAACGGAACAGCAGGAGCCGACACGCTCGTCGGCTATGCCACGGCCGACAATCTGAGTGGGGTCGCCGGCAATGACGTGCTCTTCGGCCGAGCCGGCGACGACACGCTGGACGGTGGGCCGGGCGCCGACACCATGTACGGCGAGGCCGGCGACGACACATATATCGTAGACAATCCCGCCGACGTAGTCATCGAATCAACCGGCAATGGGACCGACACGGTACGAAGCTTTGTGACCCACACACTTCCTACCAATGTCGAGAATCTCACGTTGGTCGGTGGTGCCGCCATCAGTGGTACCGGTAACGCGCTCGACAATGTCCTCACGGGCAATAGCGCCGCCAACGTCCTCACCGGGGCGGCGGGCAACGACACCTACGTATTTGCTCCCGGCTGGGGGCGGGATGTCGTCTCGGAAAATGACTCCACGCCCGGCAACAACGACCTGACGCTCTTCGGAGCGCCTGTCCGTCCACTGGATCTCGTCCTGGGCCGCGCGGCCAGTAGCCTGGCCATTGCGCTTCACGGGGCGACCGATACCGTCACGGTGCAGGGGTGGTACAACGGAAAAGCCTACCAGACGGAAGTCATTCAGACTGGAGAGGGCAGCAAGCTGCTCAGCAACCAGGTTGATCTGTTGATTCAGGCCATGGCGAGCTACACCGCCGCCACCGGTCTCACGTGGGATCAGGCCATCGATCAGCGACCGCAGGACGTCGAGACGGTGCTGGCCGGCTACTGGCAGCGCCCGTCCTAGGCGGCGGAGACGGTGGGTGTGCAGCCGACGAACGTCCCCGTGGGAGAAGGTGCCTCCGTGGACCTGGACACCGGCCTTCTCTCTCTGGTGCTGGTAGCCCGCTGTCTAGGCCGGCCCGCCGACCCCGGTCAGTTGAGGCACCTATTCGGCACCCCGGGTACGCCATTCGGCGATACGGAGATCTCTCGCGGAGCCAGGTCCCTCGGCCTCAAGGTGGGGCGCCTCTCGAGCTCGTTGAAAAGGCTCGACGCGACTCCCATGCCCGCCATCGCGCTCCTGAAGGATGGCCACTACGTGGTGCTGGCGCAGGTGCGCGACGGCCAGATCGTGCTGCAGGACCCTCGAGAGCCTGCACCGTCCGTTCTCGCGCGCGCGAGCTTCGGGGAGGCGTGGTCGGGTCGCCTGATCCTTCTGGTCCGCCGCGCTCTCGATCCCTCTTCCGACCGGCGCTTCGGCTTCGCATGGTTCCTTCCTGCTCTCATTCGGTACCGACGCTTTCTGGGCGAAGTCCTCGTCGCCTCGTTCTTCCTCCAGATCTTCGCGATCCTGGCGCCGCTGTTCACGCAGGTCGTCATCGACAAGGTGCTGGTCCACAACAGCCTCACGACCCTTCACGTGCTGTCGGTGGGTATGCTGGCCCTCACCGTGTTCGAAGCACTTCTGGGGGGGCTCCGAGCCTATGTCCTGTATCACACATCGAGCCGCATCGATGTCGAGCTGGGCGCCCGGCTCTTCAGCCATCTGCTCGCGCTTCCCATGGCGTATTTCGAAGCGCGGCGGGTGGGGGACACCGTGGCGCGGATTCGTGAGCTGGAGAATATCCGCCAATTCTTGACGAGCTCCACGGTGACCCTCCTCGTCGATGTTCTCTTCACCGGAATCTTCCTGGGCGTCATGTTCATCTACAGCCCGTTCTTGGCGTGGATCGTCGTTGGACTATTGCCCGGGTACGCAGTTCTCTTCGCCGTGGCCACCCCGATGTTTCGCGCACGGCTGAGTGAACGCTTCAATCGAGGCGCCGAGAACTATGCGTTCCTGGTGGAGGCGGTGAATGGCATCCAGACAGTCAAGACCCTATCCGTCGAGCCCCAGATGCAGCGCCGCTGGGAGGAGCAGCTTGCCGCCTACGTGCGGGCGAGCCTGAGCGCCGTCAACCTTGGCAATGTGGCGGGGCAGCTGGGGTCGTTTCTCAACAAAGTCTCCCTGATCGCCATTCTTTGGGCCGGAGCCTATCTCGTAATGCGCGGTGAGCTGAGCGTGGGCGAACTCATCGCGTTCAATATGCTGGCGGGACGGGTAACCGGACCCGTGCTCCGGCTCGTCCAGCTGTGGCAGGAGTTCCAGCAGGCCGGCGTGTCCGTTCACCGTCTGGCGGACGTGCTGAACGCTCCTGCCGAGCCGAGCCGTCCATCTCCCGCCGCCGCCTCGGCCCTGCAAGGGCACGTGGCATTTGAGAGCGTCACTTTCCGCTATCGCCCGGACCGCCCGGAGGCGCTCCGCCGCATGTCATTCGTGGCCCGGCCCGGCTCTGTCATCGGCATCGTGGGACGATCGGGGTCGGGCAAGAGCACCATCGCCAAGCTCATTCAGAGACTGTATGTGCCGGAGAGCGGCCGTGTCCTCATCGACGGCATGGACGTGGCCCAGATCGATCCCACCTGGCTCCGTCGTCAGGTGGGGGTCGTGCTCCAGGAGAATTTTCTCTTCAATCGCTCCGTGCGGGACAATATCGCCCTGGCCGATCCTGGCCAGCCCCTGGACGCCGTCGCTCGCGCCGCGCGGCTCGCGGGAGCTCACGACTTCATCGCGGCTCTTCCCGAAGGCTACGACACTGTGGTCGGCGAGCACGGCTGCTCGCTGTCGGGCGGCCAGCGGCAGCGGATTGCCATCGCGCGGGCGCTCATCGTCGATCCCCGCATTCTGATCTTGGATGAGGCCACGAGCGCGCTCGACTACGAATCCGAGCGCATTGTTCAGCAGAACATGAGCGAGATGTGTGCAGGGCGCACCGTCTTCCTGATCGCGCACCGCCTGAGCACGGTGCGGAGCGCACACCGAATCGTGGTCGTCGACCAGGGCACCATCATCGAGGAGGGAAGCCACGACGAGCTGATCGGGCGGGGTGGATTCTACGCCCACCTTCACGGCCTCCAGGATGGACGCTCGGTCGCGTCACCCGCGGGGTGAGGGATCGCCGCCTCGCGCCCCGTCGTCGAGAGGCCGAATTTCTGCCCGCGGCCCTGGAGATCCAGCACTCCCCTCCGTCACCAATAGGCCAGGCCGTGATGTGGGTGATCGTTTCACTGTTCGTCGTGGCCATCGGATGGACGACCTTTGGCAAGATTGACGTCGTTGCGGTGGCTCGAGGGAAGCTGATTCCGAACGACCATTCCAAGATCATCCAGCCCCTTGACGCTGGGATCGTCCGCGGCATTCACGTCCGCGAAGGGCAGGACGTCCGGCAAGGCCAAATCTTGATCGAGCTCGATCCTACGGCGAGCCGCGCGGAGCAGGAACGGGTGGCCAAGGAGCATTCCGCCGCCCGCGTACGGGTGACACGGCTGCGCGCGCTGCTGGCCGGAAGTCCCTTCGAGGTGCCGTCGGATGCGGACCCGATCTTAGCGACGCTGCAGGGTGAGCTCCTGCGAGATCAGAGGCGAGAATTCGAGAGCCGACTCGAGGCGGCTCAACGAGCCATCGAGCAGCGCGAAGCAGCCATGGCGGCGACCCAGGCCGATGTGCAGCGGCTTGAAACCACCGTCCCCATGCTGACGGAGCGGGCGGAGGCCTTCAAGACTCTACTGGAAGGTGGCTTCGTCGCCCGGATGCAGTATCTCGAGATCGAGGAGCAGCGAATCACCCGTGTCCAATCGTTGGCCATGCAAAGAGAGCGGCTGGTTCAAGATCAGGCAGCCGTGGCGGAGGCCCACCAGCAAAAAGTCGCGCTCGAGGCCGAGCTCCGTAGCACCTATCTGACCGAGCTGGCCGAATGGGAGACGCGAGCTACGTCGTTGGCTCAGGAGCTCGTCAAAGCTTCTCAGCGATCGGCCATCCAGCGTCTCACCGCTCCCATCGATGGCGCGATCCAGCAGATGGCCGTACATACCCTGGGCGGTGTCGTTACGCCTGCGCAGCAGCTCATGGTCGTCGTGCCGCACGATCATCCTCTCGAGGTGGAGGCGTGGATCGAGAACAAGGACGTCGGTTTCGTCAGCTCCGGCCAGCCCGTCGAGATCAAGATCGACACCTTCCCCTTCACGACATATGGAACCATCTCGGGGAAGGTGCTCCTTATCTCACGGGATGCGGTGCAAGTGGACAAGGTCGGTCTCGTCTACGCTGTGCGAGCCAGCTTGGATCGGTCTGCCATCGTCGTGGATGGTCGGTCGACGCCCCTGCTGGCCGGAATGGCCGTGAGTCTCGAGATCAAGACGGGACAGCGTCGGCTGATCGAATTCTTCTTGAGTCCGCTCATTCGCCACGCTCGCGAGAGCCTGCGCGAGCGATAGCGCGTCAGCCGATGACCCGGATCGACGCCGTCTTGTGCACGGACTCGTAGACGCTGAGCTGGCGCACCCAGGCCACGGCCTCTTCCAGATAGGACAGGGCGTCCTTCTGGGCCTCCCGGCGCAGGTCCTTGATCCAGTCGTTGGCCCGCTCGGTGGGGCGGAAGACCGACCAGGGCGCGCCGGGCTGCCAGCTCTTGCTCACGAGGCCGTCGGCCACGAGGGCGTCCAGATCGGCGTAGAGGGTCTGGGAGAACGGGCCCTCGGCTTCCTTCGCGGCCGAGCCGTAGTTGTGGGGCTCGAAGTCGTAGAAGTCGGGGCCCAGGTCTTTCTCGCGCTTGAGGCTGAAGAGAAACACGCTCTGCTGAAGCTGGATGGGAGAGATGCCGGCCTCATCGGCGGCGGCAATGGCGAGGACCAGCCACTCGTCACGCGTCATCGGCGGTGATCCGTCACCCCGGGGGCACCTCCCCGTGCAGCGTGTGGTCCATCGACGCCGAAGACCCGGCGGCATCGCCGGCTCGGGCGCTTCGCTTCGGGTAACCCTAGCATACCCGCCCGCGGGCGAGCCTGCCTGGTTGCGCCTCCATTGCGCGGCGTGTTAGCTTCGGCCCGGATTTGGCTCTCGTCAACGCACGATCCGTAGGCCGCGGAGGATCTCGATGAGCGAGCGGCAGCCCCGGCAGCCCGAGCTGGCCCACCTGGCCGGCGTCATCGAGCGGCTGGCCGGCGAGCTGGCCCTGGCCGAAGAGCCGGCCGGGTTCGAGGCCGCCCTGGAAGACGGCGCGCCGAAGGCCCCAGAGGACGCCGGATAGCATGAGCGAGCGCAGCCTCGTCACCATCGCCGCGGCCATCCGCACGCGGCGCATGTCGCCCGTGGAGGCGGTGGGGAGCTGCCTGGACCGCGTGCGGCGGCTCGACAAGCGGATGCGCGCCTTCATTCGCCTGGACGAGTCGGGGGCGCTCGGCGCGGCCAAGGCCCTCGAGGCCGACGCCGCGGCGGGGCGGTGGCAGGGGCCGCTGCACGGCGTGCCGGTGGCCTTCAAGGATCTCTGCCATCTGCAAGGCCTGCCCACCTCCTGCGGGACGAAGACGCCCGAGTACTTCACCGCCTCGCAGGAGTGCACGGCGGCGCGGCGCCTGCTCGACGCCGGGGCCATCAGCCTGGGCAAGCTCAACATGACCGAGCTGGCCCTGGCCGAAGAGCCGGCCGGCTTCGAGGCCGCCCTGGAAGACGGCGCGGCGAAAGCCCCAGAGGACGCCGGATAGGATGAGCGAGCGGAGCCTCGTCACCATCGCTGCGGCCATTCGCACGCGGCGGATGTCGCCCGTGGAGGCGGTGGGGAGCTGCCTGGACCGCGTGCGGCGGCTCGACAAGCGGATGCGCGCCTTCATCCGCCTGGACGAGTCGGGGGCGCTCGGCGCGGCCAAGGCCCTCGAGGCCGACGCCGCGGCGGGGCGGTGGCAGGGGCCGC
>WNGL01020859.1_pt1 | contig 10952 bp, 10 predicted proteins | sample 5400591 | NCBI WGS metagenome assembly WNGL01 (sample SAMN13153377, study PRJNA577476) | soil metagenome | isolation source: 80 cm soil or saprolite under Garry oak tree replicate 1 | place: USA:California | collected 2016-06-15
CGTGTAGGAGTAAGTCCCCACGGAACGAGTGAACGTGCCAGTGCCGGTGTAAGGCGAGGTGCCGCCGGTCGCGCTCACTGTTACCGTTGAGCTGCCGCCGTGGCACAGAATCGCTGTGTTGGACGAGTTGGCCACCACCGTAGTCGGCTCAGTGATCGCTCCGGTCGTGGTCGAGGTGCAGTTATTGGCATCGGTTACCGTGTAGGAATACGTCCCCGCTGCATGGCTGAACGTGCCAGTGCCGGTGTAAGGCGAGGTGCCGCCGGTCGCGCTCACTGTTACCGTTGAGCTGCCGCCGTGGCACAGAATCGCTGTGTTGGACGAGGTGGCTACTAGAGTGCACGGCGCGTAATCAATCAGCAACACGGGCCCGTTGGTCTTATCAGTGGCGGTGTTGGCATTGGTGGTTTGGTACGTGACCTGCCCGGTGGTCACGTTTTCGCCGGCATCAGTGATTCTCCAGCCGTGGTTGCTAGATGGAGTATTTACGAAAGCTTGGACGTCGGAAGTAACAGTCCAGCGCACCAAGCTGGGGATAGCACTGACCGACTGAGCGTCCGTGGCGCTGCCAGCCACGCTCGGGCCCCCCGCCCCCGTCGTGGGAAAGTCCCAATCGAGCGTGCTCTCCGACCAAGACTGCGTGACGCGGTGAACATTTTCTGTTCGCGGGCCGCTGTTGAGTATCGTCGCGTTCAGGCGGAGCGTAGCGTTGGTGACAGTGTTCCCCCCAGGAATCGCGGGCAAGACGAATTGGAGGAAGCTCCGTCTCCTCTTAGTCACGTCTGGCTTGACGTCCATGGTCAGGTCCGTGTCGTGAATCTCGACAGGCTTGTCTTCTTTCACCTCGCTGTCCCCGCCCCCGTTCAGTGGCACGGGACTGGGCGCCGCGCCGATGACGACCACGCGGGCCACGTCAAAACTGACGGTACTAATTGGGGTTGGCGTGTAGCTCGCCGAGGGGCAATTGGTGCTGACACCAGCCTCATAAATCTTCACCTGCCAGACGCCGCTGGAACCTGAGGAGGCCGGAATAACCAACGAATCGTTCTGCGGGTTCGTCGCTGCAAAAGTGCTCTGGACAACAACATTGGATGGGTTCACCCAATCGATCCGGTGGCATTTTGAGGAGATTCCGCTTGCGGCATAATATACTGTTGCGCCCCAGGCGAAGGCGTCGCGTGCGATCGTTGGCGTTGAAGCCGGATTAGGGGGGGCGTTCTCATACGTCAGGTAGCTGGCATCGGTAAATGTCGCCGATGCGGTGAGCTGGGAGGATTGGCCGGTGGCGGTGGCCTGGAACGTGGCGCCAAGAAAATCTTGGGAGAAGACGTACCAGCTTGTCTGGAAATTGCCGTTCTCGTCCGCGACCACGTCCCACGGTTCGAACGCCTGTTGGATGGGATCTGTTTCGACTACAATCATGTTAACGGTTTCGCCGGGCTGGAACCCGCTGCCGGTGAAATAGACATAGGAATATGGCGGGTAATCGTCGCGATCGGTGGTCAGGGTCGGCTGGTCGTTAGGCGACTCAGGGCCCTGGGTGCGCTGGGCGTTCTGGGCTTCGGCTGCGGCAGCGCGGCTGGTAGCCAGATTAAATACCTGCGAGGCCAACGGTTCGTACAGCTTCTTCGCAAAGACGGCCGAAGCACGCAGGTCGCTTCGAGAGCGTGCTGTTGAAGCTTGGGCGGTTTCGGTCTGCGCCTGGTCTTGTTCCGCGCTCATTTGTGAGTCGGCCGGAGCCTTGTTCGCGGGCTGCTGCGGGCCACTGACGAAGGAAACCAAGCTTAGGAGTGTTAAAAATGTTAGTTGCAGCGCCACGATCAGAGCGGTGCCTCGTTTTTTCACGGTGCGTCGAATTAGTTTACTCATATTTTTTACTAAGGATTGCTGGGGCTAAGTTTGGGTCGCGCTGCTAGGGTGTTCTGAGGGGGAACAGCTCTAGCGGGGGACTAATTGCCTGGGCGGCCGCGACTCGGGCTGCCCAGGGAGATTTTCATAGATGGCGTCTATCGAAACTGCGGCGAAGCGGCCACGCTGTGGAGATGTTGCGAAAAGCTGTGCAGTTGTTGCCTGCCCGCCGTAGCCTCGGCGAAGGCGGGTTGTGCCGGACAATTGCTTCAGCTTTCGCCGCGGCGAGGGCATTGCTAGCTCGTCGCCGCGGCGACCTACAGCGTGCCGGGGAAAACAGCCGCTGCTGGGAAATCTTGCCCGCGACGCCTCGTGGTGTGTGCCAGAAGATCGAACGGATTGGCTGTGTGGTTCGAGGACGCGCGTATCCAAAATTGAAGGGCGGAGTCTGCTTGTCCTTAAACTGCTTGTAAAGGGAAAGTAGGTAAGGAATGCCTCCTGATCTTTCAGTACAAACTCCCCTAGGGGAAAATGTGAACAGCGGTGAACAGGTGGCTCTTTTCGGGTGTGAAAACGCTCTTCGGTGAGGAAATAAGAGGGCATTTCGCGTATGTGTTTAGCGCCAAAGGCGCGACATTCATCGTCAGCCTGGGGGAACGCCCCAGGATCGATGAACAAAAGAGAGACACCAGCGCTGAAAGCGCGATTCAGCCGACCCACCCTCAATCCCAGACGTAGCGCTCGTCGAACTCAAGCCCATGCCTGCGCAACAGTTCTCGGTACTCCTCTTGGAACGTGCGGGTGCGATGGTGTTGGTGTTGCGCCTCGACGTAGGCCAGCACCTCATCCAGTTGACTCTGGCTCACTGAAAACGCCCCGTAGCCGCGCTGCCAGAAAAAGCCGCGGAAACGAGCGTCGAGGGTTTTGATCCATTTTGATGACGTTTTCTTGATTTGTTCGATCAGTTCAGATTGCGACAACGTTCGCGGTAGCGTCGTGACGATGCGAACGTGATCAGCGACGCCGCCGACCCGCACAAGGTCGGCACCGAGATCGCGGCAGATGGTCGCCAGATAGCTGTGCATGCGCGGACGAACATCTGGCTCCAGCCACGGTTCGCGATTCTTGGTGCTAAATATGATGTGAAGGATGACTTTGCTGAGCGACTGGGGCATGGCGTCGACAATGATCGTTGGCGCTAAACACAAACCGTTTCGCAGAGAACGCACGAAAGTTGCCCCAGGCTTAAAATGACATTGCGCCGTTGGCGCTCGACCTGCAGCGCAGCGCGGGCGGCGCCCCTTCAACGCTTCAACGCTTCAACGCTTTAACCCTTCAACCGCGCTCCCCCATCCGTGTTATCCGTGTCATCCGTGGTTGTCGCCTTCGTGTACATTCGTGGTTCAAGCCGTCACGCGGCGGGGAAACGGACCACTTTCTTTTTGCCTTTGCCAAGCATGCTCGCCGGCGGCAAAAAAGTTAGCTCTACGTATTTCGTGGCCAGCTCAATCAGGTCCCGGCTGCAATTCACACCGAGCTTGCGCTTAATATTCTCGCGATGAGTCTCGATGGTTTTTACACTCAGGTTTAGCGAATGAGCGATTTGCCGGTTGGGAAGCCCCGAGCCTAACAAATTGAAAATGTGCATTTCGCGATCGGATAGACTTTCAATGCCAATGGTAGGACGCGCCGAACGCTGCTCCGCTGGCGACTCCATCGATTTCTTGAAGGCGCGCATCGCCACATCCCTGCTGACGTAAACGTTGCCCGCCACAATTTCGCGAATGGCTACCAACAGCTCTTCCGCGGACGCGGTTTTCATCATGTAACCGGCTGCGCCCGCGCGCAGGGCGCGCTCTGCGAAGATGGCTTCCTCAAAGGCAGAATAGACAAGGATCAGCAGACCGGTGCGTTCTGCCTTGAGCGCCTTCACGAATTCCAAGCTGTCGCCGGTGCCCAGCCGCAGGGCAATCAGCAGCAACTGAGGCTTGCATTCGGCGACCTTGTCGCGTGCATCCCGAATGTTGTCCGCGTCGCCGCAGACAATCATGTCTGGCTGACAATTGAGATAATCCCTGATCCCGTAGCGAAGCAACGGATGCTCCTCCAAAATCAGGATGCGTGTTTTTGACGGATTCTTCCCTGAGTCCGACATGCGTGTATTATGCGAAATCGGCGCGTTTTTGCCATTGAGGCCCCCTGATGTCAAGCATTTTGAATAAAAAGTTTTTGGGGCCATAGCCCAGCGAATGACGCAGATCAATTAACCACGAATCCGCCTTCGTCGAGGCTACGGCGTGACAGGTGGACACGAAGGAGGGAACCGCCGATCACCCAGGGCGGCTCCGCGCGGCACCGAACATTTAACCACGAATGGACACGAATGTACACGAACAAAAGAATGAGAACCACGGATGACACGGATATCACGGATAGGTCCAGCCATGAAGATCGGGAGCATTGTGCTTGCCCGGTTCCGTAAATCATTCTGATATCCGTGTTATCCGTGTGATCCGTGGTTAAATTTTAGAGGTTTCCATTCGTGGTTAGACACATCCGCGCCTGCCCGCCGTAGCCTTGCGCGAAGGCGGGTAATCCGTGGTCGTCTTAATTTGTGTTCATTCGTGTTCATTCGTGGTTAGCAGTTTCTGCGCTATTTCAAAAAGAGATCCGCTCACAACCCGGTTGGGCAATCGATAAATTCGCCTGGAATTTTGAATCGTTTGGACAAATGCGCAGCCAGCGCTTTTACGCCGAAGATCTCCGTGGCGTAATGTCCGCCGAGCAGAAGATTCATGCCGAGCTCTTCAGCAACCACGGCGGCCCAGTGCGGCGCTTCGCCAGTGATAAAGGTGTCGATGTTTTCCTGCGCGATCCGGTAGATCTCCGAGCCCGCGGCGCCGGTGACGATACCGATCGTGCGCGTTTGTTTGGGGCCGAACTTGAAAATTTTGACCGGGCCGCCCAATGCTGTTCGCAATTTACGAACGAGTTCGCTGCGCGGCATTGACGCGCGCATTTTCAGCCCGACGGGCTGACCTTTTTCCTCCAGAAATGGTTGCGCCGATTTGAGTCCAAGCTCGGCGAGCAGCTGTGCGTTGTTGCCAACTTTCGGATGGATATCCAGCGGAAGATGCGCGCTGTAGAGCGCGATATCATTTTCAAAGGCAAGCTGCAGTTGCCGGCGAAGCGCGCTTCTCACCGGTTGCAGGCCCGGCCAGAATAAGCCGTGATGCACGATCAACAGATCGACTTTTTTCTTTGCGGCCTCGGTCAGAACGCGCGTGGAAACGTCGACTGCCGCGCCGATTCGTGTGACGCGTCCGGAATTTTCGATCTGGAGACCATTGAGCGCGTTGTCCCAATCGCCCACTTGGCGAATGCGCAGGAAGTCATTCGTGTAATCGACGATGTCGGTTAGTGAAGCCATGGGTGACAATTTAATTTCTCGTAACAGCAATTTAACCACGAATGAACACGAATGGACACGAATAATGGGAGACGATAACGAATGACCCGCGTTGTTTCTGCGGAACTTTAGTGTCCTTTCGTGTTTTTCGTGGGCCCGCAAAAATCAATCGACCTGGCTTTTCTTTGGGTGCAGAAACCAAAGATTCGTGTTCATTCGTGTCCATTAGTGGTTAAGTTTTCTTGACGAATTCCGCGCGGTTTGTGAACGTTCAACGATTGAAATGAAGGTGGAATACACGGACGCACCGGCGACTCGGCCCGAATCAACCGCGGCGGACAAAATGCCTTGTCCGTACTGCGGACATCTCCTGCCAAAGGACGCACAAAGCTGCGACCGGTGCGATTGGAAGCGGGCGGCGACGACGGAAACCGCGGAAGGCAAAGCTAGCGACGCAGTAGCGGTTATGTTCAGTATCATTCCGGGATTGGGACACATTTACAAGGGACATATCCTGGCGGGCTTTCTCTGGATGGCTGGCGCAATCCCGGTTGGGATCTTTGTGTTCCTGGCCGCCATCGCGTCTGCCGGGTGGGGTCTCGGTCTGTTTTTCTTTTACCTCGGCGCGGTAATGTTGCACGCCTACGCCGTGGATGATCGCGTCGTGACGCCGAGAGAAGACGAAGGCGAAGAGTACTAGGCGGTTAAAGCGCCAAAGGCGCAGCATTCACATCTAGCCTGGGGCAACGCCCCAGGATTGATGGCATCGCAAAAATCGCCAGCGCTGAAAGCGCGACTCACTCCCGCATGAAAAACATCCACGCGATTGAGGCGCGCTTTCAGCGCTTGTTTATCCGACAATCGGATTCCTGGGGCGTCGCCCCAGGCTGGAATTGAGATAGCGCCTTTGGCGCTAAACAACCACCACGCAATCACCAGGTCGCCGCGGCGTCCTGTTCGGTAATAAGCTTTTTGCCCACGAAACACACCAAAAGACGCGAAAGTTTGGGATATAGCTCTTTTCCATTCGCGTAGTTCGTGTGTCTCGTGGGCACTCTCCTTATGAAACCATCCGCGTTATCAGCGTAATCCGCGGTTAAGACTCCGGTTGCGGCGGAGCCGCTCCGTGCAATCCGTGGTTCTCGCTTAAATGTGCGTTAGTCTGCGCAAATCTGTGGACAAATCATCCCGCCAGCGCGGCGTGAATTTCGTCGAGAATTTCGCGCATCCCGTAGCGGAACTTCCAGTTTGGATAATGCGACTGAAACTTTCGCACGTCGCTGATCCACCAGATGTGATCGCCGACGCGGTTGGTTTCCTCGTAGGTCCAGGTTAATTTTTTGCCGCTGATTTGTTCGCACATCTCGATGGCCTCGAGCATGGAACAGTTGCTATGCCTGCTCCCGCCGATGTTATAGACTTCGCCGGCGCGCGGCGCGCGAATGAACTCCACGAATGTTTCGACGAGGTCGAAGCTGTGGATGTTGTCGCGCACTTGTTTGCCTTTGTAGCCAAAAATGCGGTAAGGCCTGCCGCTCACGGTGCAGATCATCAGATATGAAAGAAACCCGTGCAGCTCCGTTCCAGCATGCGCAGGTCCCGTAAGACAACCGCCGCGGAAAGAAACCGTCGGCATTCCGAAATAGCGCCCGTATTCCTGAACGAGGATGTCCCCGGCGACCTTGGACGCGCCAAAGAGGGAATGCTTCGTGTAATCGATGCTCATGGTCTCGGAAATGCCCGGCTCATACTCGTGGCCCGGCTCAATTTCCCAGCGTTTCTCCAGTTCGCGCAGCGGAAGGCGATTCGGTGTGTCGCCATAGACTTTGTTCGTGGAAGTAAAGATGAATGGGGCCTCCGGAGAAAACATCCTCGCGGCCTCCAGCAAATTCAGCGTGCCGTTCGCGTTGACCGTAAAATCGGTCTGCGGATCGCGCGCCGCCCAGTCGTGTGACGGTTGCGAGCGCGTTTTTTTAGTCGAAGCTTCGGCGCCGAAAAATTCTGCACGCATATCGTTATCGATGCCGATCACCCGCGCGCCCTCGCCGGCGAAACGCTTGACGGTTTCCGAGCCGATCAGTCCGGCCGAGCCTGTAACGATGATCGTGCGCATTAATTTGCAGCAGCGCGGGCGACTACTCTCCAATGATCCATGTCAATTCGCCTGCGAAAGGGTTCACGCGCGAAGCGGGAAACTGCGGATCGCCCTTGATCACGCGATCGATCAACTTGGCCTGTTTGTTAGCGTTCACCAAAAAACAGACATGCCGCGCGTGATTGATGAGCGGAAATGTGAATGTCAATCGCCAGGCGTTCAACTTGGGAACAAAATTCGCCACGACCCACCGCGTCGTCTCTTCCAATGCGGCGGTCCCGGGAAAAAGCGACGCCGTATGACCGTCATCGCCAAGGCCGAGAAGGATCAGGTCGTGCCGATAAATTGGTTCGCTGCGCTCGCTGGCGATGCTGTCGAGCTGGTCCTGGTATTCCTGCGCCGCGATTTGTGGATCAATTTCGCCGCGCATGCGCAGAATCGACTTTTCAGGAACCGCCGCAGGCGCCAGAAGAGTTTCGCGCGCCATCCTGAAGTTGCTCTCTGGATCGTCCGGTGGGACGCAACGCTCGTCTCCAAACGTGATACGAACCAGGCTCCACGGCACATCATTCGCGGCAGCAAGCCGCGCGTAAACCGGTCGCGGAGTATTCCCGCCCGAGAGCGCAATCCGGAATTCATTGCGTTCGCTAATAGCTTTGTGCGCCTGTTCAACAATGAAGTCAGACGCGTCGGCGACGAAGTTTCTGGTTCGAATCACCTGGGGATCAGTTTTCATCGCGGCGATTGCCACAAGGTGATCTGATCACCGTTCACCGATCACTGTTCACAGGCTGCATCAGATCGCGCAATGTGACTGGCCGCGCTTCTGCAAATAACGCTGATGATATTCCTCCGCGCGCCAGAACTTCGGCGCGGGTTCGATTTGCGTTACAACCGACCGATTGAAGCGACGGCTCTTTTCAACTTTCTCCTTTGAAGCTTCGGCCGTCGCCTGTTGTTCGGGCGAATGATAAAAAATCACCGAGCGATATTGCGTTCCAATATCAGGGCCCTGCCGGTTCAAGGTCGTCGGATTATGGTTCGACCAGAAAACGTCCAGAAGTTGATCGTAACCGATCTGCGCCGGATCGAATTCCACTTCTACGGCCTCAGCGTGTCCGGTCTTATCGGTGCAGACATTTTCATAGGTCGGATTCTCCTTTGTCCCCCCTACGTATCCCACCGCTGTGGACAAAACGCCCTTCAAATTGCGGAAAGTTTCTTCCACTCCCCAGAAGCAGCCTGCGCCGAATGTGGCTTTTTCCGTTTGCATACGAAGATGATGCTGCGTTTACTCGCGGCGCGCAACCACGCTTGTGTTCGTTGGTTGATTGTCAGTTGACTGTGAGAATGTCCGAAACGCGAGACTCAACCAAAGCACAAAGAATGGGATGAGCCGCGGCTTGGTTTTCTCGCCTCTCCCCTCAAAGGGTATGTTTTAGCGCCAAGAGCGCTGGCTCAATCTGAGCCTGGGGCATCGCCCCAGGGAATCGGGTTGAAATTACGCGTGAGCGCTGAAAGCGCGACTCATGACGTTGATGACACGCGCTTTCAGCGCTGAGGTGCTCTTGATCCATAGTTCCTGGGGCGTTGCCCCAGGCTGACCTGAGCAAAGCGCCGTTGGCGCTAAACACAAACTAAAGAGGAGAGGCGGCCCCTTGCGCGCGCACGCACATCGAATCAGCGTCGACAGCGCGACTCATATTGGCGAACACTATCAACCACGGAGGTGGCTAAGATTCGCTGCTTGACTTGCCAGCCTCGGTCTTCCTAAGTCCAATAGCGATCGAATGCGACCGTTGGCACTATTGGATTCCTTAACCGAATGAACACCCGCGCTACTACTCTCCAACAGGTCCGCCCGTTTCTGCCTGTTCGGCTTTTCAATGGATTTGGCGCACTGCTGGAAAAAACGCGAATTCCATCGACTCGGGTGTCTGCCGCTGACTTGATCGAGACGGCAAAGCGACGCTGCGGTCTAGATGATTTCGGCGAGGGCGATTTTTTTGAAGCGCTATCGCGTTTGCTTGAATCCTGCCAGAGCGAGGCACGGCTCAACCTGATCGGGAAAATCGCCCTGAAGGTCGATGTTTTGGAGACGTTGTGCTCGCGTTTGCAAATGGAACGGGACCGGCGGCTTTATCCCGAGATCGCGCGCCAGGAAATCCGCGAACCGCTCTTTATCGTCGGGTTGCCTCGCAGTGGTACCACAGCGTTGCATAGCCTGCTCGCCGCGGACCCCGAGCATCGATGTCCACTCATGTGGGAAGTGAGGTCGCCATCTCCACCTATTGAGGTGGATGAGAAACGCCGGATTCAGCGCGCGACCCGGAGTTGTAACTTCTTCAACTGGCTCGTGCCTACGTTTCGCTACGTGCATGCTGTGGGCCCAGAAGTTCCGCAGGAGTGCGTCAGCCTCATGACTCCCACGTTTATGAGCGATCAGTTCGATACGATGTATTACGTGCCGTCATATCGCGCCTGGTTTTTTCAACAGGATTTGCGGCCTGCATACGAATATCATCGCCGGTTTCTTCAACATCTGCAGTTTCGGCGGGCTGCTTGCCGTTGGATTCTGAAAGCGCCCACTCACATGTTTGCCATGTCCGCATTGCTCTCCGTCTATCCGGATGCGCTATTCGTGCAGACTCATCGAACGCCGATCGATGCGATGGCTTCGGTATCAAGTCTGGTGACGATCCTTCGCAGCGCGTTTAGCGATGCCGTCGATCCGTTTACGATTTACCGGGAAGCAATCCAGTACTGGTCTGAAACCATGGAGAAATTTTTGGATGAACGCGATCGACTGGCCAACGACCGGATCTGCGACTTGGATTACAACCAAATTCGCCGTGACCCGATCGCTGCGGTCCGGCGAATCTATGATCATTTTGGCTGGTCGCTGTCGCGAGAGGCAGAGCAGCGCATGCGTGTTCTGGTCGCAAGTAACGCGCAGAGGCAATTTGCGAATCATCGATATCATCTATCGCAGTTTGGCTCTTCTGCGGAGGAAGTCCTCAGCGCGTTCGCGTCCTATTGTCAGCGATTTGGCTTATCCTCGTCGGATGGTGAGAAACTCTGGTCATCGGGTCGAGACCCTTCGTTTGCAGAAGCGCAAAAGCGTTCTCGCTTTGTCTCGTTTACAGGAAAGAATAATCTGGCGGGTGACGGAAACTTCTCGAATGACCTTTGAAGCGCGCCGGGCAATTAGCGCTGATCATCCCAGCCTGCCAGGCCATTTTCCCGGTGCGCCTTTAGTACCCGGGGTAGTCATCCTCGACGAAGTGCTCGGAGCGTTGCTTGAGTGGCGCAAAGATTGTCTGCTTAGCGCGATACGAACCGTTAAATTTCTTGTGCCGCTTAAGCCCGAGCAGACTTTCACCATCTGTTTTTCGGCGAGCGATGATGGCGGGGGCGAGGTGAACTTTTCCTGCCGCGTTGAAGACCGCGTCATAGTTGAAGGTCGACTTGAAGTTTGTTGGGAGACAAAGTGAGATCGTGAACGCGCTATCATTGGATGCGCATCAGTTTGAAACCGAGCGGAGCGATCCGCGTCTGGCGGAGTGGCTCCAGCAATTCCCGCCGGCGGTGTTCAGCGAA
>WNGL01010043.1_pt1 | contig 10951 bp, 10 predicted proteins | sample 5400591 | NCBI WGS metagenome assembly WNGL01 (sample SAMN13153377, study PRJNA577476) | soil metagenome | isolation source: 80 cm soil or saprolite under Garry oak tree replicate 1 | place: USA:California | collected 2016-06-15
TGGCCTTGATGGGGCTGAAGGTCAATCCCGAGTCCTTGCTGATGGGCCAGGAGCGCCAGGAGCGCCAGGAGCGCATCCGGCAGATGGACCAGCGGGGCATCGATGTCGCGGCGTTGAGCATCAATCCCTACTGGTACAAGGCCGACCGCGACGTCGCGGCGGCGCTGATCAAGCTCCAGAACGAGAAGCTCGCCGAGCTCTGCGCCTCGCAACCGGATCGTTTCGTCGCTTTCGCCACGGTCGCGTTGCAGCATCCCGACCTCGCCGCCGAGCAGCTCGAAAACGGCGTCAAGAAGCTCGGGCTGCGCGGCGTCTCGATCGGCACCAGCGTCAACGACGATGAGCTCGCCGACCCGAAGTTTCACCCGTTCTGGGCCAAGGTCGAAGAACTCGGGTGCCTGGTGTTCATGCACCCGCAGGCGTCGCCGGACTTCGAGAAAAGGCTGCGCGGCAACGGCGGGCTGATCAACGTCATCGGCAATCCGCTCGAAACCACGATCGCGCTCTCCCATCTGATCTACGAAGGGACGCTCGATCGGTTTCCCGGGCTCAAGATCTGCGCGGCCCACGGCGGCGGCTACCTGCCCTCCTACGCCGCCCGCTCGGACGCCGGCTGCGTGACCTTCCCCGACCGATGCGTCAGCGTTAAGCTCAAGAAGAAACCCACCGAGTACCTCAAGCAGCTCTATTTCGACTCGATCGTGTTCACGCCCGAGGCGCTGCGACATCTCGTGGCGGAGGTCGGCGCGAGCCAGATCGTCATGGGCACGGACTATCCGTTCCCGTGGACGCACACGTCGGTCGATCACATCCTGCACACCCCGGGCCTGAGCGACGCCGAGCGCGCGGCGATGCTCGGCGATACCGCGGCACGGTTGCTGGGGATCAAGGGGTAGCGTGCGGTCGATCCAGCCTCGGTCGGGAAACCCGCTCTGTTCACCGTTCCTTTCGTCTTGAACGGAGCCTGACCAGAGCGGACTTCCTTGCCCGCGGAGCGTCAATTCGCCTTATCGATGCACACGGCGTTTCCATCGCCGTATTTGCAGTATTGACGCGAAGCCCCGCAACGGTCGTCCGTGACGGTGACGATCTTGCCGTTGGTCGCCCAGCAATCCCCCGACGTGAGCGCCGTTGCCTTTACCCCACCAGCCTTGGGTCCGGTGACCCCGGTATTGACGACGGGCCTGCGGATCGATTGCGAGCCCTTCAACGCCCCATTGTTTGCGTTGTCTACCTTCATCTGCGTGACTGCAATGAGGCGGCTGATCCCGTCATTGGCGGCGACGGCGTGGGTTGGAACGGCAATGCTGCCAAGCACTGAAGCTGCAAACGCCGCCAGCGTCGCGGCAAGGCGGGTCGCTTTCATCGAAGTGGTCATCATGGCTCTCTCCTTAAGGGTTTGCCCGAAGCCCGGACAGGTTGACGATGGCATGAGAGTAGATGGACCCCGCTTCGACGGATGTGATGGCCATCACGAAAAGCGCGATTGCTCGCCAGCAGACCCGATTGCCATCAACCCGGAGGCCGATGGAATGGGGCTGTGAACGTGATATGCTTGCGCACGGGAATTCCACCGTCCGAAGAGGTTCGGGCGGTCGCGAGCACCTCGAAGGAGGAAACCATGGCAGAGAAGCAAGCACACAGGTCGCAAGAACCGGACCTCGTCGCCGGCAACGGCCTGATCGATCGGCGCGCACTGCTCGGGCGGGGCGTTGTCTTCGCGGGCGCGATGGGCACCGGCGTTGGCAGCTCGCTCACGAGCGCCGCCGCCGAGCCGATCCCGGTCGATCCCTGGAGCATGGGGCCCGGGACCAACATTCCGGCCTATGGCGTGCCGGCGAAGTACGAAAGCAAAGTCGTCCGCACCCTGACCAACCCCAACGGCCGGCCGGGGACCCAAGGGGCACGCACGCCGCATCACCTGCTCAATGGCACGATCACGCCGAACGGTCTGCATTTCGTGGTCGCCCGCACCGGCTTCCCCGATATCGATCCGGACAAGCACCGGCTGGTGATCCACGGGCTGGTGAAGCAGCCGCTCGTCTTCACCCTCGACAAGCTCGCCCGCTACCCGATGGCAACGCGCATCTGCTTCGTCGAATGCGGCGGCAACAGCGCGCCGCTGTTCCGCAAGGATCCGATCCAGGCCGACGTCCAGGCGATCCACGGGCTCGTCTCCGGCTCGGAATGGACCGGCGTGCGGCTCTCGACCTTGCTCGAAGAGACCGGCATCGATCCCAAAGCAAAGTGGTTCGTCGCCGAAGGCGCCGACGGACCCACCATGAATCGCAGCATCCCGCTGGCCAAGGCCTTGGATGATGCGATGATCGCGCTCTACCAGAACGGCGAGCGCATCAACCCGTCGCAGGGCTATCCGATGCGAATGCTGCTGCCCGGCTACGAGGGCAACATGAACGTCAAATGGCTGCACCGGATCAAGCTCGTCGAATCTCCGGTCATGGCCATCAACGAGACCATGCAATACACGATCCTGCGGCCGGACGGGAAAGCCTGGCAGTTCTACTTCCCGCAGGAGGTCAAGTCCTTCATTACCCACCCGTCTCCGGGCCTGACCTTGAAGGGTCCTGGGTTCTACGAAATTTCGGGCCTCGCCTATTCGGGCAACGGCCGGATCTCCAAGGTCATGGTCTCGGCTGATGGGGGCAAGAGCTGGGCCCAGGCGGCGCTGCAAGAGCCGGTGCTGAGCAAGGCCCTGACCCGCTTCCGCATGCCCTGGCGTTGGGACGGCCAGCCGGCGGTCCTGCAGAGCCGCGCCTGGGACGAGGCTGGCAACGTGCAGCCCACTCGGGCCGAGCTCATCGCCGAGCGGGGCGAGCCCAAGACCAATCCGCCGGTGGTCGCCTTCCCGATGGGGCACATGAACGCCATCACGAGTTGGGCCATCGACAGCAAAGGGGAGGCGAAGCATGCTTACGCGTAAGTCCTTCTCCGCCGTAGTCCTCTTCGCGCTCGGCGCCAGCACGGCGCTCGCGGCCGACACGCCAGGCCTCGGACAGCCGGTCAGCGAGGCCGATCTCGCCAACTGGGACATCAGCATCGCACCGGACGGCAAGGGCTTGCCGCCCGGCAGCGGCACGGCCGTCCAGGGCGCCGTCATCTATGCGCAGAAATGCGAGCTCTGCCACGGCAAGGAAGGCAAGGGCGGACCCAACGCCGTCCTCGTCGGCGGGATCGGCACGCTCGCGGGCCCGGGCGAGCCGGTCAAGACCGTCGGGAGCTATTGGCCCTATGCAACGACTGTCTTCGACTTCACCCGGCGGGCGATGCCTTGGACGCAGCCGAAGACCCTCACCAGCGACGAAACCTACGCGCTGACCGCCTACATCCTGAAGCTCAACGGCATCGTCGGGGAGAACGACGTGATGAACGCCGAGACTCTGCCGAAGGTACGGATGCCGAACCGGGACGGCTTCGTCAGTAAATATCCGGACAAGCACTGATCCGGAAAACATCTCGCGGGAGCCGGTGGAGCGATCCGCCGGCTTCGGCTTAGAAGGCCCCGTAGGATGGGTTGAGCGCAGCGAAACCCATCGCGGTGGGCCTCCCGTCGGATTGGACGGGTGGTGGCAGCGGAAGCGGTCCGTGTTTGCGGAGAGATGATGGGTTTCGCTTCGCTCAACCCATCCTACGAACCTACGGAGCTGGGAGGACCACCATGAAGCTCGGACGATGCGGCCTGCTCGTTGTTGCTGCTCTTGTGAGCCTTGCGGCAACCCCGGCCGTTCGGGCCCAGGACTACCCCACGCGGCAGATCACCTTGATCGCGCCATGGCCGGCGGGCGGGGCTGTCGACGCGCTCTGCCGCACGCTCGCGCCGAGCCTGTCGGATCGCCTCGGCAAGCCGGTCGTGGTCGAGAACCGGCCCGGGGCGGGCTCGGTGATCGGGACCGCCGCAGGCGCCAAGGCCGCGCCCGACGGATACACATTGGTGATGGGAGGTTCGGGCTCACTCGCCATCGGCGCCACGCTCTACAAGTCGATCCCCTATGATCCGACCAAGGATTTCGAGCCGATCGCGCTCATCGGCCAAATTCCATTCGTGCTCGTGGTCAATCCATCCCTGCCGGTGGGCTCGGTGGCCGAGCTCATCAAGTTCGCCAAGGACAATCCGGGCAAGCTGTCATACGGCTCGGGCGGTCCCGGCTCGCCGCATCATCTCTATGCCGAACTGCTCAAGAGCATGACCGGCATCGAGATGACCCACATCCCCTACAAGGGCAGCGCACCGGCATTGACCGATGTCGTCGCCGGACACATTCCATTGCTGTTCTCCGACACCGTTCCATCGCTGCCCCTGATCAGGGAAGGCAAGGTGCGGGCGCTCGGCGTCTCCTCGGCGATCCGGTTGCCCTCCGCGCCCGAGATCCCACCGATCGCGGAAGCCGGCGTTCCCGGATTCGATGCCGCCGGCTGGGGCATGATCCTCGCGCCGGCCCACACCCCGAAGGAGATCGTGACCAAGCTCCACGCCGCGTTGAAAGGCGCCATGGCCCAGCCCGATGTCCAGCAGCAGATCATCAAGCTCGGCATGGTCCCCGTGACCAGCGCTCCGCCCGGGGAACTGCAGGGCTTCATCAATTCCGAGATGGCGCGCTGGGGCAAGGTCGTGCACCAGGCGGGGCTCGCGGGGTCGGAGTGAATATCACAACGGCACCGTGCGCTTGGCGTGTCACTTTGACGGACTTGAAATGCACCGTCATTAATCCAACGCCGCCGCGATGAAATCCAGTGCGTCATTCGATCACTTCATTCGCGATCGCGATCAACCTGGGCGGCACTTCGATGCCGAGCGACTTGGCAGTCTTGCGATTGATCACCAGCTCATACAGGGTCGGGGCCTGCACCGGCAGGTCGGCCGGCTTGGCGCGCTTGAGGATGCGATCGACATAGCCCGCCGCGCGCCGGAATTGGTCGAAAAAAGCGGTCCATAGGAGACCAGGGCCGCCGGTTATGACGTGCAAGCGGTATTCGTCTCATCGTGCTCAATCGCAAAAATACGCTCTTCGCCGGCCACGATCAGGGAGCGGAGAATTGGGCCTGCATCGCTTCGCTCATCGGAAACCTGCAAATTACACGGCGTCGATCCGCAAACCTACTTCACCGATGTACTCACCAAGCTAGTCAATCTCTGGCCCGCCTCCCGTCTCGACGAGCTCCTGCCTTGGGCATGGGCGGCGGAGCGCTCGACCGACAAACTCGCGGCCTGACACAGCCAATCGCGCCGCAGGCCCGGTGAAAAAATCAAGCCATCAGAACCGTGCGGTCAAAAGACCGCTTACAATGCACGAGACACCTCGACGGGATCACCGCATCACGGGTTCGGCGGGTCCGGGAACAGCGGATAGAGCGACCAGTAGACGTGGCTGACTCTCCCCAGCATGTCCTCGGGGTTCCTATGATGACAGTTGAGGCAGTTGCTCGGCTGTTGGAATGTCTCGATCGTGGAGTTCGCCAGGCAGTTGCTTCCTTTCGTGTCGTTCTGTGTGCAGTCGTTCCCCACCGATCCAGGCGATGATAAAGTAGCGAGCCAAGTTGCACCGACCATGATGTAGTTCTTGCGCACATCATCCTTAGTAAGGTGACCCCGGATGCTGTTGTTGATCGAAATTATTTTGGCGTTGAATGGTGCCCTGAATTCGGAGTTTCCCCATGGATTGATACGAAGAATGTCGCTCGCGCCGATAGTATCATTCTGGTACGGGCGGATATCGCTTCCGTCCATATGCATGCGTGGGTGGTTTGCGCCCACACAGTGGCCCGCCGCGTCAACCGTTTGCCGGATTGCGCAGGCGTCGACGCTGGTCCCGTAACAGGAGTTTGGATGGTCATCTGGCTCGGCGTGCCCCGACGAGAACAGCCATGTCCCACAGTTCTGCCGTGACCAGGGCTGATCTTGCTTCGTCTCATATCGGTAACGCGCATTGGGCGTGTTGTTAATATGCTCGAAAGTTGCCCAAATCAGCTCAGGATGCCCCTTAACGCTGAAGGCGACGTGCATGCCCACCATCGCGAGCTTCACTCCTTGCCTCCATCCTATTTGGTGCCAATGCCCATCACTCAACATGTTAAACTTCGGCACATCCGCCTTGATCGAGATATAATTAGCGTAGTCCTTTTCATCAGCAAGCTCGATCCACGAAGACTTCAGCTCGACAACTAAAGCCCTTTCATCGGGAAAAAAAGCTAATCCATGGTCGCGAGCATATTTTTTAATCAGATTTAACTCTGGACGGCTGGTCGGGAACACCTTGAGATCTAGTTTGTGATTCCTTGTTCCGGTGAGAAAGTAGGCATAAACGTCATTTACATGTATCATGTAATTGACGAGCCTATCGCCTTGCGCCATTAACACATGGTCGTCTGCTTGACCCGGTTGCGCCGCAACCGCTCTGCCGGACACATCGAGAAAAAACCGTTGTCCGTTTGATGACAAGATTGTATTTCCGGGAGGCGGCTTGATCTCGATCCCCTGGCCGGACGCAATGTGGCGCAGAATGGGATTTTCGATTGGCTTGCCCTGTTTGTCATAAAAGAGCGGCACTTTGCCTTCCTCAATGTCTATGCGGCCGATCTCAATTTTCGAGATACTCTGCTCCTCCCTTCTGTAGACTTCGGCCTGCACAATTTTATGCATGACCCCCGTATCGGCGAACAAGACTGGCTCACCTTCCGGTCCGCGCTGGGAGATAGCCAGAGTCGCGCCCTTCCTTTGATCGAAGTTCGAACGGTCTTGGGCAATGAGCCTCCGTTTCTTGTCCTGATCGGGGGGTGAAACGCCATAGAATGGTGAAGAGTCAAAAACATATGAGCTTGAGGAGCCGCGCGAGGGTTGAGAGGTCACCCAAAGGAACATGTGCTCGGCCGATTTGAAGAACGTGCAATCATTTGCTTCGTTTGCTGGAAAATCAACGCTATTGGGAGGAACAACGGAGCCGTTGGAACCGAACCAACTTTTGAATTCCTTCTTCGTAACGGTACAAGACTGTTTCGCGTCAGCAGGGAGGACAGTTTGCGCGGCTGCGACCCCGCTTTCCAAGGCAAGCGCGAAGGCTATCATCAAACTGCAGGGATTCTTTTGCAGCTTGCTCGGTTTGGTGAGCTCGGATACTCGCACGCTTGTACCTCTCCTCCCTTGACCAGACTGTCTATTGTTGCAATCTCCACCTTACTGGAATCCGCTGTTTCGCTCTCAATCGATGATTTCGCTGGCACGCACCAATACAATGCGAGGCACGGCAAGACCTAGCGTCCTTGCGGTCTTAAGGTTGAGCGCCATTTCGTACTTGCTGGGCGCTTGCACCGGGAGATCGCTCGGCATTGCGCCCTTAAGAATCCGATCGACGTAGTCTGCGGCCTGCCGGAATTGATCGAGAAAAACCGGCCCGTAGGAGACGAGACCGCCGGCGACAACATGAAGGCGGTTAGGATAAACCGCGGGCAACCGGTGCGACGCCGCAAGGTCGATGATCTGTTTGCTATGAACCGTTGCCGGGAAGCCCGATGTCACGACGAGACCGCCATTTGGCTCGGCTGCAAATTCCGCGATGGCGTGCTCGATTTCAGCAGCGTCGCGCAGTTCGATCGGGCTTACTTCCACCCCGAGGGAGGGCGCCAGGGCCTTGATTGCAGCGAACTGGAAGCGGAAACCCGGTGTCCGAAGAACTGCGGCTCGGGTTATGGCGGGCGCGATCTGCTTCAGGAGCTCCAAATATTTCCCGGCGAAGTCAAATTCAATGTTGCTAAAGCCCGTCACGTTGCCGCCGGGCCGGTTGAGGCTTGGGACATAGCCGAAGCCGACTGGGTTGGAGGTCGCCGTGAATACGATGGGTACGGTGCGTGTCGCCTGGCGCAACGCCTCCAACGCGAAGCCGTTTCCCGCCAAGATGGCATCGGGCGCGAGAGCGACCAATTCGGCCGCGTATTGGCGAAGAAGCTCCAGGTCGTCCGTCCAGCGGACGTCGATCCTCACGTTGAGGCCTTCCGTCCAGCCCCGTTCTCGCAGGACTTGGCGGAAGACGGCGACCCGGTCGCGTCCACTCTGATCTTCGGCAGGCAACGCCATGAGCACGCCGATGCGACGCATTTCGGATTTCTGGCCGCGCACAACGGCCGGCCACGCCGAAGCGATGCCGCCAAGGAAAACAATGACATCGCGCCGACGCACGGCCGTGGGCTCACTCGATGATTAGGTCAGCATTCATCAGCACTGCCGGGTCCACGTTCAGGCCGATGGCGTTCGCTGCCTTAAGATTGATGACCGTCTCAAATTTCGCATTCGGCCCAGTCTGCGTTATCTCAATCTTGCGCGGCGGAAGCGGCTGTCCCGCAACGATCTGCTGGATGACCTGCCGGACATATTCTCCCGCGGAGCGGTACAGACCTTGGATGTAGGTTCCCTTGGAAATCAAGCCGCCATGCGTGATGGTGCCCTCATGGAAAGTGTACAGCCGGTTAGGATAAACCACGGGCAGCCTAAGGGCGTCCGCACGGTCAATTATGGTTTGGCGTTTTTTTGCTGCCACGACGCTCACCGCAACGATAAGGCCGGGCGGCGTGCCGGCTTCGTTCACGAACCTTGCCAAATCTGCATCGAGCGTCTCACTGCCGCAATCGATCCCTCTTGTCACCTGAAGCGGCGGGATAAGATTTTGTGCCCGAGCTGCGATTTCATTGTATACCGATAGCCCATGTGGGCGGTTTGGATTCATATCGTAAAGGACAGCGGCTCGTGACACCGCCGGTGCGACAGCCCTGAGCAAACGCGGCCACTCACCACATAGATTCGTGCCGTATGAGATGAAACCGGAGACATTTGGGGCGTATTCTGGATTCCCTGCGGGGTTGGGGCTCAGATCGACCACTCCAGCAAACACGACTGGCTTGTCTTGCACAACGCCCAGTACCGCGCGCAGGGACGGCCAGCAGGTGGCAAAGTACAGGTCCGGGCCGGCCCCATCCACTACGAGATCGCGCAAAGCCTGGGCTTTCGCGCCGTAGCTGTCAAACTCCCCGGCGCCGAAACGGCTGGCGACAGTCAGGCCCTGTAATGTCCCAACCCCTTGCAAGAACGCCTCGCGCCGCGCCGATATCTCCCGATCGCCCTCCGCCATGTTCATGAACATGCCAATAAAGGGATGCTGACGTGACATTTGCGCCTCCCCAAAGTCGATCATGCCTAGCCGAAATGTAACCGGAACAATGTTTTGCTCTCGATCATAGGCCGTATCACTTGAATTGCAAGCGAGAATTGCAGACCCAGGGGTGCCAAATCTTGTCAGCAACGGCACGACTTCGACGGCCAGGATGACCTCGTTAGGACGACCTCGTTAGGACGATCTCCTTTACAACGCAGCACGGACCACGTATTTTTGTTGTTGTGTCCTTTGATAGTCCGCCCTGACGACCTCTTCTGCGAATCCGAACGTCCGCTTTTGCTGCGCGGTTTGTACGTAAATCAAATGACGAGGAGAGCGATGAGCTTAAACCCGACAGATTCCGGTGCTTGCGAGGCAACCCGCGGCATATCCGCAACCACCATCGCCAGCCTGAAGACGGCAATAGAACAAGGAGAGGCCCTTGTAAACGCGTGGCGGCTGTCCGATGAAAAAGTTGTGCGGTGGCATGGAGAAAGCGATGCCGGATGCACCTGCGGCTGCCTGCCGCGTGAGTGAATTTCCTCAAATCAAATCCGTCATCTGGCCCCCACCGCATTATACGACACGTACGACGAAATGGGGCACAAACGACGGCCGTGGGTAGTGTCCAAATTTGAAGTCTTGCCCTCCTGTTCGGTCTTTCGCTTCTCCGCCGCCTGTACGCCCACCTGATCACGGAGATAAGCCGTTGTTCCGGCCGGGACCGAATGCCCAGGGATGCTAGGAATGGGGGGACCCGGTCCCATGACTGACTGCCAACCCGCGATAAAAGCGGCAAGCGCTGGGGTCGTTCCACTCTCGCCGCCCGCGCGCACGCCGAGCGGATTGCTTGGCGAAGGGATCTCCATCAGCTTGGTCTTACCGGTCAAGGGATCGATCTCGACCTCGCAGACCACGCAGCCATAGGGAAAGCCGACATCCTTGAAGGTACGATCGCATTCCGCCGCGAGCGGGCCCCGCAGCTCGTCGTCAAGGTCATTGAGCGTCTGCGCCGCGCGGGCGACCTCGAACAGACCAATGGCGCGGCCCGAGCTGCGAGTCTTCAAGCGGACTTGCGAGAATCTCTGCTCGGCGACTTGAACTGAAATGGTGCCGCCGCGATGAAATCCCCACGCATCATTCGATCACTTCATTCGCGATGGCGATCAGCTTGGGCGGCACTTCGATGCCGAGCGCCTTGGCGGTCTTGCGATTGATCACCAGCTCGTATCGGGTCGGCGCCTGCACCGGCAGGTCGGCCGGCTTGGCGCCCTTCAGGATGCGGTCGATATAGCCCGCCGCGCGCCGGAACTGGTCGATAAAAAGAGGTCCATAGGAGACCAGGCCGCCGGCTGTGACGTGCAAGCGGTTCGGGTAGACCGCAGGCAGTCGGTGCTGAGCCGCAAGCTTGACGATCAGCTCGCGATGAACCGTAAGCGACGAGGACAAGTACACCTTTTATCGAGCCAATACGCCTGCAAAGCAGGGCAACGGACGACTTGCCCAACCGATAAAGCTTAAAGATCCCGCGAAGCAACTGCTCACGCCGGTGACCGACGCATTTCGGCGGTTTAAGTGGGGAACATCCCCTGCACCCAATGATCCCGGCGTCAAATATCCCATATATCTGAATGATAGCGTGCACAGCAAGGTTCTGACGCCTGATTCGATCTGGCAGAACTACGTGCTGGTAGGTACGACGTGGCTTGAACCTCCCAACCTTGTATGGGGCTTGAAGAGTCAAGAGGCAATTCTGAGGCTACGTCACTTCTCTATCTTCCTTGATCAGTTTCTTG
>WNGL01037039.1_pt1 | contig 10951 bp, 10 predicted proteins | sample 5400591 | NCBI WGS metagenome assembly WNGL01 (sample SAMN13153377, study PRJNA577476) | soil metagenome | isolation source: 80 cm soil or saprolite under Garry oak tree replicate 1 | place: USA:California | collected 2016-06-15
GGACTCTTCGAGCACAGAGACATATTGATCACCTAACCGCTGAAGAAGCTGCGTTGATCCTTCGATGTCGGTGAAGAGTAATGTGATCGTTCCCGTCGGCAAGTGATGCATTGAATACCCTCTCGTTCTTGTTCTATGGCTCATGCCCAAGGAAACATGCCGGCCATTCACTGTCGTACCGAATCGATACAGATCCAGATGATCCTATTCCAATTATATCGCAGTCGTTTCCTCTCTCCCTTCCTTCTCATTTCCTTGAAAATCCTTTAGAACGCCTGTTTCCTCCAGTCTAACACAAAAAGAGGGCAGATTCGAGCCTGATGAGAGGGATTGAGAACAAAAGATATCGTTATGCGAAGCTACTTATCAAAGACAAAAGATTCGCGCTATACTCATAAATAGTAATGACGACTGAAACACATGGAGCTACGGGCATGAATCGCATAGATCGCTTAACTGCCATCATTTTGCTGTTACAGGGAGGCAGGCGCACAGCCAGCGAGATCGCCCGGCGCTTTGAGGTGTCGAAGCGCACCACTTTTCGCGATATTCAGGCGCTCTGTGAGATTGGTGTGCCGATTGTGACCGAATCTGGCGCGCACGGCGGCTATACGTTGATGCCGGACTACTCTCTGGCTCCGCTCCAATTGACGCAGCGCGAGGCCCTTCTGCTACGCCTGGCGCTCGGCAGCATATCCCAACTTGCCGATGCTCCCTCTGGGGCATATCGTGCGTCAAGTGCGTCATCGGCGATCAGTCTGTTCCACAACGCCCGCCGATCGGCAGGAATCTGCCGATCAGTCTTGTCGGTCACCATGGTTGCAATGAGTCGCCCGCTATCGGCGCGACATGCCGCTGCACTTTTCGGTTCTCGTACGCAGTCTGCATCAAGGTCCAATCAAAATGCAGGGCGGGCGCCTCATGAGGGGGCATTCCAACTGGCGGGAGAGGTAGCCGACGGCGCCAACTCCTGGGTATGCCCCGTCCAGTACCTGCTTGAGAAGGCAATACCGGCATTGCAGGCTGAGGCAGTCAGATATGACGTTGTCAAAGACGAAGGCGCTATAGATTGTTGGCCCCAAGATAGGCTTCTTGTTCTCTACTATTTTTGATCCAGCGACGTACGGTATTGTCATCGACACGCAGGCGATGCGCAACTTCACGGACGGTCAACAGTTCTTCTGCCTGTCCTGACCGATCTGTATCGTTTACCTCTTTTAGAAATGCCATCCTGATGTTCTGACGAGTCATAAATAGACCTCCCTGCTTCAGATAAAAGAAACAACTAAAATCGTCCATTTTAGAACATTTCGGGAAGATCAATGTCCTTCCGGCATAAGCATAGTGCCTTCATATGAATTGGCGCTGTGAATTGCCTGAATTGTGGCTGAGAACATCCACATTAATACATGCGTTCTCAGGCTCATTTTAGTGTGTACACAGCATCATTTCACCTTGGCACGCTATGCTTATCAGCGAAAGAGTAAGCACTTGCTAATGAGATATGCATTAATCATCTATGGCCTCGGGGTACGAGATCTCATAGAGGAGGAACGATATGCCTGGTTCACTTCGTCTTGGGAAAATCGCTGGAATCGATATCTACGCACATTTGAGTTGGTTCATTATCCTTGTCTTACTGACCTGGTCTCTTGCCAGTGATTGGTTCGCCCAGTTGTTTCCTGGCTGGGCCACGACCACCTATTGGATCACTGCGTTCATCTCAGCACTGTTGTTGTTTGCCTGCGTCCTCGTGCATGAACTTGCTCATGCGCTCGTCTCCCAAGCGCATGGACTAACGGTGAAAAACATCACGTTGTTCATCTTCGGCGGTGTTGCGAACATTGAGGAGGAAGTGAAGCGTCCAGGAATCGAGTTTCAGATCGCAGCCGTAGGTCCAATTGCGAGCTTACTCCTTGCCGCCGTTACTTTCCTGCTCGCATTGCCACTGCGAGGAAGCAACTCTTCTGCGGAGGCCATCCTAGACTATCTTGCCGTGTCGAACCTCGTGTTGGGCGTCTTCAACTTGATTCCGGGCTTTCCGCTCGACGGCGGGCGCGTCCTACGCTCAATCATATGGAAGGTGACGGGGAATTTGCAGAAGTCGACGCGCATCGCTTCTTACGTCGGCCAGGCCAGTGCATATGTCTTCATCCTACTGGGGATTATTGAGTTCTTCACGGGTAACTTCTTCAATGGCCTCTGGACGGTTTTCGTCGGTTGGTTCCTCTTAAACGCGTCGCAAACTGCCAATACGCAGGTCGAGCTTCAATCAACGCTTCAAGGCGTCTCCGTCGGTCAAGTGATGAATCCCCGACCAGTAACGGTTCCCGGGAACATTTCCTTGCAGAGATTGATGGATGAGTACTTCCTGCCGCTTGGATTACACTCCGCCCCTGTCACGCAGGGCGACTATCTGTCGGGTCTGATTACCTTCACCGATATTGCTGGTATGGCACGGGAACGCTGGTCATACATTCCGGTTGGTCACGTGATGCGCTTGCTGGAACAGGTCTATACGACTACACCTGAGCAACCTTTGCAAGATGTGCTCAAGATGATGGGAACACAAGACATCAATCAGGTACCTGTCATACAGGATGGGCGCCTCGTTGGACTCTTGAGCAGGGAATCGATCATACGATACCTGCAAGTGCGACAGGGTTTAAAGGGAGATGAACCGCAATTTACGGCCTGAAAATTATTACGCATCACTCCACTCTCAGCTGCGGTTCAGCAAGGCCACAGCATACATTCATATAGGAATGCTATGCTTGCTATAGGGAGTCGTGGAGGTTGGGGCTGGAGAACGACAAGCACAATGGTGTGCTTGTCGTTCTCCAGCAAGGTCTCCAGCGATCTCTATTGAAACAGTGTCACCCTGAAATCAAGCTGAGTCAATGCTGAGATGAAACTGAACTTACGCTTTCAGCCAGGGCTCAGCTTGGTCACAGAATCATTTCATACACATGAAATCACTGTCTCAGCTTATCTTCCTCTTCGCCTTTACGGTGCTGTTGATAGCTCCTGTTTTCCTCAGCGATCAGTTCGGTCCCTACCCGCTGATGAAAGCAGGGCTGGTTCCAGGTTCGTTACAGGACGTTTGATCAGATCATGATCCGATTACTGCAACCACCCCCGTTAAAGTGCCCACGAAGACGTGATCTCCGGAGAGGGTAGGGGTCGCGAAGCGTGACGTTGTATTCACTGACATACTGGCACGCACCTTGCCACTCTGTATGTCAAGGGCATAGAGGGTCCCGCCCGGGTCGAGACTGTAGACCGTGTGGCCGCCCACAACCGGTGAGCCGGTCACCGAACTAGGGGCCTGCCAGCCAGGCGTCAGGCGTACTCCGGGCCCGACCTGGATCTGCCGCAGACCATCGCTGCAGGGTACGAAGACGATCGAGCCAACCAAGGCCGCCCCACCGAAGGCATTGCAAACAGGCTCAACCAGCGCTTGACCGCCGACGCCTCCGAGCCTGTCGGCGTGTAACAGGTAGCCGAAACCAGACTTGCCATTGGCATAAACTAACCCCTCTGGGAGCAGGACCGGACTCATTGACCCAAGATCGGCATCTGAGGCGTTGTCCTGCGGCCATCTCTCGGGAGCGAAGCCATCCTCAAGGTGCAGCGTTGGGGACAGCCTCAGCACTGAGTCGCTATGATCCCAGTTCCCGCCAGTTGCCTCGCCATTACCCACACTGACGTAGAGGTGACCTGCAGTGTCCACCACTGGCCCTGGAGGTGCCCAAATGCCTCCCTCGCGTGTCGTCGGAACCTGGTAGGTGAGCAATGGGCCTCGCCCATCCGTACGTGAAGCGACTACCCTTCCATTATAGTTGCCGCAATCGCCGAAAAGACCTCCGTAAGCCACGTAGACCATACCCTTCGAGAGCGCAAGGGCAGCACGTTGCTGGTGGGGCGCAGACTCCATTCCTGCCGGGTCAACCGAGCGGCGTACCCGTATCTGACCCGTGTCGACATCGATGCCTACCAGGATGTGTGCGGGACCGCTCACCTCGGCAACAGCGAAGACCAGACCGGTTCCCGGGTCATAGACGGGCGTGCCAGTAATCCCCAGCGGATCGATGTTGCCGCAGGGAAGCTGGGAGAGTGGAACAGGGCTACCCATATTGGTACGCCACTGCACCTGGCCTGTGCGAGCATCCAGGGAGTACAGTGAGTTCCCCTCCGTAGCAACGAGCACCCGCCCCGCGACCACCAATGGTTCGGCGTACACAGCCCCGTCTAGCTGCGTACTCCATGCATGCGTGAGCCGATCTGGGTCAGGGAGGCTTGCGAGATAACCCGTACGGGCGTTGTCGCGGTGATAGGTGGTCCAGTCAGCACTGCTCGAGACTGGACCACTGGAGGCTGTCGCGCCTGGTGGCAGTGTCAAGGGGGTGGAACTTGCTGATGGCGCGCCTGAGTGAGACGACGAGTTGCCGCAACCAGCAAGTGCCGTAAGTAGCACAGATATCGCAATGCATGTTAAGTACTGGACATGCATGATCGTTAGGGAGCTTCCTCTAACTTGCCGAGGATGCGTGAAAGGGCTCATTACCTCTTCTTCTCCTTATTTCTCACGGCTTCCCAGCTTGCTTCTTTGTCACACTCAATGCCTCAGATTGATCGAACCTCTCCACCGCATGCTCACAGGACAAGCATATCATGTCTATCTGAATTGAACCTGTGAATGGCTGAGAAGTGACAAACAAGCTCTGGCTCCAGCATTCCTTGCACATCATTCCACTCTCAGGTAGGGCTTAGCTTTGTCACAGGATCAGTTCATATTCAGGCGCTATGCTTACCGTGGAAGACAGAGAGCAGCAGGCTGCTGCTCTCTCGTCCCTCTTTCATCGTGACGTATCACGTGAAGAGAGGGTCTGGTTGGAAAAGACACTATGGAGAAACCGATGATAGCTACACAGCGTCAAGGACGTTTTAGTACAAACCTGCAAGAACTTCTCGTATGGCATACCTACCATGTGGTACCGCTTCCCCGATGGCGTCATCCGCTCGTTGGGTATGTTTTGAGCGCCTTTCTCGTGGGGTTGGGTCTGTTTATGGGGCTCATCGAGACCCAACTCCTGTTGCCTATGGCATTCCCCGGAGTCCTACTCACCCTCACCGTCCTGATCGTTGCGCTCCTGTGGGGGGTCGGCCCGGCGGTCTTCGCGATACTGTCAGGCCTGCTCGTGCTCGATTACCTGTATATCCCTCCCTTTGGAGTACTCGGGGGATATGAGGTGAGCGGCGCATTACAGCTGCTAACATTTGCCCTTGCTGGCATCATCACTGCTCTCCTCGCCAGCCAGCGCGAATCTGCACGACTGAGAGCAGTTGTGGCTGAGGGCCAGGCCATTACACGTGCCAACCAACTCGAAGCGACGTTTGAGGCGATGACCGACGGAGTCGTCGTCTACAACCACCAGGGCCACGTGCTCCAGACAAATACGGCCACCGATCATCTGTTCGGCCTAGCTTGCCTGCCCTCCACAGACGAGGCACGTTCGAGGCAAGAACTGTTGCTGCGGGCAGCCGAGCGTGATGAGCAGGGAGCATTGCTTCCTGTGGAGCGGCGCCCACTGTCCCGTCTCTTCAAAGGCAAGGCGCTCTCGGGTGCGAACGCTGTAGATGTGCTGGTGCACACACCAGACGGGCGCGAGGTGTTGCTCAACACAAGTGGAGCTCCGATACGGGACGAGAAGGGGAACATTGAGCATGCCGTTCTGATCTTCCGGGATGTGACGGAGCGCCGTCGGCTTGAGCAGCGTACTGCTGACGCGCTTAGCGCACTGCTCTCTATCGCAGAGGTGCTCGAACAAAGTCGAGTGGGCTACGATCAGCAGGGTGAGAAGGCTCCCAACCCGCTCGCAGGATTAACGAGCGTGGGACAGCGGCTGGCAGAGCCGTTGAAATCCTGGCTGGGGAGCCAGAAAGGGATACCGTACGTTCCATCGCCTCTGTGGGTTTCACGCCAGAGCAAGAACAGCAGTGGCGGGAGCGCCTCGCGAATACTCCCTCCCTGGGAGATCACCTCGGCGACCCGGCACTGCTCTCACGTCTCAAGAACGATGAGGTGCTCGTGCTCGACGGCATGTTGTTGCCACTGTATACGCACGTTCTTCCCTACTATGTGCGAGCAGTGCTTGTTGTTCCCATCCGCGTTGGCAAACAGCTCATCGGCATCCTCTCCTTAGATGATGGAAGCCAGAAACACGACTACACCCCGCTTGAAATCGCCCAGGCACAGACCATAGCCAAACTGATGGCGCTCGTTCTTGAGCGGATGCAGCTGCAGCAGGAAAGGACGGAGGCATGGGCAAACGAACTCGCTATGCGTGAAGCAAAGCGCGGCATGGAGGAATCCCTCAGTCTCGTCTGCCATGAGTTGTTGATCCCCCTGACGGTCATCAAAGGGAGCATTCAGTTAGCCGGGCAAAAGGTAAAACGCTTTGTTCACAGCACAGAAACCCCGATCGAGGCGGCAAGACAACTTGCTCCCATCCAAACGCCTCTCGAACGCGCCAAAAGCCAGGTAAACCTCCAGAATCGGCTGATACATGATCTGCTCGATGTCTCACGTGTCCAGGCAGACACGCTGAAGCTCTCCTTGAAACCCTGCAATCTTGCCCGGATCGTTCAAGAAGCTATCGAGGTCCAGCGCCAGGTAGCTCCTTCACGTGCCATTCGACTCGAACTGCCTGCTGAAGACCCGGTACCGGTTCAGGCAGACGCCGACCGCATCGGGCAAGTGGTGACCAACTACCTGACCAACGCCCTCAAATACTCGGCACCCGATCGACCTGTTGAGGTCCATCTCCAGGTGGAGGGGCAGATAGCACGCGTCACCGTACGTGACCACGGACCAGGACTTGCCCCCACTGAGCAAGAGCACATCTGGGAGCGCTTCTACCGTGTGTTGAGCATTGAGGTGCAGAGTGAATCGGGAGCATCGAGTGGGGGACTCGGTATTGGACTCTATCTCTGCCGATCGATCATCGAACGGCATCATGGGCAGATAGGCGTGCAGAGTAGTCCCGGCAAGGGATCGAACTTCTGGTTTACGCTGCCCCTCGCCAGGCCAGAAGAAACGGAGTAAGAAAGGCGGTGGTGGGATAGCGTCTCCTGCGTGTTGACGCAGGATGTATCTCTGCTGGGGAGAAGTGGGAATGTTGGTAGGAAGGGCCTGGCTCTCAGGAGGGTTCGTCCTTGCTCTCGGCAATTGGCTCCCCTGCCCGAACCAACAACAGTGGGCAGCTCACTCGTCCCGTAATGCGAGGTGCGATGCTCCCTGCCAGTAGAGCATCCAGTCCTGCCCGTCCATGACTGGCCATCACAAGCAGATCAACGTTCAGTTGCTCGGCAAAGCTCAGCACGACAGCAACAGTATCGCCCCGCAGTACTTCGGACTGAACTGGCACCCCTTGAGCACGACATTGAATGGCGGCCTGCTCCAGGTAGTCCAACGCCCCTTGCTGGGCCAGATCAAGAACAGCTCTCATGGTGGTTGGAAGAAGCATGCCTGATACTGCTTGACTTCCTGAGAGTGTTGCCAGTGTTGGAATAACAAGCACCAGGTGCATCTCCGCATCGAAGGCACGTGCAAGTGTCATGGCAACAGGAAGCGCTGGTTCGTGGGCAGCAGTGCCATCGAGGGGCACCAGGATGCGGCGGAGGTCGAAGATCGGTGCATTGCCATCCTCCCTAGGCAGCACGAGCAGGATGGAGTATGTACCCCGGCGAAGAGCTTGCTGGGCAATGCTGCCAAAGAGGAGACCTCGAAGTCCACTCCTGCCATGGGTACACATGATGACCAGATCTGACTGACTCTCCTGAGCGTGTTCGGCGATGCTGCGAGCAACGTTCTCTTCCCTGTCCTCATGCACGTGGGTCTCAACCAGGATGTCGGTAGATCGCAATCGTGCTGCTACCTCTTCAAGGTAGGCTCGTGCCTCGGCAACACCGGTCAGATGTCGTTCTCCATGAATCGTCGCCGGAGCATGCTGCTCCATGACATGCAGCAGCGTGACCTTTGCATGGAAGCGGCTCGCGAGGTGCTCCACCGTCGGCAGCACTGCTTCTGCTAAATGCGAGCCATCAAGAGGAACCAGGAAACGGTATTTGTCCTGTGCGCTGTGCTGAAACATAGACCTCACTCTCCAAAGAATGTCTGGTACAGCAGGAAGATATTCAGGCTGATGATCAGCGCCGCGACGACGCTCGCGATCATCGTGGTCAATCGGCGGTTCACCAACACCCCCATCAGATCCTTCCGCCGTGTGAACATCACCAGGGGAACAAGGGCAAATGGAATGCCAAAACTGAGGACAACCTGGCTCAGCACAAGCGTTCGTGTTGGCTCAAGCCCGATGATGATGACCAGGAGCGCTGGCAGCATGGTGACAGTCCGACGTATCCAGATCGGGATATGCCAACGGAGGAAGCCCTGCATGATGACCTGGCCCGCCATGGTACCGACAGTCGAGGAGGACAATCCCGACACTAATAGCGAGACGGCGAACACCCAGCTCGACGCCTGTCCCAATAAAGGGGTGAGGGTCTTGTATGCCTCTTCTATCGTCCCGACATCGCTCAGGCCTGCACGGAAAAACGTTGACGCCGCCATGATCAGCATGGCGGCGTTCACCAATCCTGCCAGGCCCATAGCAATGATCACGTCAATCATCTCGAAGCGGAGCAACTTCTTGAGAAGCTGAGGGCTGCGGGTCACGATGCGTCCCTGCGTCAGAGCAGAGTGGAGGTAGATCACATGTGGCATCACGGTGGCACCGAGGATACCCGAGGCCAGCAGGATGCTCTCTGTTCCAGCCAATTGTGGCACAACGGCGTGATACGCGATATCGCCCCATGCTGGTCGATCAAGCAGTGTTTCGATCACGTAGCAAAGAGCAATCACGCCGACCAGAGCGGTAATGACGGCTTCCATTGGTCGGAAGCCGTAACGTTGCAGTCCCAGGATGATGAAGGTTACCAGAGCGGTCAAGAGACCGCCCCAGATGAGCGGAATATGGAAGAGCAGCTGAAAGCCAATGGCTGCGCCCAGGAACTCGGCCAGGTCAGTCGCCATAGCCACGACCTCGGCCAGGACCCACATGGCCCAAACAACGGGCTGTGGGAAACGCTCGCGGCACATCTCGGCGAGGTTGAAGCCAGTGGCGATACCGAGCTTGGCCGAAAGTGTTTGAATAAGCATAGCCATCAGGTTGCTAGCAACGATGACCCAGACGAGCATGTAGCCGAAGCTGGCGCCCCCTTGAATGTTCGTCGCGAAGTTTCCCGGGTCTATATAGGCCACACAGGCGATGAACGCTGGACCAAGGAATGGCAAGAGTCGGCGAAAGAATCCTTTGTCGCTCTTCCCACTGAGCACCTCATTGGCTGCACGAATGGTACCGGCATCTCCAACGTGCGTTGCAGCTTTCGGAGTTTCAGATGGCATCATGATTGGTCCTTCTCCATTGACACGCAGACCTACCTACTTGCCGCTCACCTCTTCATCAGTCAGTCATAGCCAGATCATGGGCAGCAATCCCGTCTTCCCTCTGTGGCAGCACCGGCCAACCCCGACCATTCAAGGATCTTCTCATCTTTCCCCCGCATATTCATGGCACGCTATGCCAGCACCGCTGCACGTGGCAGCACGATGGTCTGCAAGTCTTTGCGCACTTCGGCTTCAGCAAGCTGGTCCTTTTCAGACAACTGATTGAGCCCGGTGACCACCTGCCACAGCACAAGCATAGCTTTTCTGCCTGAACTGATCCTGTGAAGTGGATGAGATGGAACTGAGAACTTGGAACCCCTGAACCTGTTACTTTTCCCATAGTTTGTTCGCGGCTGGAGGCAAAGTTTGTCCGCAAAAGACCATTTCCACGCACGATCTGACTACTCTAAAAGCATGAGATTGAGCGTCGTTGGACACATCGTTTGGTTCTAGTCACAGGCTGTGACTTTTCCCATAGTTTGTCCGCGGCTGGAGGCAAAGTGTGTCCGCAAAAGCCCGGTTTCACGCTCGATGCGACGACGCCAAAAGCATCGGATTCCGTGCCTTTGGAGTCATAGTGTGTCCGAAAGTACAAATTGGACGCTAACGATGTCCAAAAGTATTCTCTCCTGAGAGATCGATGGGCCACCGTCCTTCCTCGCAACACAGGCTGCCAACGATCTTATTTCTCACATCGCACTGCTCGTGTCGTGAGCTTCCAGTATTCCTTTCCCCACCATGCCCGTGAGTGTATCGTGAATTCTCGTGACGTGGAGGTGAGTTTCATCTGGTATTATATCTAGCAGCGTGACTACCCTCGCTGCAGTGCCACGGTGACATGTCTTCAAAAGGCGCAGCATCCTGGCAAGCGAAGAACGCGTGTGTTCTTGTCGTGCGTTCTCTTGCGATTGCAATTGTGTGTACACGTTCTACCGGGAGTTGCTGGATGAGAAAGAAAGGGCATCAAAAATTTACTGACGTTTGGGCAAACCAGACGAATCTCGGGAAGCAGTTCGGGTTGTCGGCCATCGCGATGGGCAAGAAGCTCAAAGAGTTGGGCTTGCGGGGCGAGGATGGGAATCCAACCGTACAAGCGCTCGTCGAAGGCTATTGCACATTGACGCCGCTCAAGGATGGCACTCCATTCTTCATGTGGAGCAGGCAGAAAATCAAGGAGTTGATGCGGGCACACGGGTATCAAAGACTCAACCCGCAGGAGGTCAAGGCGCTTTTGCGTGAGCGGAAATTCGATGGTGATCTTATTACATGACACGCCTTCATCGTCGCTGGCCGCACACCGGCTCTCAAAGAGATATCCCTTGCCGTACCGTCCTGTTGCAACGGAGCGATGAAGGCACAGATGAGGAACTGGATGGCCTCTGCCTGCTGCTCGAGTACCGCGTGCAATCATGGGGTGCGCAGATCTCCTATGCCACCTAT
>WNGL01010046.1_pt1 | contig 10950 bp, 10 predicted proteins | sample 5400591 | NCBI WGS metagenome assembly WNGL01 (sample SAMN13153377, study PRJNA577476) | soil metagenome | isolation source: 80 cm soil or saprolite under Garry oak tree replicate 1 | place: USA:California | collected 2016-06-15
ATCTGACCATCGTCAAAGATCTTTCGCGGGTCATGAATCGCTTGAAAGCGCTGTATCGCAGCTGGGCGATCCCCTGTGCCGGCCGGGACGTCTACTATACCCGTCATCGCGCCGAGTGGCTGGGAAAGATCAGGGAGGCTGGCGTCCGTCGGCGGATGCGGTGTCGCTAACCTCTGAAGCGGTCCAAGCGTTGAGCGCGGAAATCGTTCTCAGAAAACTTGATATAGCTGTTTCTAAATCGGGCGACGAAGGCGGTGTGCGCTCAGAAGAACTGGTCACGATTCGGACCTTCGGTGAGCTTCACGAGGCCATGCTTGCTAAAGGAATGCTTGATTCGGCGGGTATCCGATGCGTTGTGGTCGACGACAATACAGGCCGTATGCTTGGCTCAAGAGCGGTTGGCGGGATCAGGATGCAAGTAAATAGGGCTGACGCCAGTGCGGCCCTGGAACTCCTGAAGCAGTCCACTTCGGAATCATGCACGTGTAGATCAAGTAAGCGAGTTTATTGGGTGGAAGTCCACGTCTGTCCGAATTGTGGCAAGACGGAGTTTGTGATACCGCCGGATGTGACGCAACGTTTTCTTCGCTGAAGCAAATTCGGTGCCGGGCGTTGGAGCCATCTTATACATGTCTCCGAGCAAGCCGCCGGAGAAGAACTCCGAATGTGGAGGAAGGTGTTGAAAAATCGCCATATCACTCAGTGAGCGGGTTCTGAGCGCTATCGCCTGTTCACGCCAACTAATTGGAAATCGTATCGGTCCCAGCGTAGAGTGCGACGTGTATGGACAGAGCTATTAGCCCGAATGAAAAGAAAGTTGTGAATTGGCTCCTGGATCACGCATTGGTTGACGTAACAGCTTACCGACGTCACCCTGTACAAGAGTTACGTGTAGTTGGCGGGTGCAGCTGCGGATGTGCCAGCTTGTACTTCGAGCCTGAGGAACAGCTAGGCAACGTACAGATGCTGGCCGATGAATTAGCTGTCTATCCGGATGGCCAGCAGGCAGGCGTGATTCTCTGGGGGCGCGAAGGCAAGATCGTCTGGCTGGAAGTGTACGATTTCCAGCCGGTACGTCCCACCGTGTTCCGGATGTCTCCAATTTATGCACTTGGGATGATTTAGGACGTAGGGATCTGGAACGTAGCAAACGATCCCATTAACCAAACTCTGGCTTCGCTTCGGCACAATCAGCCCTGCTTTGCCATAACTGTTGCAAAATCGCCATATCACTCACAATCTGGGTTCTGAGTGATAACGCCTGTTAACCACAGCCATCCGGACGGCGACCAGAAAAGAATCAGTGCGCCCACTCTGGCTCTTTCCGAACAGGAATGTACTCTGGACGATACCTTAAGCGAAGTCCTTTGTGTCCCGCTTTCGCTTCTTTCGTTAACTCGACTCTAAGTTCGTGACGTTTGCCATCGATCGCGGGAGGAATAAACCCCAGTTCATAGAAGATTTTGTCACGAAGAACCCAATTGACAATTGCAAGCACCCAACTCCGTCTCCACCATGTGTTATTTGCGAGGATGGTACAGAGGTTTGCAGCAATGCCCCGTTCCCTGGAGGTGCAAAGAAGGAGAAGTATTAGCGTCCGGAATTTAGAAGTCACTGCACGAGAGGTGAATTAGAGTTATGTCAACACCGCAGACTCCCCCAACTCCAGCCGTTCTCCCGGACAAAATGCCTGAGGTCTGGGTGGAACAGGTCGCGAGCGTTGTGAAATCAGAGATCGCGAGCGGTGTAAAATCAGAAAAGACCAAAATATGGTTCCCGCTCTTAATGGGCAGCTCAGTAATAGCCGCTGTCGTCAGTTATTCTTCCTCCTGTTACAACACCAACAAAACCATCTCTGCGACAAAAGACGTAGTAACGACCAACATTACTGCTACTAAAGAATTAGCGGGTGTCACAGCCCGCCTGGACGCACAGAAGGCATTGGTCCTAGTCCGACAGAGAGCTTACATAGACATCAAGCAGACTCTAGACGATCTCGTCTTAAAGCTCCAATCGTTCATTACAACGGTCCAAATAGCACAGCATTTTCCTGTGAATGCTACAACCCGAAAGCAGTTCGACGAAGAACTGAAAGATGCTGGCAAGGCACACAAAAAGGTCATTGACACCATAGGGCAGAGGTCTGAGGTAAATGGACTCGCCGTTGTCGGGGATGTCGGAGACCTTATGGGAGAGCTTAGTCTGGCCCTCTCTGCCGCACAGACAAATCCGGAAGCATCTTTGTCCCACATCGAATCCGATAAAGAGAGGATTCGACAGCTCAGCTTACGAGTGCAGGAGCAGATCTCTAAGGAGATCGAAAACATTCATTAACTGGTAGGGCGAGGCTACAAGGGTGTAGTAGAAACAGAAAGACCAGCAAGAACTCACTAGGTTTCGCGCTGGCCTCTCTACAATCCGGAAGGGATTCCGGTTCGTTGTATCAGGGTCGGATAATCCTAGGACGGGCCGCCTACCGCGCTGCTATGGAGTTGCTGCTTCAACAGACGATTCTCTTTCACTAGAATCGTTGTTCTCCCGATGTTGTTCGCGATCCGCTGAGGCGGCTTTCGGATGCTGCTCCTGACGGAGCGACAAACAGGAGGAGCAGAAGACAGTCGCCGTACATCTCACAGGTTTCCGCGTGGGATTCACACAACTCACTACCACAGTCAGAGCATTGTGTGCTGGCCGTTTTTAGGCAGGCAACGCCGACTGCATCCGCCGAATTTCTCATTTCAACGACTTCGCAGCTTTTTGGCATGGGGCAGGATCACTGGATGTTTTCTAATTGTCTCCCTCACCTACGGCTGAAGATTATACGCAAAAGTAGTGAAATCGGTGCTGATATTGGAACTCAGGTAAATCAGCCCCTTTGCTACGAGTCCGCCAACGATACCGTCTTCCATGCTGAAATACTGAGTGTCAGTTTCCTTTCGGAAATAATCAGCAATTATCTGCATTTCGGGAGGGGTAAGACTGAGCAATACAGCCTTGCGATTTTTCTGTTCTTGAAAAGAATTCAGCGGGATCTTAAGCCAAGCCCCGAACTCGACAGCCAATACAGCAGCACTGAAGATAGCACCCAAGCTGATCCACGGCAGAAAATATTGCCGAATTTCCGAGAGTCCCATCTTCTGCATGACGGAAGAAGGAAGCAATAGCAGAAGCGTGCAGACAATTAGAACGGCTGACCATCTTTTCGGTGATTTCAGCCATTCAAGGGCTTTGCTCAAGAAATCGAGCATACAATCTTGATGCTATCACGCTCTTTTACACGCTCGTTTTTCACGTTTGGATATTGGAAACTGCGAGCGGCGAGCAGATTCTTTGATGATAGCCAACAGGGAGTCAGACTCTCAGGAGTAGCTCATATGAAAGTCTCTGTAATCGATAACGAATTCGTAGCGACGATGGACAGGGAACTCAGAACGGGCTTCGGTTTGGGAGGAAGTGCGAAGTGTGCGACAGCTTTTCTGACCGAGGCTTCCGTTCAATTCCTTGACAGAGTTCTTAGCGACGTGCGAAAGCGTAAGCGTGATCTTCACATCCAGTTGGTTGTCGGACTCTATCTCAGATTTACATCCCCGAATGTTCTGCGCCGTTTGCTGACACTCCAACACGCAAATGCTGACCAGTTAGAAATTAAGGTGGCACGTAACGAGAGATTTCATTGGAAACTTTACCTCTTCAAATCTCATGATGGACGCACCACCTGCTACGTAGGGTCTTCAAACCTCACAATCGACGGTTTGGAAAAGAACGGTGAGCTAAACGTCAAGCTTCAGGATGATCGCCACGCTTTCGATCAGTTGAACGTAAGTGTAAGAGCAAACACATGGTTGACACATTGAATCCGCAGCTAGCGTGACTTCGCCACTTGATCAGCATATTCTCAGGCGGCAAGTCTTCGTTCCTTCGTCCAGGGCGGATTACTGCCGGTTAGCTCGTAATCCAGGCACAATTCCAATAACGGCCGATGATTAGCCGCGAACAAGGTGCTTCGACGATTAGCCGACGATGCATCTATGTGGCGCCTTCAAATTCTGGAGACCGTCTCGGCCCAGCATTCGTCGGAACCCGTAATCCGCCTCTCGGAAGAAGACTCCAGTGGCGAGGGACGAAGGCTGTGACATCTCAGCAAACAGGGCAGTGCCATACTGCGTTTCTTTTTTGGTGGAGGCAGCGCAGGTCACAGTACGGAGCGATCCAGAGTGGCGCAGCAAGTTTTTCCATCTGGCCATGCGACGAGGACGAAAGATCGCCAAGGTGGCGATGGCCAGGCGACTGGCCGTTCGTCTCTTCTGGATGTGGCGTAAGCAGTCGGATTACGAGCAGTGGACAAAGTTCGGTCCGCACGCGGGCCAGCGCCCGGAACAGGCGTTGGTCTGCAATAGAACATCGAGCTATCGATTGGGCAGCCTGCTCCCCTTTGCCGGGGAGTTCGAAATAGCAATCATGATCGAGGTTGGACCGAAGAGATGCATGGGTCGGACTGACATCCGAACCTGCAACTGATTGAAAGCGAGCCTTGGTCGGATACCGAACTTCTTCAATGAGAGCGAAATGGCGCTCTTTCCTGAGTGCATGCCAAAGTGTGCTCAGATATTACTTGACACCGCTGACATTGTCAGAGACGCCTGATTTCGTCAACAATCGATTCTCTTTGTGCCTGTCAACGGAGAAAGAGTTAGGAAGAGACCGGCACGCCTTCCAACGAGTGCTCGGCACGACCTGGCACGCCCTTGGCTCAAAATGGGAACCGGACAGTAAAGATTCCGTTGTGATTATTCACGTGAAAACGTGTCGTGGCGATTTGGACCCCACCCCCGAAATTCAGTCCTAGCCTTCCCCTCAAATGGAAATTGCCAAACATAATTCCCGGAGTCATGAAGACTTGTGTCTTTCCACGGTTGGGACCGTCTTGGAAGCGCGTGCAATTCGTTTCGATCTCCGGCCAGAGTTTCTTGGACACGTGATATTGGAAAGCATTGTTCCAGGGGAACGTTCGGCCGATCTTTTCTTCGTTACCTGTTGGAAGAGTTGCTCCAAAGGTTCCCTGAACATCAAATTGGCCGAAGCCTTTCCCATAGGCGATCATGGGGGTAATGATGGTTTTCGTAGAACCGTTCTTATACTGGCCAGTGGGAAACGTCGTCTGGAAGTACGCCGTAAGAATGTAGTTGCCATGCTGTTCGTTGGCGGCGACGATTCGGTATTTCAAAATAAAACCCCAGTCTCCGAACCCGTCCTTTACCCCAGGATTGTTGTGCACGATGTAAGGGGGAGGCGCAACGAGAAAGATCTCGACATGTCTCTGCGCGATCAGTTCGAGGCCCTTACTGCCATTATAGTTTTCGGTGGTAATCCCATTATTGCCGCGTTGCCAGAAAATGTCGTACCGGTATACCTCCAGGAGGCGGGCGGGAGCTGTCGCCACCGCCGGGAGCCAGTGAGGTTGTTCCGCTTGGGTGCGTGCAGTCATCTTGAACCAATTTTCAAAGAAGCCGCCACTTTTGGGAGGCTGAGCAGGTTGACTGGAGGTACCGGCAACTTGAGAATGAATCAGTGGAGCTGCGCAAAGATTGATCGCCAGCGTCAGGAAGACAGCCAAGCATGCCCTCAAGGTTCCTCCTCAACTCCGACTCAGGCAGGTTTCTCACCCGCCTCTATATATCCATAGCGGGAAAACCCACCAAGAAACCGTCACGCGGGCCGAAAAAAGGCAATTCCCTTTGAGTCCTAGAACGCTTCGAACCCGTTTTGGAGCAACCTACTAGTGCTCGCGAACCGTACTTCCAAAATCTCGCTGGTAGGATGTCCACTCCTTCTTGAGGTTAGCCATGAAACGCAGAAATTGAGGCTGGCTGCGCATGCACTCAAAATGCGGGTCATCGCGATAAACAGGATATATCGGCAGGCCATTGGCACTCGCTTTGCGAAGCCAGGCCAATGCCGGTTGCGGCTTTCCCAACACTCCGTAAGCTGCCGCCACAGTGTGCATCATGTGGTGGGTGTGCAGCAAAGACCCGCCTCCGTGGGTGGCCTTTTGGATCAACTGTTCCGCCTTGCGGCGTTCGCCTCGCTTTGCGCACAGCAATGCTTCATAGCTGGACAGGAGCGGGTCTTTGGGTAGGACCTGAGCCGCTGAGCGGATTGCCTCCGCCGCTTTTTCCAATTGCCCGGCATAGAGCGGCGCTGCTGGAGAAAGCAGATTTGCCCACAAACTGGCGCGGTCGATGCTCAACGCTCGCGAGTGCCAATCCCAGGCTTCATCGTACTGACCTAGGTACAATGCAGTCGTCCCGAGCATAGTTAAAGTGAAGGTATTGTCGGGGCAAACCGCCAGAGCCGTAGTGAGGCACTCCTTAGCTTCCGACTGCAAGCCAATATGCATCAGAACTAATCCCCGCCAGCCCAAGGCCTGGTCATGTGTCGGCCGTCGTTGTAGTGCTTGCCCAAGGGCGCGAAGAGCAGCCCGGTGCTGGAAGTTCTTGGCAGGCGTCCAAATGAGGCGACCGCGAGCAACATAGGCTTCCACGTTATTTCGATCCAAGGTCAATGCCTTTCGTACCGCCTGCTCCGCCCGGGCGATCCACTTCGGCGCCGCTTCGAAGATGCCGCCCATGAGCACACAGGCCTCTGCCAACCCGGCCCACGCATCGGCAAAATGAGGGTCAATCACGGTGGCGTTTTCGAACATCTCAATAGCAATCCGCATATCCCAGCGATTGTTGCGCCTCATTCGTTCCACGGCTCGCAGGAACAACTCATACGCTGCCGGGTTCTTGGTTGGTGAACTTCCCGCCATTTGGGGAGGCGCAGTCGGATTCAACTCGCGGGCCAGTCCGTCCGCAATACGGTCTTGCAGTTCGAAGATTTCCGAAACCTCCGCATCGTATTTTGTGGAGAGGCGACAAGAACCGTCACTTACGTTCCACGCCTGCACACTCACTCGCAACCGCTGGCCGAACTTCTGAATACTGCCATCCACCAGAACCTCTACATCCAGTTCTCGGGCAGCTAACATTAAATCCGTGGTTTGTTTGGTGTAGCGCATGACGGCGCTCATCGGACGCACCAGTAAATTGCCGCTAGCGCTGAGACGGTTAATCACCGGGTTGGCCAGAGCAACCATTAGGTACTCGTCATCGAGATTGGGGGTGAGCAGCTTGAATGGCAGAACGGCCACGGCGAGCTTATTGGCTACCGCCGCCGGAACTGTGACGCCTAATTCTAAGCGGCGACTGACATTGTTCAACTCCACCTGCACCTCGTGTGCCGACTGGTAACGGGATGCTGGCTTCTTCTGCAGCAGCTTGAAAGTAATCCGCGACAGTTCCGCCGAGACGATGCCTCCTTCTCCAGGCAAACCGGCTGGAACATCGTTCATCACCTGAGTGGCGAGTGCCATGGCACTCGGACCCGGAAACGGTCTCTTACCCGCCACCATCTCGTAGAGCAAAACGCCCAAAGAAAACAGGTCCGATCGCGTGTCTCCCGAGCCACCGGCGAGTTTTTCCGGAGCCATGTAGGCGAGCGTACCCGCAACGGGCAAGTTGATAGGCACATGGGTGACCGTTAGAGTCTCCTCGACCGCCTGGCTCGCCAACCCAAAATCAAGAAGCTTCGCGCGATCGTTTGTCAAGACCATGACGTTTTCGGGTTTGATGTCACCGTGAACCACACCCAGCGCATGGGCCGCAACCAGTGCCTCGGAAATCTGTAGCGCTAGTCGAACCACGACATGTGTCTCCACCGGTCCCGCGCACAAGAGCTCGCGAAGAGACTTCCCTTGCACTAGTTCCATCACGATGAAGAGTTGCTCGCCATCTTCCCCGACCTCATATATGGTGGTGATCGCCGGGTGGTTCAACGCCGAGGCGGCGCGAGCTTCCGAAAGAATACGTGCGCGCTGTTCGGCATGGCTGGCAACATCGACGGTCAGAACTTTCAACGCGACGTCGCGCCGGAGACGGTGATCATGTGCGCGGTATACCGCACCCATACCACCAGCGCCGAGTTGCTCAAGGATGTGGTAATGACCCATCGTTTTGCCGATGAGCTGGTGGACATCGGTCGGGCGTTCAGATGAAACAGCGGTCCGCCTAGCGGCAGGAGCGATGGCTTTGGCGAGCATCGCCACAGCCGGCACATCCAGCCAACCCTCGGCAGTGACTCCTTGGTCCAGGAGAGACTGCACTTCATCGAGCAGACCCTGGTCTTCTCCACAGGCTCGGGCGAGAAACGCTACCCGCTCATGACCCGGCAATGCGGTCGCTGAGTGATAGAGTTCCTCGATACGTTGCCAGCGTTCAGGCTTCATTATCGCCGCCACGGGAGAGCTCGCGGATGAGCCAGGCCTTGGCCAGCCGCCAGTCCCGGAGAATGGTTTCGGGTGATATCTGCAATACGTCGGCAGTCTCCTCAACGGTGAGGCCGCCGAAGAACCGCAGCTCCACGATCTGACTCTTGCGGGAATCCACAGCTGCTAGGGATTGCAGCGCATCATCCACAGCCAGAATGTCTGGTGCGGTTTCGATCGAAACTGTAAGGGCTTCCTCGAGATGCAGGTGCGTGGCATGCCCGCCCCGCTTCTGATAGTGCCGGGAACGCGCTAAGTCGATGAGGATGCGTCGCATCAAGCGCGCAGATAAGGCAAAAAAATGGGCTCGGTCACGCCAACCCACATTATCAACGTCCACCAGCCGAATGTAGATCTCATGAACGAGGGCGGTGGTTTGCAGGACATGCCCCTCTTGCTCTCCCGCCATACACCGTGCAGCTAGGCGGTGTAGTTCCTCATACATCAGAGGCATCAGTTGTTCGAGGGCTTGTTTGTCACCAGCATTCCAAGCCCGAAGCAACTGAGTTATTTCATGAGACGAAGGTTGCGGCATCCCGAGTCTTTCCAATTGGCGAAGGGTATCACGTCCACAGGTCAATTTCAGTTAAGAAACGGCCTTTTCTTGGAGCGGTGACGGTTTCCACCCGAGTTTTCCCGCTATTGACAGTAGGACCCGCAAACGTTGCCATCTAGGGTTTGAATCTGTACAAAGCTTGGCGAGCGCTGAGGCGACTTGCCCGTCTGAGGAGGCCTTCAAATGAAGAAAAATCGTTTCGCCCTTTCGATAGCGATTACTGTTCTGGTAGCCGCTTACACAAGCGCACAGAACGTTGTCTCGCAATGGAATGCGATTGCTTCCACAACAATTGTTGCCAACGGTAAAGAAGTCCCTGCCGCCTCGGGGGTATGGTTTGCCTATGTGCACTTAGCTGTCTTCGATGCGGTAAATGCGATCGACCATCGGTTCCAACCCTACCTCTTTAGCGCGAACCCTGCACCGGGGGCAAACCAAGATGCTGCCGCTGTCGCTGCCGCCCATAGGGTTCTAGTGAACTATTTTCCCTCCCAGCAGACGACGTTGGACGCGGACATTACCGCTTCTATTGCGGCAATCTCCGACACCCCGGCAAATATTTCGGCAGGAATTGCGGTGGGCGAAGCGTCGGCGCAGGCATTGATCACCGCTCGAGCCAACGATGGCCTGTTAGCCAATGTGCCCTACACCCCGCCGGTAGGGCCAGGTTATTGGCTGCCAACGCCACCGGCTTTCGGACCTCCAGTAACCCCTTGGCTCGGGCAAATGGTGCCCTTCACCATGTCAAGCGTAGCGCAGTTCTTCCCTGACGAGGGTCCAGATGCACTCGATAGTCAGCAATGGATTGACGACTACAACCAGGTGATGACTCTGGGCGCGATCAACAGCACCGTCCGAACTCCAAAGCAAACCGAGATCGGCCTCTTCTGGACAGAGCACACTGGCCAGCAGTACGCGCGTGCTTTTCGGAACTTAGCCACGCAGAAAGGGCTTGAAACTTCGGACACGGCACGACTGATGGCCATGCTGTGGGCGGGATTCGCCGATGCCGGCATCGGCTGCTGGAACGCAAAGTTTAGTTTTAGCTTCTGGCGGCCTGTGACTGCAATCCAAGCGGGAGGAGGCAACCCAGCTCTCACAGTTGATCCGAACTGGCTGCCCCTAGCGAATACCCCCAGCCACCCAGAGTACCCGGCGGCGCACGGTTGCGTAACGGGCGCGGTCTCGACAATTCTCGCCGGATATTTCGGGACGCCGAACCTCACTTTTTCCGTGGACAGCAAGGTAACTAACACGACGCACACGTTCACTAGCACCAACGACCTGATGCACGAAGTTGAAAACGCGAGGATCTATGCCGGATTCCATTATCACCACTCGGTCGTCCAGGGCAGGGTGCTGGGCATCAGCGTCGGACATCAACTGATGCAGCGATATTTCAGGCCAGCGCAATAGAAAATGTTCCGAGGGTTCGCGAAGGGGGCGACCCACCTTCTTTCCAGACCAGCGACAGAGCTGTCCCACAAGGGTTCGGACAGGCGAACATTTACCCGCGATAACCAGCAACCGGGGCGGGAAGCATATTCTCACCCAAAACATTTGATGAGAAATAATTGTTTCGGGGCGGATGGTCGGCCAACAGGAAAACTATGGGTTTTTAGTCGCAAAATCACTTCACGCTAATACCCCGGTCGCTTGAGTCTATGAATGCCGGGCGACCCACACAGCGGGAGTAAGGTCTGGAAGGCAGCGGATCGGTAGGTCGTCAAGCCCGGGGAGAATCGTGGAAAAGTAATCGCGCACCGGGACTCGCAGCCGACGGCAGCTTTCCACGACCGAGAGAATCGCCGCAACCTTCGGTCCTGCCAGTGGACTGCCGATGTGCAACCAACCTTTCGACCAAGAGCTACCGGACGCATGGAGTTCTCCGCCAGGTTAGTACTTAGCTCTAATTCGGGATACTCCAAGAAGCGGGTGAGCTTCTTCCACAGTGCGAGCGCGTACTGGCAGGCCTTGCTAAGTGCGCTGGAAGGCAAAGCAGCGGACTGCGCTGCCTCGATCTTGCTGC
>WNGL01010048.1_pt1 | contig 10950 bp, 5 predicted proteins | sample 5400591 | NCBI WGS metagenome assembly WNGL01 (sample SAMN13153377, study PRJNA577476) | soil metagenome | isolation source: 80 cm soil or saprolite under Garry oak tree replicate 1 | place: USA:California | collected 2016-06-15
CCCGCCGCCGAGCCCCAGGTAACAGCTCTGCCGTTGCCTGAGGATCGCGGAGAGGCCGCGCTTCAGCAAACACTCAAGCGCCTCGGCACCACTGCCAGCGTGATGATGATCGTGGCCCATCCCGACGATGAAGACGGCGCGCTGCTCACATATCTCTCCCGCGGCTTCGGTGTGCGCGCTACGCTGCTGACGCTCACGCGCGGAGAGGGCGGCCAGAACGCGATGTCCGTCGAAAGCTACGACGCGCTGGGCATCATCCGCACCAACGAGCTGCTCCGGGCAAGCGAATTCTACGGCGCAAAACAAATGTGGGGAACCGAAGTGGATTTCGGATTCTCCAAAACACAAGAAGAGGCCTTCAGCAAATGGAGCCATGACCGCGTGCTCTACGATGCCGTGCTCGCCGTGCGCCGCGAGCGGCCGCAGATCATCGTCTCAACATTTGTCGGCGGCATCACCGACGGCCACGGACAGCACCAGGTCTCCGGCGAAATCGCACAAGAGGTCTTCAAAGCCGCCGCCGACCCAAAGGTATTTCCCGAGCAGTTGCACCCCAGCAAGGACGGTGTTGCCGGCCTCGAGCCATGGCAGCCCCTGGCCGTCTACTCGATGACTCCCTTCGCGCCCGTTACCGAGAAAGGCATGTTCGACTATGCCACCGGCAAGTGGGCGCCCGCGAAGTTTCACAACTACGCCACCGGCGAGTGGATCACTGGCGTTCCATCCACCGATGTGAGGATTCCCGTCGGCACTCTCGATCTCGTGCTGGGCCGCACCTATGTGCAGATTGCACGCGAGGGATGGGGCGAGCAGAAGTCGCAGAATGGCGGCGCGAATCCCACCCTCAGTGGCCCCGCGACGGCCAGCTATCATCTATGGGCAGTCGCGCCCTCGGCCGCGACTCCGATTCCGAACCACGGCGACAACGACAGCCTCTTCCGCAACAGTAAGGTCAACATCGACGCTTCTATCTCTGGGCTTGCGAACCTCGTGAAATCGCCTGCGCCGGAATGGTTAACCAAGAATCTGCATCAGATTGACACAGAGCTCCGGGAACTCGAATCGAAGTGCCCCTGTAACTCCGGCGTCAAACTTGCTCAGCAATTGGCGCCGATCTACGGCAATACTGTGGCCCTTCGCGATATGGTTTCCTCTGTTCATCGTGATGCAACGGAGAGAGCCAGCCTCCTCTTTGAACTGAACGTCAAGATCGACCAATTCCAATCCGCCTTGGCCGACGCGCTAGGCCTTGACCTCATCGCCTTCAGAACCAACGAGGCTCGCGCACAAACAGCGGGCTTCCGCGGTGGCGCTGCCGACGAAACACCCAACAGCATCGCTCCGGGCGAGGAACTACGCGTTCACGTCCACGGCGCGCAGGCCACCGATGCAACCCGTCTCGACAAAGTCTGGCTCGAGAGCCATTCCGGCGACGAATGGAAGAGCGACCTCACGACCGGCGCCCTGGAACCCACCGCGCAATCCGCCGATCCCATCTTCACCGTGCACGCCGCCGCGAACGCAGCTCCCACTGCGCCTTTCTTCACGCGTCCCACAATTGAGCAGCCATACTACGACATCGCGGAACCCGAGTGGCGTGAGCGCTCCTTCGCGCCGTATCCTCTCACCGCTTGGGCTGAATTCACTTTTGACGGCCTCCCGATTCGCATCGGCAAGGTGGTCCAGACCCTCGAGCGCGTTACCGGCACCGGTGGCGTCTATCAGCCACTCGTCGTCACCCCCGCGATCGGATTGCGCGTAAACCCCGAAAATCGCATTCTTCCACTCGATGGCAGCGCCCTGCCGGTCTACGTCAATGTGCACACGCAAGCTGCGGCCGAAGGAACGGTCCAGCTCAAGCTTCCCGCCGGATGGCGTTCCGAACCAGCGGAAGCGCAGTTTCACCGCAAGAGCGCCGGAGATACCGATCCGATTCTCTTCTCAGTGACTCCAGCTGCAACGGAAACGGGCGCCTACTCCATTCAAGCCGTCGCGCACTCCGGCGGCCGCACCTACGAGACCGGCTGGCAAAGTGTTGGCTATGCCGGATTGCGGCCTTACAACCAGTACAAGCCCGCTGAATTGAAAACCCGCAAAGTGGATGTGAAGCTCGCGTCAGGTCTGCGCATCGGTTACGTCATGGGGCCCGGCGATCTGGTTCCTGAAGCGATCGAGGGCATGGGTGCGACGCCACATCTCCTCAGTTCCGCAGACCTGACCTCCGGCGACCTTGCCGCATTCAACGTAATCGTTATCGGCATCCGCGCTTACTCCGTGCGCCCAGAGTTGGCCCGCGTTCAATCGCGGCTCGATGATTTCGTGCGCCAGGGTGGCACGCTCGTCGTGCAGTATCAAAGCGGCACCTTCCCTGCCCCGCTGCCGCTCTCCATGGGCCGCATGGCAGAACGCGTAGTCGATGAGCAGGCTCCGGTGAAATTACTCGACCCTGCGAATCCCCTGCTTGCCTCGCCCAACAAGATCACGGCCGCCGACTTCGATGGCTGGGTTGAGGAGCGGGGCCACTCCTTCCTTGATACCTGGGATTCCAGTTACACCACTCTCACCGAGACCGCCGATCCAGGCCAGGATCCGCAACGCGGCGGATTAGTTGTTGCTCACCCCGGCAAGGGAACTTATATCTATGTTGCCTATGCGCTCTATCGCCAGTTACCCGAGTTAGTGCCGGGCGCATATCGCCTGCTTGCAAATCTGCTGAGTGCCGCCAACACACAGCACTAGACGATAATTCAAACCGACTCGCCATGAGCATACTCCCATTACATCTGCTTGCGGCTAAGTGTCTTCGAAACAGTCAATCTTTATGAATAGAATATAAATTCATCCGCTTGTAACATTGAGATAGAATGCTCCTCTTCTCTAGCTTGTTAAAAGTATGTGAATTAGTCAAATATTCATCAAAGTCTGAGAATCTCGAAATCAGAAGCGTGCGGGATAGCTCCGCCACTTGATTTCTACGATCATTCATAACCTTGCCGCATAGATGACAACGCACACCTGGCTTCATGTCCAACACTTCTGCGGTGACCTAGCAAAAGGCGCTCTCCTTGCATGGGCGCTTGCACGATTTCAACCTGATCTGAGAGGAAGAAGAGGCCAAATGAACTACAGATTGAAAGCGGCTGCCACAGTGGTCTTGGCAGCCAGTCTCGTCGGCACATACGCCTACGCCGGTGATCCCCCAGCGCCCGCAAAGAAGCACACCACAGCTAAGAAGCCGCCAAAGCCCACAGTAGAAGAGCAGATTCAGGCGCTTCGTCAGGAATTTCAAGGACAAATCGACACCCTGAAGTCGGACCTTGCCACCAAGGACTCGCAATTGAAGCAGGCGCAACAGACAGCCGCTGACGCGCAGGCCTCAGCGACCAAGGCCGAAGCCGCCGCAACTGCCCAGCAGCAGGCGACCACCGAAAACGCTGCCGCCGTTACCACGCTGCAATCGACTGTCACCGACATGAAGTCAGTCAACGCCGCGATCGTCTCCAGCATTTCTGACGAAACCGTGGCAATCAAGAAATCCATTAACAGCCCCAGCGTACTCCACTACAAAGGCATCACCCTCGCGCCAGGCGGCTATCTGGCCGGTGAAACTGTATACCGCACTAAGGCTACCGGCGGCGACATCCCCACAGCCTTCAGCGCGCTCCCCTACGAGCATGCCGATGCCTACTCGCTCAGCGAATTCTTCGGCGACGCACGCCAGTCGCGGATTACATTGATGGCCGAGGGCAAAACCAATTGGGGAACCCTGCGTGGCTACTACGAAGCTGACTGGCTTGGCACCGGCATTTCCTCGAACAACAACCAGTCAAACAGCTATGTCTTACGCGAGCGCGTGCTTTGGGGGCAGGCTGAGACGAACAACCACTGGGCCTTCACGGGCGGCCAGATGTGGTCTCTCGCCACCGAAGACAAAAAGGGAATCTCCAACCTCTCCGGCGATATCATGACACCGCAAACCATCGATCCGAACTACGTGGTGGGCTTTGTGTGGACACGCCAGTACGGCTTTCGCGTAACCAAGACCTTCAAAAAGTCCGCGTTCGGTGTGGCTTTGGAGAACGCTCAACTGCTGTATACCGCCTCCTTGGCGGGCAACACGCCTTATGCCGTTCTCGGTAGCGCCGGAGCAAACGGTGGCAACTTTAATGCGGCCATCAGCAATTGCTCGCCGTCGACCTCGATCGTAAACTACACAAACCAGGTCGAAACTGATTCGGCTGGCAACACCATCAACGTTGCAGTTCCGGTCTATAAGACAGTTAACTCCTGCGCCAATATCGCCAACCTCTCCTTCAACCAGGCGCCTGATGTGATCGTAAAGGCCGCCTTCGATCCCGGTTGGGGCCACTATGAAATCCTCGGAATCGGCCGCTTCGCTCATGAGACCGTTTACCCCGGTGAAACCACCAACAGCAACTTGTACGGCGGGCTTAAAGACATCGCCACCAGCGCGAATGTGGCTCCGGCTCTCACCACGGCTGGCTCCTACTCCAACAGCATCTCCCTGGGTGGCCTCGGTGCTAGTTTCCGCGTCCCGCTTGGACCCAAGTTCATCTTTGGCGTTAAGGGACTCTACGGGCCTGGCATGGGCCGCTACGGGAACTCGACGTTGGCCGATGTAACCGCCGACGCTAGCGGCGAGCTCAAGCCTATCCACAACCTCAGCGCACTCGCTACATTCGAAGTCAATCCCACGCCTCGTTTGGCCATCTACCTGAACTACGGTGCAGATTACGCCAGCCGCGCTGATTACGCCAACGCGGGCGCTACGACGCTCGGCGCTCCAACAGCGCAATTCTGCCCAAAAACAGCAGGAGCCTTTGCTTGCACTACCACGCCCACAGCCGCAAACATTGCCGCTGGCGGCACCTGGGGTGGTCACTGGGCAGTTCCTTCCATTTCGGCCGTGGGCTACGGCTCGCGGGTGTTGAACAACTCAGGCTGCAATACCACGTCGAACCCGGGCTTCAACGGCAGCTCTACCGGTTACTACCCTGGCGGTTCGTGCGGCGCTCAAACCCGCGACGTGCAGGAATTCACAGGCGGCTACTGGTATGACATATACAAGGGCGATCGCGGTCGCCTACGCCAAAGCATCCAGTATGGCTATGCGGTGCGTGAAGGCTGGTCCGGTGCCTCCGGCATCGGCGCCAAGGGGATCGACAACATGTTCTGGACGTCCTTCCGCTACTACCTTCCGTAAACCTGCGGCGCACTTGCCGCGTTGCAAGGAATGGGCAGCCCACATCGTGGCTGCCCTTCCTACTTCCAAACAACATATAGCTATATAGCTGCTCGCCCTTAAGGTCCAGTCGCGCTCACTGCACCCGCGGCTCCCCAGTAGGCAGAAACGCCATTCCGGCTACAGCATCTCCCGAAGCCAGAACATCGCGAAGCTTTTCCGGATTCGCGCCGCTTTGTTCCGCAGCCGTTTGGATTAGTTGCAGCGCAGCCGCAGGCGTTGTCACCACAGGCAGCCGGAAAATCCACGGCACGTTCGTCGACGTCAGCGCCTTGTCGCTGCTCAACGCCACCACCGGGACAAAAGCTTTCAGCGCCAGTTGTTCCGACAGATGCGCGGCATTGCGATCTAGAGCGACGATCGCCAGCGCGTGCTCGTCCATCAAGGCGCGTACGAGTTGAGTTGAGGCTGCGCCCCAATTCTGATCGCTCGCGACTGGCAGCAGCACCCAATCCTTGCCCGTTGCAGCACCTGCTGCCAACTGCGCCTTCATCTCCGCAGACTGGGTCACCTTATCTGCTTGCGGCCCAAACAGCACTACGCGCATCGGCCCTGCCGGCACATTCGGCTGACGCGGACCTGCATAATCCACGCCATCCTCACCCACTCGCGCATATGGAATCCGTTCCGAGGCAAGCGAGCTTGGCCGCACCGCAGGTGCTGCCATCGTCGCGACACGATAAGAAATCGCGCCGTCGTGCACTGTGCCTAAATACATGGCCGCCACGTTCTTCTGATTCGGATCGAAAGTCATGCGCCCCGTAACGCCATCGTATTGGTCGAGATCAGCCAGTGCATCGTGAATTCGCACCCGGTTCAGCCCAGCCTTGCAAATCGAATCGAGCAGCGCGTTCATCGCGTCGTATGCCAGTGAAGCAAACTGCTCCGGCTTCTCGTGGAATCTCGCCTCGAAGCGATTGTTGAAGTCGAGCCAGCGCGGATCGTTGCGAGTCGGATCGTATGGGAATACGGCCTCAAATCCCTCCGCTGCCGCTCCCGTCTCGGCCAGCAGTTCCGGCCCTAGTGTCCGGTAGGAGCCGAATACGCGCTGCTTCATTCCCAGCGCCTTCATCTGTTTGAGAATGTTCGCAGCCGGAACCTCGTCAGTCCAAAGCACAATGGCATCGGCGCGCGAGGACTGAATAATCTTCAATGCCCGCGTATAGTCGGTATCGCCAGGCAGAAACTTCTGCTCGATCACCACCGGGTGACCAAGTCGCCGCGACGCATCGCGAAACTTGATGACTCCAAATCTCCCATAGCGGCTGTTCACGCGCAGGAGCGCTACACGCTTCAGGCCCAGTTCGGAATAGATCCGGCGCGCCAGCGTAAGGCCCTGAACCCGGTCATCCTGCAGATCGGTAAAGTACCACGGAATGTAAGTCTCCGGGATGGTGGGATCAGTCGAGGCTGAGTTGACGATGGGGATCTCCGCCTTCAAGGCCACGCGAAGTGCGATGTGAGTTGACTCCGAACTGATCGAGCCAAACATCGCCCAGTCCAGATCGTCATAAACCATCTTTACTACTTCGTTTGAAGCTGATCCCCAAATCGTCGGATCGGTCGGCCGGTCCTCGCCGTAAACCGTCTTCGCCTGCCAGTTGTCGTAGTCGTTATGCAGTATCAGCTTGAAGGGCTTGCCGCCGTAGCCGCCACGCGCGTTGGCCTCTTCCAACGCCAACTGCGCCCCGTGCAGCATGCGCAATCCAAACACTTGTTCCGGGCTGTGCTCAATGGGCCCGAAGAAGCCGATGCGTACTTCGGTCAGGTTCTTGGGCTCGGCGATGTCCCGCCCTGAGCCGACGTAGATGTTGGGATGCGTGTAGTTGAGATCGTAAGGCTTGGCAAACTTTTCGTATGGACTCAAGTCCGCCGGCTCGCCCGCATATGGCTCAACGACGCGGTCCTTCGGCGGGCCCGGCGGATGCGCTCCACACGCGCATTTGCCTACTCCATTGCCAGTATCTTGCGCCGCAGCCTGCATGACGGCGCATGCCGCCAGCACACTGAGTCCGGCCAACAACCATCCCTTACTCATCGCAACAACTCCTACTTGCTTGCAACCTTCTCGGTGCGGAACATGGCAATGGCCTCGATCTCAATCAGAAGCTCGGGCCGGCACAAATGCGCTTCGATGCCGGTTGAGGCAGGCAGCGGATCGAGTCCCTGTGCCTTGAAGAACTCGGTGCGCCCTTTATTGAAAGCGTCGTAATCGCGGTCGATGTCGCGCAGATAACAACTGGTGCGAACGATTTCGTGCCAGGTGCAGCCTTCGCTCTCCAGCAGGCCCGTAATGTTGTCGAAGGTGCGCTTGAGCTGCGCATCGAAGTCGCCGATGTGCACGCTTACGCCGTTCTCATCGATCGATGCTGTACCTGAAATGAGCAGGATCGTCAGCCCGTTCAGGTCGATGCGCATGCCGCGCGAAAACGAGCTCGGCTTGGCATAGGCGTACGCCTCGTTAAGAACGCCGTGGTTGGTCATTGCGCGTTTTTGAACAGGCGCGTGCGCGATCGTATCCAGTATTTCCGAAAATGAAATCATGTTGATGGCTCTCCTTATGGCTGATGTATCCCGTGACTCAATCCCTTGGCCGTGGCAACCCAGATGTCGCTGCCTTGAAAATCAATTCCTAAGACGTAGTTATGAACCGGCGCAGTACTTACAGCGACCGGCGTAACATTTCCGCTTCCATCGCGCACCGTCATCTCCGGCTTGCCGGTGGTGAGCGAAGGGCGATAGACAGCCCAATTCACGCCGTCGAAGTAGGCCAGCCCCTTATCGGTGCCGAACCAGGCGCGCTTGGCGTCTACGCCCTTCACAACATTTGTAAAATTCGAGGGAAGCCCGCTGTCTTTGGTCAAAAAGTTGTGCCAGTACCGGCCGTCGTATCGGCTATCGCCAAAATACGTGGCCGCCCAAAGGATATTATCTACGTAGCTGACCGATGTTGTGATCTCGTGGATCAGCCCCTGATCCTTGAAGAGCACCATTTCAGTCTCTCCATCCGGATCGTCGTACTTGTCCCAACTCTTCTTTTTCTGGTCGTACTCCAGGATGCCGCTGCCCCACACCGCGTAGTAAACCTTGGTGGGCGTTGCGTGTACCCCATACACCCAGATCTCGACCATCGGCGTATTGCGCTCGTTGTAGAGCGACCACTGGCCGGTGTGCAGATCAAGACGGCAGGCGCCTGCGGCCGTAGCCACCCAAACATTTTCGCCTTCAACCGATACTCCGTAGACCACGTCGTTGCTCAGGCCCGAATTCAACTGCGTATAGGTATCAATGCGGCCGCCTGAAACGCGGCTCAACCCACCCATCGTCCCGGCCCACACATCGCCAGTGCGCTTGTCCAGCGACAGCGACAGCACGGCGCGATGCGCCAGGCCATCCTTGGTCGTATACGTCTTCCACGCGTGATTCTCATAGACGGCAAGCCCATTCTCCGTGCCCGCCCAGATGCGGTCTCCGTCTACAAGCACCGAGAACACATGATTGTCCGGCAGACCATTGGCCGTCGTGAAGTTTTCAAAGTGATAGCGCGGCATCTGCGGTGGTGCGCCGAAGGCAAGCATGCCCTGCACCAGAAATGTAGCGGCCAGAATCACTGCGAACTTGTTCCATGCAAATTTCATCATCGCGTCCTCAGGTAATCGATCAGGTCGTTCAGCTCATCTTTGGTCAAATCGTTTGTGCGGCCGTGTTTGTCCTCAGGATTGAAGACCGTCCATATCTCCTCGAGCGTCGCAGCGGAACCATCGTGCAGATAAGGCCCGGTGATCGCAATGTTGATCAACTGCGGTGTGTCCAGAAGCCCCGTGTTGTCGGTCGCCTTCTTCGTCCCCACGTCGAACGATTTCTGATTTGTCCCCTTGTTTCCGCTGTGGCAAAAAGAGCAGCGGTTCGTCTCTGGAATTGCGTTGCCAAATTTGTCCACATTGCGCGTAAATAGCGTCCTGCCGCGCTCCTGCGCCGATGTCAGTTCGTTCCCTGGAAGCTTCCAGCGATTGGGCCTTGGGGGCAGACTGCGCACGTAAAGCACGAGATGAGTCAACGTCAGGTCGTCATAGTTTTCAGACCGCCAGAAATACTTCTCCGTCCGCGGTCCGCACTCCGCGGGAAGATTCGGATTGCCGCCGTTCCACTTGTACGGCTCAGTGTCTTTCACAGCTTCGATCGGCCGATTGTCCACGACGTCCCGGCCCAATCCGTCCGGCTCCAGATCCCATTGAAGACCGTCAAACGTGGAGTCGATGTGACAGTTGGCGCACCCAATCTGGCCTTGAAAGGAATACCTCGCCGTGTAGAACGTCTGCTCACCATGGCGCAAAACCGACAACTGCTTTGGTCCCGCCATCGGAATGGTCGACACGACACGATTACTTCGCGTGTCTATGACGCTTATCGTATCCTCCAGGCGGTTGGCAACCAGCAGGCCGTGGCCGTCGTGCGTAAACGCCACGCCCCGGGGATCGTGTCCAACTGCTATGCGCGTTACAACATAATTGGCGCTGGCCGAAAGATCCTGCGCGTGAGGCCCCGGATGCGCGCGCACATAGCTCAGCAGTCGTGGCACATCGATCACCGTCACCATCTCCGAGCCTTCGCAGGTCACGTAAATACGCGTTTTATCCGGCGTGATCGCAACTGCGAAGGGTCGCACTGCATAGCGCTCCAACTCGTCCAGAGGCACCTCAACGGGCTTCCCCACATCCGCGCCAAACAGCATCAACGCGTCTGCAAAAGCCCCGCCATGTTCGAGGTGTGCCAGCGGCACAAGATTCTTGGGGTGCAGTTCGGCCGCAACGCCCAGGCGTCCATCTGCCGAGAAAGCTGCATGAAATGCATGAGCGATATTGTGCAGCACAATCCGGTCTGTCACTACTGCGCGCGCAGTGTCGATCACCGTAATCTCCGACTCCGGCGTCGTGCGATGCGGCGTCGTGTTCGGATAAACATGGGTCACGTAAAGCCGGCTTCCATCCGGAGAAGGCGTGATGTAACTGGCACCGCGTCCGGCCGCGAGCCGCTTCTCTTCCGCGCCCGTCTGTGCATCCAGAACCGCGACATCGTTCGAAATGCGATTGGCAACAAAGAGATGTTTCCCTTCGCGATCCTCCACCACATTGGACGGCTCCGCACCCACCGGCCAGGTCGCTGTTACTTCCAACGATTTCGTATCGATCACTGAAACCGTATCGTCCCAGGAGTTCGCTACAAACAGCCGATCGCCATTCTTTGATAGCGAGAATCCTCGCGGCACGCGGCCCACAGCGATGTTCTTGATCGCCGCGTAACTCGCCGCATCCAGCACCCTCACTTCTCCGGCCTGCTGACAAAGCACGTAAAGCTTTGTGCTGTCCAGCGAAAACAAGACTTCAACCGGCGACGCATAATTGAGCACCTCCCCCGTCACATGCGGCGCCGCTGCCCGCGCAGTTCTTTCGGTCGATGGACCGATGCCGGCCAGCGTCGCGCCGATGAGCGCCACGCAGGCAAGCACGCCGCTGCGCCACTCGTAGCATTTGCGCCGAGTCATTTCGGCTCCTCGATAGTGAGCACGTGGTCTACACTCTGCTTTTCCAGCGTCTGCTCGCGCCCACTTGGCCAGTGCACGATGACCTTGTCGATCGCGGTTGCTACGCCCAATCCAAAATGCATCCGGCTGTCGTTCTGTGACAAAT
>WNGL01015047.1_pt1 | contig 10949 bp, 10 predicted proteins | sample 5400591 | NCBI WGS metagenome assembly WNGL01 (sample SAMN13153377, study PRJNA577476) | soil metagenome | isolation source: 80 cm soil or saprolite under Garry oak tree replicate 1 | place: USA:California | collected 2016-06-15
GGTCGGCTCTTCCGGACTTTGAGCAAGCGCGAGCGGCGCCGCGGCTGCGACGAGCGCGGCAATGATGGATCGGTTCAAGGTTTCCTCCCCCGGCATGCGTCCCCGCAGGCCGACATCGAGTTGCGAGAGGAAATGCGATAGCGAAGCGCACCGGTTTCCCACCGCGCCCCGCGGCATTTCCCACTCTCGGTCGGGGCCGGTCTCCGGGCTTGTGGGATCGGTGCGTATCGCCTTCCCGCGGGCTTGCGCCCACAGTGGCTGGATTGATACGCCCGCACGCACTTACCGTTGCGGGGGCAGCAGAGGATTTGGATGGACTCGGGAACCCGAATCCGCTTCCGCACCTCTTTCCCGTTTCACCCCGGCGCGAGGCACGCGCCGGGACACCTCGAACGAGCGCGTTGATTGTACAACACAAGTCGCGGGGTTCCGCTTTGCGGCGGCATCGGGAATCTACATTGAGAACGAATCCTTACACCTTGACCTAACAGGATTTTCCAAACTATAGTGTGCCGATGGACGCGGAATTGGCCACTCTCGAGGAAAAAATTCGCCAAGCGGCACGACTGTGCCAGCGTCTGCGAGACGAAAACAGGGGGCTGCGCCAGCAACTGGCCGCATTGCAGGGCGACAAGCGGCAGCTCGCCGAGAAGATCGACGGGGCACGTACTCGACTCGAGACCCTGCTCAAGCAGATCCCCGAATAACGTCCCGCATGAATCAGAAATCCAAGACCCTTGATGTCACCATCATGGGCAGGACCTATAAGGTCGCGTGCTCCGAAGAGGAGCGCAACGCGCTTCTCTCGGCCGTGGCCTATCTCGATCGGAAGATGAGCGAGATCAAGAGCACAGGCCGGGTGGCGAGCGCCGAGCGCATCGCCGTGATGGCCGCGCTCAACATCGCCCACGAACTGCTCAGCTCCAGAAACAACGCGAGCGGCTTTGACATCGAGGGGCTCAGGCGTAGAATGGCCGCAATGGAGGCGACGCTCGATCAGGCCCTCGCTCCGTAGTTGCGACGGCGTCGGATAGGTCGGGCGGTGCCTGAGGAATTGTCCCCTGCGGTGTATGCCAAGACCCGAAAATTCTTGAACCAACAGACTGGATTTGGTTGCAGACCCAAGCGTCACTGTTGTGCGCGTCCCTAGTCGGATGTACCTGATGTGACCGGAAAGCGACCACCTTGAACCGAAAGGTTCAGGAATCGGTTCTAGCGGCACCGGCGGGGGACTCCAAATAAACGAAACCGCAGAGGCAACAAATGAAAACGCAGGCGCTGCCTGCGTTTTCGTTTTGGTGAGCCCTGAATTGAATCTTTTCGACCATGCGATACTGGTTGATGAAATCTGAACCCGACGAGTTCGGGATAGACGACCTCGCCGCGGCCCCCGGCAAGACCACGGCCTGGTTCGGGGTGCGCAACTACCAGGCGCGCAACTTCATGCTCAATGAGATGCAGATCGGCGACAAGGTGTTCTTCTATCACTCGAGCTGTCCCGAGCCCGGCATCGCGGGCATCGCAGAAGTCTCGTCGGCGGCATATCCCGATGCAAGCCAGTTCGATCGGAAAAGCCCCTACTTCGACGCTGAGGCGAAGCGTGAGTCGCCCCGCTGGTTCAACGTCGACGTGAGGTTCGTCCGCAAGACCCCGCTGGTCGGTCTCGCCGAGCTGCGCAGCCACCGCGAGCTCGCCAAGATGCGCACTCTCGCGCGCGGCAACCGGCTTTCGATCACCCCGGTGAGCGCGGACGAATGGGAATTCATCACCCGCCGCTTGATGAAGCTCTGAGACGATGCCTGCGCTGCAGAACGACACGCTGATACGGGCGCTCTTCAGGGAGCCGACCGCGTACACGCCGGTATGGCTGATGCGCCAGGCGGGGCGCTACCTTCCAGAATACAATGAGACGCGGCGCCGCGCGGGGAGCTTCCTCGCCTTGTGCAAAACGCCCTCGCTCGCGGCTGAGGTAACGCTGCAACCCCTCGAGCGGTTCCCCCTGGATGCGGCGATCCTGTTCTCGGACATTCTCACCATTCCGGATGCGATGGGATTGGGACTTTACTTCGAAGAGGGGGAGGGGCCGCGCTTCGAACGACCGCTGCGCGACGAAACGTCGATCGCCAATCTTGCCGCACCCGACCCCAGCAAGAGCTTGCGCTACGTCATCGACGCGATCAGCGAGGTCCGGCGTACCCTGGCCGGCAAAGTCCCTCTCATCGGGTTCTCCGGCAGCCCTTACACGCTCGCCTGCTACATGGTGGAGGGGCAGGCGAGCGACGACTGGCACAAGGTGAAGCTCATGCTGCATCAGCATCCCGGCCTTCTTCATCGCCTTCTTGAGACCAATACCCGGGCCGTCGCAGCGCTGTTGAACGCGCAGATCGAGGCGGGCGTGAACGTTGTGATGATTTTCGACACCTGGGGCGGGAGCCTTTCAGCGGCGGCGTTCCGGGAGTTCTCGCTCGAATATATCCAGAGGGTGTTGTCCCAGCTCAAGCGCAGCTCGGGCGCGGCGCGGGTTCCAGTCATCGTCTTCACCAAGGGTGGGGCGCCTTGGCTTGAGCGCATAGCCGCGACCGGATGCGACTGCGTCGGTCTGGACTGGAGCGTCGACCTCGGAGATGCGCGCCGGAGGATCGGTGCCGGTGCCGCGCTCCAGGGCAATCTCGATCCCGCAGTGCTGCTCGCCTCGCCCGAAGTCGTGCGTCGCGAGGTTCAGAAGGCGCTCGAGTCCTTCGGGAATGGAGCCGGCCACGTATTCAATCTCGGTCACGGCGTCCCGCAGTTCACGCCTCCGGAAAACGTGGCCGCCCTGGTCGCTGCAGTGCGCGAATTGAGCCCCAAATTTCACTGACGGGCGGGAAAAACGCAGTCCTGCGCCTGGGTCGTTCCAAATGACTTATACACAACGCTGCCCGTAAAGGCCCGTCTGGCGCGGAGTTTCGAGGACTTGCCCGGAGAGGTCTGCAATCCGCTGATTCATCGGTCTATTTCAATGCGCCCGCATTTTGAGCAGCGAGAAAATTTCCTTGCAGGAGTGTGAGTTACAGTAGCGTGAAAGCCTTACTCACACAGTTATTCACAAAATCTGTGAGAAACCCGGAAAACCTCAGGCAACCAAGCACTTTATCGAAGTGGCCGAGCAAATTGCTTGAATAGCACGCCCACGTACTCCAATCCGTCCCGATGACGATCCTGCGTGTCGCTATCGATGTGCCACTGCCGACCCTGTTCGATTACCGCTCGGAGGATGCGACCCGCGCGGATATCGGCTATCGGGTGCTCGTTCCGTTCGGAAAAAAGCGCCTGGTCGGCGTGATCTGGGACGTTGTGGCGAAATCCAAGGTAGCGGATTCCCGACTGCGCTCGGCCGAGAAAATCCTGCGAGATGTGGCGCCCCTTCCGCGCGAGTGGCTCGCCCTGGTGGAATTCTGCAGTAGCTACTACCACGGCCCGCCCGGCGAAGTGGTCGCTGCGGCTTTGCCACCGCGGCTGCGCACCGCCAAGAGCGTCCCCCTCCCCCCGCGCGATTACGTGCTGACCCCGATCGGCAGGGAAGCGCTTGCGGGGATTCCATTGCGGTACCGGCGCCTGCGCGCGCTGCTGGAGCGGCTGGTGCGGGGCCGCGCATCAGAATCCGAACTCCATGCACGAGCGAGGGGAAGCCGAAGTCTGTTGAGGCGCGGCATTGAAACGGGCTGGATCGCTTCTGTAGAGTCGGAACGGCCCGAGCCTCGTTTCGTCCACGCGCATGAACTGACTTCGGAGCAGGGGCAGGCTATTGGCGTTCTGCGCTCCGGGCTGGGGAAATTTCGAGTGAGCTTGCTCTTTGGCGTCACGGGCAGCGGCAAGACCGAGATCTATCTCCAGCTGATAGCGGAGGTCCTCGCGCGCAGCAAGCAAGTCCTGATTCTCGTACCCGAGATAGCGCTCACTCCCGCCCTCGAGGCCGCGTTCCGCGACCGATTCCCGGGCGCGTGCATCGTCACACAGACGAGCGCCATGGCTGAACTGGAGCGCGTCCGCGGATGGCTACTCGCCCACAGCGGTCGCGCCGACATCGTCCTCGGCACGCGCCTCGCGGTGTTTGCGCCGCTCCCCCGTCTGGGGCTGGTCGTGGTCGATGAAGAGCAGGATGCTTCGTTCAAGCAACGTGAGGGCGTGCGCTATTCGGCACGCGACCTCGCAATTGCGCGGGCCCACATCGCCCGCGCACCGGTCGTTCTGTGCTCGGCCACTCCCTCCCTGGAAAGCTTCCATCACGCGACCTCGGGAAAATACGAACTGGTACCCCTCACGCGACGCGCCATCGACCGCGCGGCATTGCCTGCGATACGTCTTATCGACACGCGGGTGCATCCGCCCCATGAGGGAATCGTTGCACCCCTTCTCGAGGCGCTCGCGGCACGCCTTGGGCGCGGGGAGCAATCGCTCGTTTTCCTCAATCGCCGCGGCTATGCGCCGACGCTCGCATGCCCCGCCTGCGGCTGGGTCAAGGGCTGCAGGCGTTGTTCGGCGAACATGGTGGTGCACCTGGCAGTGCAGCAGCTGCGCTGCCACCATTGCGGATTGGCCGAAGGCATTCCGCGTGCCTGTCCGGAGTGCGGTAATCCCGATTTGCAGGCATTCGGGCGCGGGACGCAGCGGATCGAGTTGCTGCTCGAGGAAAAATTCCCGAACGCCCGGATCCTGCGAGTGGACAGCGACGCTGCGCGCGCGAGGAACAGGCTCGAAGATCTGCTCGAACGCGCCGCCCACGCCGATATCCTGGTCGGCACGCAGATTCTCGCCAAGGGCCACCATTTCGAGCGCTTGACGCTTGCCGGCGTGCTCAATGCCGACAGCGGCCTGTTCTCGAGCGACTATAGGGCGAGCGAGCGGGCCTTTGCTCAGTTGCAGCAGGTAGCGGGGCGTGCCGGCCGTTCGAACCTGCCGGGCGAAGTATTGATCCAGACCCGCTACCCGGACCATCCTCTTTACCAGTCCCTTGTACGCCATGACTACACGGGGTTCGCGGGGAGCCTGCTCGCCGAGCGTCGCGAGGCGGGATTTCCGCCCTTCGTTTTCGAAGCGGCGCTGCGCGCGGAAAGCCGCGACCCGGTTCGCGCGCTGCGGTTCCTGCGTTCGGCGATCGGACACGCGCCGCAAAGGGGCGCCGCGATCACCGTGTTCGATCCCGCGCCGATGTCCCTTGCGCGACTCGCCGGAGTGGAGCGCGCGCAAGTCCTGCTGCAATCGCGCTCGCGATCGCAGCTGCAGGCGTTCCTGCGTGAATGGAGCGACTCGCTGTACCGCACGCCCGCGCACGCAGTGCGCTGGCATCTGGACGTGGACCCGATAGAGTTTTAGCCGCCTGCGGAAATCAGGCGGGTTTCTTCGCTCGTTTTTTCGCCTTGCGCGGTCGGGTCTTGCCGTGCGATCCCTTGAAGACCTTGCCGCGAAAAGTGCGTTTATCGCCTTTGCCCAAGCTCCACGCTCCCGATCGGAAATCTGAATCTGCCGCTATTGTACCTTCGCATTCGCGGCTCTGGGCGACACCTTGGGTATAATACTGAGCATTTCGGCCAATCAATGTCCGCCGAGATCAAGTCCCACATCACCGGGCTGCTCACCCGCGCGCTCGCCAAGGTCGCCCCGCAGCAGCCGGGATCGCTGATCTCGCTCGAACGCCCCAAGCAGGCACAGCACGGCGATTTCTCTTCGCCGCTGGCGATGCAGCTCGCGCGGAAGCTGAAAATACCTCCGGTCGAGACGGCGGAAGCCTTGGTCGAAGCCATTCCGCCTTCGGATTGGGTGTCCGTTGAATTCACGCGTCCCGGCTTCATAAATTTTCGGGTTCACCCGGCAGCAAAGCAGCACACGGCGAAGATCGTATTGGCTGCGGGCGAGCGCTACGGTCGCTCGGACAGCGCAGGCGCTCGCCCGGTAATCGTCGAGTTCGTCTCGGCCAATCCCACCGGCCCGCTCCACGTCGGGCACGGCAGGCAAGCGGCCCTCGGCGACGCGATCGGCGCTCTGCTCGAATCGCAGGGCTGGCGCGTAACGCGGGAGTTCTACTACAACGACGCCGGCGCGCAGATCCGCAATCTGGGACTCTCGGTGCAGGCGCGGATTCGAGAAAAACTCGGCGCGCGGGCTGAATTTCCCGCCGAGGGCTATCACGGCGACTACGTGCGCGAGATCGCCGAAAAATTTCTCGAGGCGGGCAACGCCGACGGCGAGGATTTGGAAGCCGTGACCCGATTCGCGGTGGCCGAGCTTCGGCGCGAGCAGGATCTCGATCTCCAGGCCTTCGGCGTGCGCTTCGACAGCCATTATCTGGAATCCTCCCTTTACCGGGACGGAAGCGTTCAGAAGACGGTTCAGGCGCTCATCGACGCGGGCAAGACCTTCGAGCAGGACGGCGCCCTTTGGCTCAAGACCACCGAATACGGCGACGACAAGGACCGCGTCATGCGGAAATCCGACGGCACCCATACCTACTTCGTGCCCGACGTCGCCTACCACTTGACCAAGTGGGAGCGCGGCTTCACCCGCGCCGTCAACATCCAGGGTTCCGACCACCACGGCACGGTGGCGCGGGTGCGCGCCGGGCTGCAAGCCGCGTCTTCGAAATGGGAGCGCGCGGTTCCGCCGGGCTATCCCGACTACGTGCTCCACAAGATGGTCACGGTGATGAAGCGCGGCGGCGAGATGAAGATCTCCAAGCGCGCCGGCTCGTATGTCACGCTGCGCGAGCTGATCGACGAGGTCGGACGCGACGCGGTGCGCTTTTTCCTCCTTTCGCGCAAGGCCGACACCGAATTTGTGTTCGACGTCGATCTCGCCAAGTCGCAATCGGAGGAGAATCCCGTCTACTATGTCCAGATGGCGCACGCACGCATTTGCGCGGTGCTCGAGCAAAGGAAAGCACTGTTCGGAGGCCGGGATCCGGATCTTGCAGCGGTCGATCTCGCGCCACTTACCGGAGCACGCGAGCTGGCGTTGCTGCAGCGATTGGGCGAGTACCCTGAGGTACTCGAGAATGCCGCGGCGGAGTTCGCTCCGCATCAGGTCGTGTTTTATCTTCGCGAGCTGGCGGGTGAATTTCACAGTTACTATAATGCCGAGCGCATACTGGTCGCCGAGGCGCCGCTGCGATCGGCGCGTCTGGGTCTGTGCCTGGCCGTGCGCCAAGTGCTTCGTAACGGGCTTTCGTTGCTGGGCGTCAGTCAGCCCGAGAAAATGTGACGCCTTACACCTATGAGTTTCGACTACAAGCAAATACCCCGATCCAGGCCGGACTTGTCCGGCAGCTTCTTGATCGGCCTTTTCTTCGGTTTTCTGCTGGGCCTGGGCGTAGCCGCCGGAATCGCGATCTATTTCTTCAAGACACCCATTCCGTTCGCCGACAGGCCGCGGGCGCAGGACAAAGCCCCGCTCGTCGATCAGAAACTGCCCGAGCCGCCCAAGTCGGCCAAGGCGGAGGACAAGCCCCGCTTCGATTTCTACCGGATCCTCCCCGGAAAAGAGGAGCCCGTCACCGAACGCCAGATGCGCGAGGCGGCCAAGCAAGCCGGCAAGCCCGGTGCACCCAAGGACAGCTATTTCCTCCAAGCCGCCTCGTTCCAGAACCCGGCCGATGCGGACAATCTCAAGGCGAGGCTGGCTTTGATGGGTCTGGAAGCGAGCGTGGAGCCGGCCAACCTGGCCGAAAAAGGCGTGTGGTATCGAGTGCGGCTGGGGCCTTACACCCGCGTGGACGAGATCAACCGCGTCCGGCAGCAGCTGGCGCAGAACGGAGTGGACGCTTCGCTGATCAAAATCACCGATGTTGCCAAGAATTGAGTCGCCCAAGGAGAAGCCCATGGTTTTTCGTCTGCTGAGCGTCTTTTCCGGCCTGTTGCTCGCCTTTGCCGCGCACGCTCAGGGTTCGCCCGTCGAGGGCGTCGATTACATCGAATTGAAGCCGCCCCAAGCCGTCGAGTCCTCGGGCAAGATCGAAGTACTCGAGTTTTTCTGGTACCGCTGCCCGCACTGCTACGCGCTGGAGCCCGACCTCGAATCCTGGGCGAAGCGACTGCCGCGCGACGTGCAGTTTAAGCGCTTGCCGGGAATTCTGAACGACGACTGGGCGGTCGATGCCAGGATTTTCTTCACTCTGGAGGCCATCGGAGAGCTCGAGCGGCTCCATAGAGCCTTGTTCGACACCATCCACCAGCAGGGCGGCGTGAGGCTGCGCGGCGATGCCTTCGCCAAATGGGCGGCAGACTGGCTCGCCAAGCAGAACGTGGACATGGCCAAGTACGACGCCGCTTTCCACTCGTTCACGGTCGAAAGCAAACTGCGCCGCGCGTCGCAGATGGGGCGCGCGTACCGGCTCGACGGAGTACCGACTCTGACCGTGCAGGGCCGCTACCTCGTCGTCGCGAGCGCGTCTCGCAAGGCGATGCTCGCCACCGCCGACTTTCTCATTGGGGAAACGCGCAAGCAACTCGCAAAGGCAAAGCCCTAGCGTGGCGGGGCTTGCGCCCGGGCCAATGGAACCGCGGGGCTGCTTGCGGAAATGGCTGTTCGCGTCGGCGTTCGTTCTGCTCGCCGGCGCCGCGTCGGCCCAGATCCAGCCGGGGCGCGAATTTCAGCGCATCGAACCGCAGCGTCCGGTCGCCGCGGACGGACGCATCGAGGTGATCGAATTCTTCTACTATGGCTGCCCGGTCTGCTATGAAACCCAGCCGTTTCTATGGCTGCCCGGTCTGCTATGAAACCCAGCCGTTTCTCACCCGGTGGCTGGGCACGGCGACCGAATATGTCACGATCCGTCGCGTTCCCGCGCTTTCCACGGAAGCATGGGAACCCTTCGCGAAGCTGTTCTATGCCCTCGAAACGCTCGGACAGGTCGACCGGCTTCACTGGCCGGTCTACGACCATTTTCACTTCGAAAACGTAAAGCTCAATGACCAGAAGATCATGGCCGATTGGGTGGCGCGCAATGGCATCGAGCGGCAGAAGTTCGTGGAGGTCTACGGCTCATCGGGAGTCGCGACCAGGGTCGGAGAGGCGCGCGAGCTCCTCAAGGCCTACGACGTGCGCGCGGTGCCGACATTCATCGTCGACGGCAAGTTTCTTACCTCGGCACGCCTGGCGGGGGGCACCGAACAGGTCGTCCAGGTGCTCGACCATCTGGTGAAGCTCGCGCGCGAAGAGCGCCTCCGATAAGCCCCGCGCCTTGCCGTCCGGTGTTACCCGACCCCAAGGTCTTCATCACTGGCGCATCGAGCGGGATCGGCGCCGCGCTCGCCGCGCACTACGCGCGCCGGGGGGCGGTGCTCGGCCTGTGCGCGAGACGGCTAGCGCCCACACAGGCGCTCTTCTCCAGCTTGCTCTGCGCCGGGTCCTGCTATCGAGTGGACGTGACCGACGCCGCCAGCCTGCGGGCCGCGGCGGCTGATTTCACGGAGCGGTTCGGAGTGCCCGACATCGTGATCGCGAATGCGGGCATCAGCGTCGGCACCTCCACCGAGAGTCCGGAGGACCTCCCCGCCTTCCGCAAGATCATGGACACCAACGTGTTCGGAATGGCCGCGACGTTTCAGCCGTTTGTTCTGCCCATGCGCGCGCGCGGCAGCGGCGTGCTGGTCGGCATCGCGAGCGTCGCCGGCTTTCGCGGGCTGCCCGGCGGAGGCGCTTACAGCGCTTCCAAATCGGCAGCAATCACGTATCTGGAGAGCCTGCGCGTGGAGCTTCGCGGCTCGGGCGTGGCTGTAGTCACGATCTGTCCCGGCTATATCCGTACAGCGATGACGGCGTCGAACCGCTACCGAATGCCGTTCATCATCGACGCGGACGAAGCGGCCCGGCGCTTTGCCCGAGCCATCGCCAGAAGGCGCCGCTTCACGGTCATTCCCTGGCAGATGGCGCTCGTTTCCTTTGCGCTTCGCCACCTGCCGCACTGGCTGTTCGACCGGCTGTTCGCGCGCGCGCCGCGAAAGGCGCGCGGTCTCCCTTCGTGAGCGGGCCAGAGGCGAGACTCGTCGACGCCGTGGGAACGCGGCACACCCCGGCGCGCCGCGAGTCGCGCATCGTGAGTCTGGTGCCCAGCATCACGGAGCTCGTCTGCGATCTCGGACTCTCGGCGCAACTCGTGGGGCGAACCGGCTTCTGCGTCCATCCCCGCGAGCTCGTTCGCCGGATCCCCAAAGTCGGCGGCACCAAAGATGTCGATCTCGGCAAGCTGCGCGCGCTGCGCGCCACCCACGTCATCCTCAATATCGACGAGAACAGGGAGGAGGACGCACGCGCGATCGCCGGGTTCGTTCCCGAGCTGATCGTCACGCACCCGCTCGCGCCCATCGACAACCTGGCGCTCTACCGGCTGATCGGCGGAATATTCGGGCGGGAGGACCAAGCCGAGGCGCTGTGCGGCGAATTCGAAGCAGCGTACGCGGCGCTGCAGTCGGCGGCGCGCAGGTTTCCGCTCGATCGCGTGCTCTACCTGATATGGAAGAATCCCTGGATGACCGTGTCGCGCGATACCTACGTTTCGCGGATGCTCGCCCTCGTGAAATGGGAAACCGTCCCGGCGGAGTGCGCCGATCGCTACCCGAAGATCGAGCTCAACAGGGACGTACTCGACGGCGCCCGGGTCGTGCTGCTGTCGAGCGAACCGTACCTCTTCCGCGAGGCGCATGTCTCCGAGCTGCGCGCCGAATCGTTCATGCGGAAGAAGAACATCGCTCTCATCGACGGAGAGATGACCGCTTGGTATGGCAGCCGCGCCATCGAGGGCTTGCGGTATCTCAGGCGATTCCGCGAGAGCCTCGATCGTGCCGCCGGATGATTCCGGCTCAGGCGGGAACGCTCACATAAGACCCCGGAGCGTCTTCGAGCGCTTGCAGTGCCCCCGTACCCGGAACGCGGGCCGGCGCCCGGTCGGACCCGTTCAGGCCGGTTATCCAGGCCTGCCA